>Ga0116200_10000362_pt1 | contig 14325 bp, 20 predicted proteins | sample Mar14436cmmetaG_FD_94478 | JGI IMG/M metagenome (GOLD analysis project Ga0116200, IMG submission 94478) | Marine hydrothermal vent microbial communities from Guaymas Basin, Gulf of California to study Microbial Dark Matter (Phase II) - Marker... ... | reverse complement strand
GTGCTACGTCATAGGATTTTCCACGATCGTGAGGGAGGCAACCGAGATAGATCTTGGGGTGGTTCTGGATAAGACTGTGGAGGATATTGTGATAGCGGACAGATACGGAGGTTTCACCCAGTCTCTGGAGAAGGCGCTGAGGATATATCATGAGGATGTGAAGTACCCATGGCTCGTTCATATAGCCGAGTATGTCGGAATGATCGATCCTGGGGAGCTGGTCGGGAAGGGGTATTCTGAGATAATAGACCAGGTCGTCCCGATGTATATAGTGACGAGCACAGAGGACATAAGCGTTGATGGGAGGCTGGTGGCCAAGGGTAAAAGAACGCCGGCGAGGGTAGTGAAGGCCTTCCTGGAGAGGGTGGAGAAGGTTCCGCCGAGCTGGTTCAGCGGTCTTCCATCTAAAGGGGGATGGCTCGGAAACGTGGCCTTGGGAGAGATCATCACCGATACGCCGCTTCTCTTCCCCCTGGACAAGCTCATCCATGGATACATCTCCGGCACGACTGGGGCCGGGAAATCTTATCTTGCGAGGGTGGTCGTGGAGAATGCCATACTGGATGGTGTAACGGTCGTCATACTCGACCCGACGAGGCAGTGGTCGGGGATAGTGAAACCTGCCTCGGGCTCAGTTTTGAGGAGGTTTGACAGGTTCGGTATACCGAGAGATGCTGCGAGAGGGTTCCCCGCTGATGTCATCTTCCCGGAGGAGGGGAGGATAAAGCTTCCAGAGGAAATCGAGGGCCTGTTCAGAGGCTGTACGGTCTTAAGCATGAGGGGGATGGAGGATGCGGAGAGGTGCAGGGTGGCATCGCGGATCCTGAGATATGCGTACGAGACACATGATGAGGAGAGTGAGAGACTGAAGACGCTGATAGTTCTGGAAGAGGCACACTCCTTCCTTCCCGAGAACGTCTCCCCGGATGCCAAGGCTGAGGCAACAGAGGTGAGGAACTGGATAGATAGGATATCGAGGGAGATGCGGAAGTACGGGTTGAATCTGCTTCTAATAACCCAATCCCTTTCTGATTTCAGGCGTGAGGCAAGGATAGTAAGGGAAGCGGCAAACACGAAGTTCTTCATGAGGGCGACGGACAGGACGGAGCTGCAGTATATCTCGGATTACCTCTCCAATGAGGTATCTGAGACCGTCAGGAGGCTTGCGCCGGGGGAGGCGGTGCTGACGAGCCCATTCATGGATCCGGTGAAGTTCGCCGTCAGGCCTCCCCTGAGCCATGTGGGGGAGCTGGATAAGAAGGATATTGAGACTTTAAGGGAGGCGAAGAGGGCGAAGGAGGATTTCCTGAGGAGGATCGAGTTCATATCAAGCGGGGAGGATGTGGAGAGTAGAATCCTCTGGCTCGCGAGGGAGTATGAGAGGAAAGGCAAACCCCTGATAGTGAAAGATCTGGAGGAGGAGCTTGGGATGAGCAGGAAGAAGCTGAGAGAGATCTTGAAAAGGATGGAAGAGAAAGGATTGATAAGGACAAGGAGATTGAAGAAGAAGGGGAGGCCGAGGGTGATAATTCCTGTAGGGTGAGGTCAGGGCGGCGTTTGTTATGTTTATTGCGTTATAGGGCCAACGCAAGTAAAGCGGTAATGCAGAGTAGTTTATCGTGACGCTGAACGCCCAGATCTCCGGCCGGAAAGGTTCGAGGAGCGTAGGGAAGCTGTATCCGATCGGACCGATGGGCAAATACGGGTTCGATCATTCCTCCATGCCGACTCTGTTAATTCAGGGGGCGTAATCCTCTATCCATAACACCCAGGATAGGTGATCCTTGACGGCGTTGTACAGGCGAAGATCGCCTGTCACCAAATTGCTCCCTGTCTCCTCGGCCAGTGCTAGATAAGCCCCATCGTAGGCGGATCTGTCATAGGCGTGGGCCAGTTGGAAAGCTTTCTGCCAGGGGACTTCCATCATAGGAATGCCCAGCTCCTGAAAGGCTGTGAGGATCTCCATTCCTTTTTCCAGGCTAATGCGGTTCCTCCTCACTGCCTGGAGGACTGCGTTTGTCACCTCGTAGGGAAGCAAGGTGGGAGCCAGGAGCTCGATCTCCCCCTGGGCATACGCCCGAATAACGGCCTGAGCTTTTTCACGCCCCTCTTCGTCGGGAAAGAACCCCCTCAGTACAACGCTAGCGTCGATTACCTCAGCCATAGCCGCCCCTCCAGTTCCTTCCTGGAGACCTCGTATAGCTCGGTGGCCGTCACGCCGACCTCCTCAAGCTCTCGGGAGAGGCGCATCATGCTGAAATAGGCCCTCAGGCGCCTCAGGCGTTCGTACTCTCCAAATGGAAGTATCACAGCATCCGGTTCACCTCGTCGGGTGATGATGACAGGCTCTTTCCGCGCTCGTTTGAGCATACCGGAGAAGTTGCTTCTTGCCTCAGCGATGGAAACCCTCAATTTCTGACCTCCTCTTCTGACCATTTTATTTGTCTATATTATATAGCCACAAGATTTCTACGTCAAGTGGGAGTGGTTATCCTGAGAGCCGTTTTGTGATCCGCCCTGTCGGGAGGAGTTCGCGGAGGCTATGAACAGAACGGACAGCCCATCTTACATTGAGCGTGATCGCAGCGCTCATATCTGTCGCCTTCGTTCACGCCACTTCCTGAATTCTTCAAGCCATTTCAGGCCGAATTGGTTTGCCTGGGGCTCGGTATTTCTACCTGGTATCTGTTTGGTTCTCCTCAGATAATGGAAGACCTCATGACCAATAACGAAGATCATCGCCTCCTCAACGTCAGAGAACACAACCCTTTCGTAGATGTACTCATAGTCACCATTCCCTGTCTGAACGGTGCCAATAGCTGCCTTGCATGAATACGGAAAGTTAGTTCTGCGGTTGACCCTGCAGATAAGGGTATATATCCCCTTCCTGGATCTGGGAGGAGGCCAGTATACAACCCCCGTGTGAGGTCGTTGGCAGTTCCTTCGGGTGTATTTGAGCGTTATTACAACCCTGGAGAAGTCATGTGCCTTTACCTTTTCCCTGAGGAACTTCTCACACTCCCCCAGCCCGGTCCTGTTTTCGATCCAGGGGCCTTCGTCCGAGAACTTGTCGAGCTTAGCTTTTAATTCTCTTTTCCTTTTCAGGATACAACGTCTCTCCCGTTCCAGCCTCACTTTTTTCACCTCGAGCTCCTTCAATTCAGCATTTATCATCCTCAGATTTTCCTCTAAGCGTTTCAGTTTCCACTGCAGGCAGGATGGATTGCCTCTCACCTCCATCACCTCCGGAAGGTGAATTTCAGAGAGAATGCAAGTTCCCTCCAATCCCGGATCGGATACTCCCCGCTGGCCTGGATGAAAAGCATGAGGGAACTCCCCCATATTCCTAAACCACCGGACACTTCATCCGGTCTTGCTCCGGTAAACTTCCCTGAAAGTTCAAGGAGCAGCGGTTTGGGAAACCAGCTTATCCTCACTCGGCTGATCGTCCAATCGATAAGCTCATTTAGTTTCACATTAAATTCGTCATCAAACCAATTCCTTTTTGGAGAGATACAAAATCTGACATCGAAATCCCTCTTTACCTCTCCGAGGGTGAAAAACGGACCGTCGAGATATCCCAGGGTTGCCCTACTTTCGTAAAAGCTCACTTTAAAGCAGGGTAGCACAACAAGATCATCGAGTTTCAGTGAAATGGAGGGAAATCTGTCCAGCATCTCTGCGTCTCGGCTTTTGGTTCCTATCATCTCCCTTACTCTGCCCTTCTTTACTTTTATCCATTGTTTGATCGCTGGCTTTTTGATTGTAATCGGACACAAAGCGATGAGCGAGGCTTCAACAGAAGAAGAACCGAAAGCAACAATTGTGGACAGGTTGTTGTACGTTCCCTCGAGCGATACGGATAGTCCGTCTTGAACGGGTGAGAGGCGAAATGAGGTCTCAGGTACCGAAGGTTTTTCTCTCAGGTTTACGGCGAATTGGGTCAGGATATCCTTTAGAACCGATCTAGTCGTGGGGGTCATTGTATCGAGTATCTCTTTCGCCTGGTTCATCTCTCCCTTACTGCCCTTCAGGAGAGCGAGTGTGAAATCGTCGGAAGGCTTTCTGAGCGTAAACGGGATCGATTCAAGAGCTTTTCGCGCTTCCCTGTAATCCCCCATTCTGAACCTTGCCAGGGCATGCTTTCTCAGTATCCTGTATCTATCAACCTCATCCTCTGCGAGCCTTAAGGCGCCAAGGTAGGCGAGATCAGCCTTGTGGAAATCACCCCTCTGAAACCAGAAATCCCCTGTGCTCTCGTAATCCGATACGGTTGATTGGAGGATAAAGGTGAAGAGGACAATCTGGATTATCATCACCTCACAACACCTCCTTTGGAATATGTTTGCATCCATGTTAAAACTCTGGAGATATATATGATCGTCGATCTTGGTGGATGTCCTACCGCCCCCTCTCCGGCGTGGAATGCGGTGAGAGCGTCGAAGGCACTCCCGTATTTATCCAGATAAAATCTGAGTAGCATACATCCAGCCAATAGATTTTCTATAGGGTCGAACGGATTCAAAACACCCATCTGTTGTGCGGTTTCGGGCAGCAACTGCATCAGGCCGAGGGCTTTGGCAGGCGAGACGGCGAGAGGGTCGAAGTTTGACTCGACCTTCACAACTGCTCTCACGAACGGTTCTGGAAGGTCGAGGTATCTCGATACCACGGATATGGCGATCTCTATCTTTAACAGGTTATATCCCTCTCCGGCCTGGAGAGAAGCTGCCGGGAGGAGGATCATCACTGTGATTAGACCTGCCTTAAATCCTGACGATGGGAATTCTGATATCAAGCTCCACCTCATCTCCATCCCTCCTCACGCCTGAGTGGATGAGAAACCAGACTATCCCGTCTATGCGGACGGTCTTACATAAGAGGGTTTGGAACGAGAAGACATCTTCGCCGAGACCCCTATATATAGCTCCAGCCACTCGAGATTCGAATTCTACCGGCATCACCAAACATATGCTTACGTTTGCCTTTAGTTTTTCCCTGAGCTTCCTTAGAACCTCCGTAGGGACATCGCTGGTGATATCCCTCGGTCTATCCAGGGCAAAACCCTTTCCCTTCAGGTTTCCAGGAAGGGGTGAGAAGCTCCTGGTAAGGGTTGCTATGATGGTGCTTGCATCGGGATCCACGGCTACGAGTTTGCCACCTATTCCGAGCATGAGATCTACATAGGAGCTCAGACCGATCTGGGAGAAGTCGTTCAGGATCAGCGGAAACCCTCTCGCCAGAAGCTTCCTCCCCTTCTCTGAGAACCTTCTATCGAAGGAAACGTAAACCGTCCTCGGTCTCCTATCCGGGCTTTCCCACTTCTCTGAAGGATATACTGCCTTGATATCTTTCCTCCCCTGATGAGCTTTGGGCTTTGGGTTTTGTTGTCTCTCTGGTATCGATCTGGTCGGTTTCCTCTTCTTCACGGTATTATCTTTCGGCTGAGCCGACACTGTCACCTTGAACGGTACCAGCACAAGTGGTTGCAGATAATCTGCCTTATCCTTTAACTCGCTCGGCTTTTTCTGAACATCGCTGGTCTTAATCTGTCGGGATGTGAGCTTATCCAGCATGACGAGAGCGATAGCCGTTGCCAGGATCAGTAGGGAGAGTATCAGCACGAGCCTATCTGAGGATTGCATCCAGCTTCTGCAGCGACTCTCTGTAGACCTGAGAGATTTCCTCGAAAGATGGCTCCTCAGGCTGAGGGTTATCCTTTTCGGTCTCTTTAGCTGTGGTCTCATCCTTCGATTCATCCTTGGCCATCTCGGTTTTAGAGATAAGAGGTTTCAGGTCTGGTTTCCCTCTCTTTCCCTCACTTGATTTCAGTTCGTTGAACAGCCTGTCGGTTTCCCTCCTGAGCTTGGTCACATCGTCCTGGTTAACCTTAGGAGTGGGGTTATCAGACTTCATATTTCCCCTTCTGCTGGCTCTCCTGATTGCGTCTGATCGTTCGGTGTTTTTCGATCTTTTTACTCTCTTGGACATACTTGAAGTGTTTCGGCTCAGTTTTCCACCGTTTTCAGGACGAACAGGGCTGCTCGCCATCCTGTTGGTAGATTGTTCTCTGTTATGTTTTATGGAGCCGCCGTTTAAGGCGGTTTTCCCCTGATCCTTGAGGGTCAGGTAACCGATAGCACCTGCAAGCATGAGGGTCATCAAAAACCCAGCTATAATCCTCATCGCTTATCTCCCTCCTATGGCTAAGACCGGTTTAAGTTTGAGTCTGGCAAGTGAAAAAGCAAGCTTCTCCAGTTCTTTATCGCCTTGCAGGATGATAAGAACGGTATCTCCTGCCTTCACCCCGGCGCTTTGCAGTTCTCGGTTCAGGTTTGCGATCTCTACAGCTTTTCCATTGATGAGGAGCTCAATCGGGCCACCTCTATTTCTTAAGGCTGTTATCTCGATCTTGGACCTTTCCTGTATTCGATCAACTGATTTGGCCGGGGTAATCGATCGATCCTTATCTTGAGGCAAATTTTGAACGAAGAGCAGGAGCGTGATGAAAAGGAAGAGGAAAATAAGCACCAGTATGAAGCTAAGATCGTTCATCCACATTGGAGACACCTCCGATCTTGTCGAGCGCTCTCGCCCAGATCGATAGCGCGACACCTATGAGTGATGAGCCGAGTGCTGTGCCGATGTGACTCAAAAACGTGGACATTATATCCAGCCGATCAATTGCGGAGATACTGGGAAACGAATAGAACAGGGTTGAGATGCTGAGCAGGGTCTGAAAGAATCCCAGTAAAGGGGCTGCCTCGGCGGTGAAGCTTATCCACTTGGTAAACCTTATCTCGCGCCTCAGGGCGTGTATAGTCTCCAGTATGAGGAGAACGACCATCGCGGCAAAGGGGAAGATCACAGGCCCAGTGAAGCTCCAGACGCTGATGAAGGCTTTTCGTAGCTTGGGCATCTCTGGGATCAGGTTCAGCTTCCAAAGGAGAAGTGAAAGGAGGATTAAATTTACGCCCATCTGAGCGACGAATATTTTCCTCTTCATTACTTCACCTCAACGCTGAATCTCCTGCCCTCAAAAATGGACGAGATTTTCAGTCCTATTTCCAGCACGAATAACTCACCGGCTATTCTTCGTGGAGATATCTGATCTTCGGGCACGTTGTTAATCGCGTCGAATAGGGGATGGTTAAAAGCGGGGTTCATGATTTTGAGGGCCAGGAGTATCTTCAGAAGTCTGGTGAGGGTCCGATCAACCGGCCGACCGAGGATGAAGTCAATCATGAGCTCATCCGTCAGCTGCTCGCTGGTGGAGGTAAGATTTTCAATATTTTTTCTTATCAGTTTGGAGATCGGCACCGGCTGATCCGCCGGTGATGTCAAAGTTGCTGCCAAAAAGGCGGCGATGGTCAGAAGTTCCATGTGACTCACCTCATCTCTCGATGGTCTCTAGGATTTCGTTGGTCAAGACTTCCGTTACCTCATCCTTCTCTTGAAGTGGGTAATCCCCAAGAGGAGTCGTATCCCATCTTGAAAGGAGCTCTTTCACAATCCTGACCACGTCGTCCGCATACTTTAGCAAGCCTAGAATCTGAAGCTCTTCAGCCTTTTCCCTGAGCGTTTCCAGCCTCACTGAAAGTAGCGTCCTCCAGTCAACAAGCTGATCAATTCTCTTTTGTATTAACACCTCTGGAACCTTAAGCCGAGGATTGATTCGACGGTCGTTTTTAAATCCATCCAGAAGCGCCGTGATGACGGGATCGTTGTTTTTGCTCATGGCAACGACCAGCTTTTTGATCTTCGGAATAGTGATCTTGATGAAGGGTTTGTCCATCGCAACGCTCTTAGCCGTGGACATACGGTTAACCTTGCTGATCTCTCTTCGGAGTTGATTCATCAGATTTTCAGCTTTTTCTATCAGGGTTATCGTTCTCTGCACGGATCCTATTTCGTTTTCCAGTTCTCTGACAGCTAAGCCGTGGAGCTTGGCTACCAACAGACTATGTCTTCGGGAGCCCTGAGGAACATTGGGCAATTCGTCGATGATAGATTTCGCTTCTTCCTTAAAGCTTTCTCTATTCCTCTCGAGCCCCTTCTTTTCTACCGCAATTTCATTTACTGTCTGAGACAATTCGCTGTTTATCCGGGCGATGCGTTTTATAATCAGTTCCCCCTGGATCTCGGCCGATCGGGAGATGTTCCCGATTCCAACCGAGAGAATCAGAAAGATCAAGGCAGTTGCGATAAGTTGTCTCATTTTTCTTCCCTCCTAGCCTTGATTTGATCTAGAATTCTGCCCAGTTTGAGCGAAACTTTGGTGGGACCAATCTCCTCACCCTTCCTGGCCCTGTAAATGGCCACCACATCGGCCTCAGCTGGCCTTAGATCGCCGTCCTCCGGGCAGCTCTTTAAAGCTTCTTCGACGGTTGAGTTGAAGGCATCTAGAAGTCCCAACCGCAGATAAAGCACACCCTCAGCGAGTAGTATCGCTCTCTTCAGGTTTCCGTTTCCGACTAACCTCTGTGCCTTTTTAAGTGCTTGAAGTGCTTTGACGGGATCCTTCACGCCTACAGCCCATCTAATGAGCTCCTCGGGATCGTTCTCGTCAACGATGACGCTAACCGGCTCGATAGGAGCCTCGAAGTCGATAATATCTGATGTGTTAGAGACCGTCGGCGTCGGGGGAGTGACGGCGGGTGTGTTTGGGCCGCAGCCTATCAGCAGCAAAAGCAGGGCGACGAATATGCCAAGCAAGGCGTTGAGGACGAAAGCGCTTGCCAGTAGGATTCTAACCACGGATTATCACCTCCCCTTAGCATAAAAGCCAAATTTTGGCTTCGATTTCCCTGGCCTCAGCCAATTTCTCCTCAGCCCTGACGATCAGGTCTGCCCTACCATTCCTGGCGGCTTCCCTGATCAGATCATCAGCCTCAAGCAGCCTTGAGAAGGCCTCGAGTTCAAGCATCTTGAACACGAAGTTTGAAATCTCTACCTGGCAAATAGGTTTCATTACAACACCTCACGGTCAACCGGAAGAAGATAAAAGCGTTCAACAGATTGCCGTTTTAAAGGAGTTTGGCCTGCCTCCCCGCTGCTGAGGAGGTAGGCTTCAACATTCTGGATAATACAAAACGAATTTCGAATTTAACTAATCAACTGTTCCTGATTTACGCCTCTTATGAAATGTCCTACCTCTATGCTCTTGCGTTCACACTTTGCTAATGTAAATCTTTCCACTAATGGAAGTAAATTTTCAATCATCTTCCTAAGGTTCTCCTCACCCCACATTTTCCCAGAGGTTTCAGTCGGTAAGCCAAGAACATAATTCCCATAACTAGAGCTCATCTCAAGTTTTCTTGAAATGGCTTTCAACTTGTTGGTATCATTTATAGATCTTTCAATTTCCATGGCGCAGATTGACATAGTTCTCGGGAGATTTCTTATTTCATGACATATTGAGATAACAAAAGCATTCGCGGCTCTCTCACGAGATTCTAAGGCTCTCTGTACACTTTCCCCGAGGATCTTAGCCTTAAACGGAGAAAGTGGAGGAACCTTCTTTATATATCCAATTGGGTTTTCCATGTTTGGGGGTAACATTTCTTTGAGAACAAAGACACCGGGAGGAGGCTTATCAAAAGATACCTGGATATTCTCAAGGAGAGGTTTAACCTTTGACTCTTCTTTCTTCTTATCGAAGTTTTTGAGGAGCTCTTCTTCATTTGGAGCAGTGGAATCAGAAAATACTTCAAACAATTCTCTACCTGCCACGGCGAGTGAGCTAGAGAGAAGCTCACTCGCGAGAGAGTCGACCACGTCCTTAAGACACACCATGAACTCAGACCAGCCAGCCAGTTTTTCCTCAACTACAGCGGTATGGACATCCCCTCGATGTTATGACATGTATCCTCTGATATTTGTCCAGGTCAATTTTATAATAGGCCGGAAAAGGAACGGTGTCAAGATCTTTTATAAAAGGTCTGGGAGGGTTGATAATGATCTCGTCACCCTTCCTATAGGCTATTCCCAAAATATCGGTAGGATCTCTGCCCTCTAATAAAGCATCAAAGAGCTCGAAGGCTGTTATCTCACCCTCGCCCATCACGATGAAATCGATGAAGGGGAAAGCCTCGAGAAGCTCCTTAGCGACTCCTGTAGGTCCTTGCCCGCCCAGCACTATGATCTTGTTCTTATCCCTCCTCTTTATCCTCTCCGCTATAAGCACCACATATGGGAGGAGGTTCTCCCAACAGCTGAAGGCTATTACGTCCTTAGAGCCAGCGTAACAGAACTCCGTCATCTCGTCGAGATCGAATATATCCTCGACCTCCGCGAGCTGGTAGTCCCTGAAATCGACATTTATCCCGTTCTCCCCCAAGTAGCTCGTGATATACAGTCCCCCTAAAGGGACAGCCTTGAGGCTCTCCCTCTCCTCCGGAAAGCACATACTACACAGCGTGATCTCCCTCACCTTGAGGTTCACCTTCCCTTCAAAAGCTTTATCACTTCGTCGTCAGGGTCAGGTGCGGGCATATCGTTCCCCGGCCTCAGAAGCACCTTGACCATGCGCTTCTCTATCTTCTTCACCACGGGCTTTATGTAACTTTTCCTTCCAGCCATTTTCCTCATCCTCCTTCCTATACAAGTTCCTCCTCCTTGAAGTATCTCACGACCTCCGATACGTCCTCCCTGACCTGGTCTTCAGACACTTCATATTCATCCATAAGAAGCCTGATTATCTCGCTTTCACCTTTTCCCTCCTTCAGCCATTCCCAGATCTTGGCTGAAGTCTCGTTAAGCATGTAAAAATCACCCTTGCTTTCATCATAAAGAATTATATCGTTTAAAATTCGTTTACAGATAACTCGACCCATAGCTCACCCCACTATAGTCCCGCTTTCAGATAACCTTTCCCTGACCTCCTCGGCTGAGCCGCAAAGCTCTATTCCCCCGATCTTATAGACGTAGACCCTATCGGATATGCTTAACGCTCTGGAGATGTTCTGCTCGACTATCACGATGCTCTTACCATCCTCCCTCAACATCCCTATAATATCGTATACAACATCCACCGCCTTAGGAGCAAGGCCGAGCGATGGCTCATCGAAAAGTATGAGCTTGGGGTCCAGCATAAGAGCCCTGGCCACCGCTAGCATCTGCTGCTCGCCCCCGCTGAGCCTCCCCGCCGGGAGGTCTTTCCTCTCCTTTAAGATCGGAAAACGTTCGAAAACTCTTGACTTCGCCTCCTCAAGCTTACCCCTGCTCAGGAGGTAACCGCCGATCTCCAGGTTCTCCTCCACGGTCATCCTTTGGAAGATCCTCCTCCCCTGAGGGACATACCCTATCCCGGCTCTCACCACCTCATGGGGCGGATATCCCGTTATCTCCCTCCCATCGAAGTAAATACGTCCTCCATCGGGTTTCACCAGACCGAAGATAGCCTTCAAGGTCGTCGATTTTCCGGCGCCGTTGGGGCCTATGAGGGCGACCGTCTCCCCCTTACGAACGTCGAGATCGACGCCTTCGACTGCCGTCAGCCCGTCGTATTTAACCTTGAGGTCCTCGACCCTCAATATCGTCTCGCTCAGCGGGTTCCTCCTCATATCGGGCTTGTCCCTCAAGAGATGTGAAAGGTTCCAGGATCCGAGGTATCCCGTTAACACATTTTTATCGTTTAAAACCTCCGACGGGTCCCCCTCGGCTATCTTTCTCCCTCCGTTCAGCACGACCACCTTATCCGAGATCTCCCTCACGACCTCGATGTTATGCTCTATCAGGAAGATGCTCCTGCCCTCCTCTCGGATCCTCCTTAACACCTTCATGATCTCCTTGATCGCATCCGGATGAACGCCGGCCACGGGCTCGTCCACGTGAAGGAGGAGCTTGGGCTCCCTGGAAAGTGCCATGGCTATCATCAACAGCTTCTGCTGTCCGTATGAGAGGTTTTTAGCCAATTCGTTCCTCTTCTCCAGAAGTCTCACGAGCTCCAATATCTCCACAGCCCTTTTTCTCCTCTCCCTCTCCTCCTCCCTGAGCCGTCTCGTCCTCAGAATGGTGTGCAGGAGCGTCTCGCTGTATTTATATTCCATGGCGGTCAGCACGTTCTCGAGAACGGTCATATTCAGAAACAGCCTGTTCTCCTGAAACGTCCTCGATATGCCGAGTTTGGCTATCTTATGGGGGGAGAGCCCGTCTATTCTCCTCCCCTGGAATATGACCCTCCCGCTGGAGGGCTTCAGAAACCCCGTTATTATGTTGAAGAGGGTCGTCTTCCCGGCGCCGTTGGGGCCTATCAGCGATGTGATCTTTCCCTCCTCGATCTCCAAGGACACATCGTCCAGGGCTTTCACGCCGCCGAAACTCTCGCTCAGGTTCTCTATCCTCAATATTACCCTCTCCATCTCAACCTCACACCACCCAACAGCCCCTGGGGTCTGAATATCATAAATACGACTAAAAGCACACCGTAGATGACCTGTCTCAAGGTAGCGGCTACGGGATCGGGCAGTCCGACGAAGCGCAGGAGCTCCGGAAGCGACACCAGAACGAGGGCGCCGAGGATAGATCCGGTTATGCTTCCGAGCCCTCCCAAGACGATCATGCAGAAGATGAAGATGGATTCGTTCAACGTGAATGAGCTTGGATCTATGAAGTTCATGAAATGAGCGTATAAGCTTCCGCCGAGCCCCGCAAGGAAAGCGCCTATCATCAGGGAGTATGTCTTATACCTCACGGGGTTCTTACCGAGAGATAAAGCCAGCGTCTCGTCCTCCCTTATGGCTTTCAGCACCCTTCCGAACTGAGTCTTCGATATCCTGTATGAGCAGAACACGGCGGCGGATAACACGACCAGGGTCAGAAGCAGATATTCGGCTCCTGTATCTATCTTATATCCGGCTATAGACGGATATGGTATCCCCATTATCCCCCTCGGGCCGTTCGTCACGCTCTCCAGATTCAGGAACAGGGAGTGGATGATCTCGCAGAAGCCCAATGTCGCTATGAGGAAGTAATCCTCCCTGAGCCTCAGGGTGGGCAGACCCACCGCCACGCTCGACACCGATGCCAAGCAACCCCCGGATACCAGGGCTATCAGGAACGGCATCCCGAAATCCTTCATGAGTATCGAGGATGTGTAAGCCCCTATACCGAAGAAGCTAGCGTGCGCCAGCGAGAGAACACCTGTGTATCCGGCCGTTATGTTCAGCCCTATCGAGAGTATGCTGTAGATACCGGACATGATGAGGATATGTAATATGTAGCTCATCCTTCACGCCTCCTCAATAAGCCGTGAGGTCTGGCTATGAGCATGCCGATGAGTATACATAGCGTGATGGCATCTTTATACCTTGATGAGATGTAGCCAGCCGATAGGTTTTCTATCAAGCCGAGCAGATACCCTCCCAACATCGCGCCGGGGACGTTTCCTATACCCCCTATGACGGAGGCTGTGAAAGCTTTGAAGCCGAGCATCACACCCATGTTCGGGTCGAGGTCATGTTCGAGCGCTATGAATATCCCTCCGAAGGCGGCGAGCCCCGAGGCTATGCCGAACGTCAGGGAGATCGCCCCCTCCGTTTTCACACCGAATATGCTCGCTATCTCCGGGTCCTCCGACGTCGCCCTGATAGCCCTGCCCTGTCTGGTCCTGCTCAGAAACAGATGCAGCAGAAACATAAACACCACCGATGAGGCTATGATGGCTATCTGGATCGAGGTGAAGTTCACGCCGGCAAATGAATACACTCGAGGTAGAGCGTACCCTCTCAACGATCTCACGTAGCTTCCGTAGACGAGAGCTATCGCATTTCTGAGGATGACGGATATCCCTATAGCGCTTATAAGCAGTATGAGACGGTGGGATCTCCTCAGCGGTCTGTACGCTATCTTATCCGCTCCTATGCCGAGAAGAGAAGTCAATATTATCGAGAGGAGGACAGCTGGTGCGAACGGTACCCCCAACTGCTTGTTGAACGAGTATGCTAGGAAAGCCCCTACCGCGCATATCTCCCCATGAGCGAAGTTTATGAACTTGAGGACGCCATAGATCAAAGTATAACCTATTGCGACGAGTGCATAAACGCTGCCGGTTATTACTCCAGCGAAGAGGAGTTGAAGAATCATCTTATTCTCTTACAAAGTATTTAGGTCGAAAGATGATGCTACGCTTAATTCTTCTCATTAGTAACTTCCTTGAAGTGGTCTTCTATTGCAAGCTCATCTATTAAGGCATCAATTGCCTTTTTTATGTTCTCCTTCGTTAGCTTCTCAAGAATAACCGGATTATCGCTGAACGCAAGATATGTTCCATTCTTGCATTCACCAGTTCTTTTATTCTTGTCAAACATATATTCCATAAATTTC
>Ga0116200_10000360_pt1 | contig 14348 bp, 11 predicted proteins | sample Mar14436cmmetaG_FD_94478 | JGI IMG/M metagenome (GOLD analysis project Ga0116200, IMG submission 94478) | Marine hydrothermal vent microbial communities from Guaymas Basin, Gulf of California to study Microbial Dark Matter (Phase II) - Marker... ... | reverse complement strand
GTCATTCCGATGAAGATCACGCCCCTGAGGAATGTGCCCGTGGTGAGGACCACCGACGGCGCGAGATATTCGAGTCCCGTCCGGGTCCTGACACCTTTTATCCGTCCTTTTTCAGCTATCAGCTCCGTAACTTCGTGCTGGATTATGTCCAGGTTCGGGGTCTCCTCGACCACACGGCGCATTCTGTCCCTGTACAGCTTTCGGTCCTCCTGAGCTCTCAGGCTCCAGATGGCAGGACCCTTTTTTGTATTGAGCATCTTGAACTGGAGCCCTGCCTCGTCGGCGGCCATTCCCATCTCGCCGCCGAGGGCGTCGATATCCTTGACGAGCTGTGCCTTTGCGTTTCCCCCTATGGAGGGATTGCAGGACATCTGTCCGATCTGATCCAGGTTCAGAGTGAAGAGAAGGGTGCGGGCTCCCATCCTGGCAGCCGCCAGGGCAGCTTCGATACCTGCGTGGCCGGCCCCAACGACGATCACATCGTGGTAGCCCGTCAGTATTTCCATCTCACATATACACCCTTATCCCCAGGTTAAAGCCCGTGCCCGATAGAAGATTTGCCCTCTTGAAGTTTTCTATATCCTCATCCTCGATTTCGCTCGAGATTATGCTGGATAAAAGCGGAAGGAGGCTCGTCCTGATCCCCAGGCTGAATTCCGCCGGGAAGCCGAAGTTCTTGCCCAGGAAGCCGAGGCTCGTTTTCAGGGTTGCGCCGATGCCGAGGTTCGACGAGAAGCGATAGGGAATGAGCTTGCCCGCTCCGTCCTTTGCGTAATCAAACCTGTTGTGAGTTCCGAACCTGAGGGTCACCATCTGCAGAGGAAATGAAGTCATGGTGCCGAGATAGAATGCGCCTATTTCCTTGTTACCCGATGGAAGAATGGCACCCCCATAGAAATTAAAGAAGGGGAAGCCCAATCCCAGCCTGACTTCCGAATAGCCCGGAATTTTCAGCTGGCCTGAAATCTCATTAATTGTCGTGTCTTTCTTGAAGTCACTGTAGCTTACATAGGCATTTCCGACCGCCCTGCCTGCTCTTAGGCTGTCTTCGTTGAGGACGATCGAATCGATGCCCGCGTACTCAGGTTCACCAGAGATGTTGATAACCGTGTAGCCCACATTTATGTCTTTTATCCTGCTGCTGAAGCCCTTTTCGAAGGAAAGGCCGATTTTTACGACCCTGAGATCGAGAAGCGCACCCACAAGGAAAGCGGTACGGCCTCCGGAGAGGTCAGCCCCGAATTCGTTCATCAGAAGCGTATCCCTGAGACCTGCATCGGCAGAGATAGAGCCCTGCCAGCCGGAGTGGGGTATTCCCATTATGATGGCTCTTGTTCTCGTTACCCCCGATATGTGAGAATTGAGGTCGCCGCTGAACTTATAGTGCTTCAGGCCTATCCCCACTCCAAATGAGCCGAAACCCATTCCGACTCCGAGCATTATGGGGGTGGATGAAATTCCTCCTTTTCCAGTACCCGTCACGTCGAGGGAACATCGGACGGTCAGATTCCAGGTCACGGGTATCACGGCGGTGTCCTGATCGTAATCGTAATAAATCGTGTCCTCGATCTGGTAATCCAGATCCAGAGCGGTTTTGCCCTTTATGTTGAGGTCTAACCCGGCATAGTCGCCCTGGACGACGCCTATCCCCACGCCGAGGGGCCCGAAGGAATATCCCGCTCCCACAAAGTTCAGGCCTCCTTTCTCTTTATAGTAAAAGTCAATGGGAAGCCTGATGGCTCCCTGATCTTCGGTGGATTCAACGGCAGTGTATTGGAAGCTAAATTTGGATTTCGAGCCGATCCCGAAAGCAAGAGCGCCCTCGTAATGATGCAAAAAACCCATAGAAGCAGGGTTGGAGAAGAGGCCGAAGATTCCCTTTGCCCGCGAGGGATCTTGAGATCCCGGCTCGAGGAAAAAGAGCGCGGATTGAGGGGATGTGTTGACGAGGGAAAACTCATAAACTCCCTGGGCGCTTGAGAACCCTACCATTAACAGAAGACCGATTACTGCTATTTTTTTCATATTTTCCTCCTCCTTGTATGCTGGCAGATAAAATTAATATGATTCAGCTTGAGATTAGTCAATCCCGAGATACTCGCCTACGTAGGGCAGGAGGGCTTCGGCGGAAAGCCAGATCTCGTCGCCCTCTATCCAGAGCCTGTGTGTTCCTCCCTTTGATTGCAGGATCGCAGGCGGCGACAGCAGATCCAGGTTCAGGCCTATGAGGAAAGCCGCAGAGGCCCCCGTGGCGCAGGAAAGAGTTTCCCCTGCACCCCTTTCCCAGATCCTCAACAGGCCCCTTTGGGAATCGAGGATTTTCAGGAATTCGACATTTGTCCTGGAGGGAAACCTTTTGTGGTTTTCTATGAGAGGAGCGATCCGTCGAAACCTCTTATTGTCGGGGATCTCGCCAATGATAACCACGTGGGGATTGCCTATTTCCCCGGTAAAGAAGCCCTTCAGATCGGCTTCAATCTCAGGGAATTCGATCTCTTCGTATTTGTGTGAGATGCGGGCAACCTGGGCTTCCACGGCGGCCTCCTTTATCCTGATTTTCCTGACCCCGGCTCGAAAATGCACCGTCAGCTCTCCTCTCAGGCCTTTGAGTTCTCTCAGGTATTTTCCAGCACAGATCATGGAGTTTCCGCAGATTTCGGCTTCGCTTCCATCGGGATTGAAAAATTTGAGTTCCAGTGAGCTTTCCGATTTCATTTCCAGGACTATGAGGCCGTCTCCCCCCACTGAAAAACGCCTGCGCAGTATCTTGCGGGCAAGATCAGGCAAAGAAAACCCGGAAACCTCTGTTCCCTCGATGAGAACGAAATCGTTGCCGTTCGCCGAGAGCTTGGCAAATCTCAGAGGAATCCCCTCTCTCGCATCCATTCGTCGTTGAAGATCTTGGACAGATACTTGAAGCCCGTGTCGGGGAGGATGGTTACCACCACGGCATCGTCGTCGAGGTCCTGTGCTACTCTTATGGCAGCAGCCACGTTGGCTCCCGCCGAGCCGCCGACGAAAAGGCCTTCCTCGCGAGCGAGCCTCCTCGTCATCAGGAAAGCTTCCCTGTCATCGACCTGAATCATGTCGTCGATCAGGGTGAAATCCACTGTGGGAATTATGTTTTCGTCGCCCAGGCCTTCTATTTCAAAGGGGACCGCTTCAGTTATTTTTCCTTCTTTCCAGTAGGGATAAAAAACAGAGCCCACGGGGTCAACAGCGATGCACTTTATTTTTGGGTTTTTCTCCTTCAGATACCTTGCCACGCCCGTGAATGTCCCTCCCGTGCCAATACCTGCGACGAAATGGGTTATTTTGCCCTGAGTGTCCTCCCATATCTCCGGGGCCGTCAGGTAATAGTGAGAGTTGGGATTGTCCATATTTTCGTGTTGATCCACGTAAAAAGACCCGGGGATGCTATCGGCTATCTCCTTTGCCTTTTTGTTCCTTTCCGCGAGCGAGTCACCGGGAACGACCACCACTTCAGCCCCGAAGGCCTTGAGATGATCGAGCTTTTCTTGTGAGACCTTGCTGATGACGGTCAGTATCACCCTGTAACCGCGGGCAGCTCCGTACATCGCGAGGGCAACGCCGGTGTTTCCCGATGTGGCCTCCACTATTGTGCCCCCGGGCTTTAGTTTGCCTTCTTTTTCGGCCTTTTCGAGGATGTAAAGGGCCATGCGGTCCTTTATGCTGCCTCCGGGATTCAGGAATTCCGCCTTTGCGAGGACCGGGGGTTTCACGTTCCGGGCGATTTTCCTCAACCTTATGAGTGGTGTTTCCCCTATGGCTCCCAGAATGTCATCGAGATATCTCATGATAAAAAATAAGAGCGGAGAGGGTGGGATTCGAACCCACGGTCCCGGAGTAACCGGGACAACGGCTTAGCAAGCCGCCGCCTTCAACCGCTCGGCCACCTCTCCATCTCAATAAGCCACGGAGGGTGAGGGACTCGAACCCCCAAGGGCAGAGCCCAGCGGATTTCAAATCCGCCGCCTTACCAGTTAGGCTAACCCTCCACCTTGAGCAGAATTTATTATATCTGGATGGAGGAACTATGTCAATGTCTCGATTTTCTTCAGAAATCACGGGGAATTCAAAAGGGATAGAAGAGAGTGACCTCGGGGTAATGCTCCCGGAGGTAATCGGCAGCGAGTTCCCTTACCTCCCTGGCCGTCTGTGCCTCCAGGCCCTTCCTCACGAGTTCCTCCAGCTCTTCCACCGATATCTTTCTTATGAGCTCCTTTGTCTCGAGGAGGGAGGCCGGCGGGACCGATAATTCATCCACTTCCATCCCCACCAGGAAGGGAACTCCGTAGGGATCGGCGGCAAGCTCCCCGCACACGCCCACCCAGACATTGTGTTTGTGACTGACCTCGACGATATCTTTTATCAGCTTGAGGACAGAGGGATGGAGGTGGTCGAAGAGATAGGACATCTCCGGATTTCTCCTGTCTACCGCCAGAGTATACTGGGTGAGATCGTTTGTCCCAATGCTGAAAAAGTCCACATGTGGCGCGATCCTGTCGGCGATCAGGGCAGAGGAGGGGGTCTCAATCATTATTCCGAAATCGGGCAGCTGGACGCCCGGTTCGCTGTCTTTCATCTCACCGAAGACCTGGTGCAGCAATTCCTTCGTTTCCAGTACCTCTTCGACGACGCTGACCATCGGGATCATGAACTTGATGTTTCCCTTTTTGTTGGCAAGTATGACAGCCTTTATCTGTTCAGAAAATAGTTTTTTGTTTCTCAAAAGAACCCTGATGCCTCTCACTCCCAGGAAAGGGTTTTTCTCTTTGAACTGGAAAACCTTATCGCCACCGAGATCGAAGGCTCGGATGACGAAGGGGCAGGGATAGATCTCTTCAGCGATTTTCTCATAGATCTTCCTCTGCGATTCGAGGTCCACCTTGCCGGTGAAATAGAGGATCTCCGTCCTGAACAGTCCGATTCCGTGTCGGCCAAGTCCCTTAAGTATTCCGAGCTCTTCAGGAAAGTCTATGTTGATGAGAACGGTGAACTCCCGCCCGTCGACGGTTATGGGGCGTTCCTCCTTGTGCTCGAAAAGTTCCTTCGTGAATTCTTCATATCGCGCTCTCTCGGCCTGATAACGCTCGAGTGTGGCTTTTTTGGGGTTGATTATGACTATGCCCTTGGCGCCGTCCAGGATGACTGTAGTTCCGTCTTCTATCTCGTTGAGGTCTGCCCGCATGCCGAAGACCGCGGGAATGCCGAAGTTGCGGAGTATTATGGCGTGATGGGAGGTTTTCCCTCCGCCAGTCAGGGCTATAGCCCTGACGCCGCTCTTCACCGCCTTTATGGTGTCCTGTATGGAGAGGTCCTCGGCGAAGAGGATGGAATCTTTCCGGAAGGTCGTCTCGTGGTTGCGTTCCCTCTGCATTGTGGTTATGAGTTCTCTGGCGAGCTGAAGAAGCTCCTGGCTCCTCTCCTGCATGTAGCCTGAACCCTTTTCTCCGAGTTCCCTTGAGATGTCGTTGAGGATCCTGTAGACGGCCGATTCGGCCGACTCCATGCGCTGTTTGATGCGCTGAGATACCCCTTCTCTGAAGTGGGGGTCCTCCAGGATCATTATCTGGCTGTTGATAAGGTCGGAGAGCCTTTCGTCGAGGTCACCGCGGATCTCCTGAAGCTCTTTTTTGAGTTTCTCTATGGCCTTAAGGAACCTCTTTTCCTCTATGGCAACCTGAGACTCGCTGATCTTTCTGGTTACCGGGGTCTTTATGGAGGGGTTGAGGACCTGAGCCTGGCCGATGCAGATTCCGGGCATGATCGGGATTCCCTTGAGGAGGACCTCTCTTTTCTCAGTCTTCTCCAAAACCTTCCTCCACCAGTTTTGCCAGAGCCTCCACCGCCTCTTTCTCATCGGGCCCACTTGCCCTTATCGTCAGGGTGGAGTTCTTGTCGGCGACCAGCATCATGAGGCCGAGGATGCTTTTCCCGTCCACCTCCATGCCGTCCTTCTCCACCGTTATGTCGGATATGAACTTCTCGGCGGTCTTGGCGAAGAGGGAAGCCGGTCTGGCGTGAAGCCCGAGTGTGTTTACTATCTTGACTTTCTTTTCGATCATAGAAAGCGAAGCGAATAGTCGAGAATCTGAATCCGCCTGTCGCCTTCCAGCATGTTTACAACTTTCGACAGGACCGAATTCACCATAGCGCCGTCGTTGGAAAGAGTCAGGACCATTATCTTGGACCTCTGCCACAGGTCGTGAGAATCCGATTCGGCCACGCTGATGTTGAACTTCGAGCGCAATTTTCCCTTGATGCTCTTGAGTATAAACCTTTTCTCCTTGAGGGAACTGCACTCGGGCAGATAAAGATCCACTTCAAGAACGCCTATCAGCATAATCTGTCAGACGAGCTCTTTTTTGACCTCTTCCTTTTTGAAGGCTTCTATTATATCGCCCACCTTGATCTTATCGAAGCCTTCGAGCCTGATGCCACATTCGTAGCCGGCCTGGACTTCCCTGACGTCTTCCTTGAAGCGTTTCAGGGAAGCTATACGGCCCTCGAATATCACCTCGCCGTCCCTTCTCACGCGGGCGAGGGCGTCCCTCTGGATGACACCCTGAAGGACGTAGCAACCGGCCACCGTGCCGATTTTAGGGATCTTGAAGGTTTCCCTCACCTCGGCCTGGCCCAGACTCACCTCTCTTATCTCGGGCTCGAGCAATCCTGCCAGTATATTCCTGACGTCGTCGATCAGCTCATAGATGACCTTGTAGGTCTTGATGAGTACGCCCTCTGATTTCGCGAGCTGTCGCGCGTTGGCCTCTATGCCCACGTTGAAGGCCACTATGATGCCCTCGGAGGCCGACGCGAGCAGGACGTCGGATTCAGTGACGTTCCCGATGCCCTGATGGATGACCCTCGCTTTTATCTCCTCAAAGACCATTTGAGAGAGTACGTCGCCTATTGCCTCGAGCGATCCCTGGCAGTCGGCTTTGACGACGATGGGGAGTTCCTTGAGCTCGCCGGCGAGTATCTTCTCCTGAAGTCTCCGTGCCGTCATCATGATCTCGCCGCGGCTTATCTGTGTCTTCTTGAGCTCTTTCTTCTCCTCGGCTATCCTCCGGGCCTCTTTTTCCGTGTCTACTACATAGAAGATGTCGCCCGCGGTGGGTAACTCCTCGAAGCCCTGAACCAGAGCAGGTGTCGATGGAGTTATCTCCTTGAGCCTGTTGCCCCACTCGTCATACATCGCCCTGACCCTGCCGTATGAAGTTCCCGCGACGAGGGCATCGCCCACTTTAAGCGTTCCCCTCTGGACGAGGACGGTGGCAACAGGGCCTTTTCCCCTGTCGAGCCTGGATTCCAGAATTATGCCGCGCGCCCTGCCTTTATAGGGGGCTCTCAGGTTCAATTCCTCGGCCTTGAGAAGCACCGCCTCGAGGAGGGTATCGACGCCCTGGCCCGTTTTCGCCGATATCTCCACCATCATCGTGTCTCCGCCCCATTCCTCCGGAATGAGCCCCTGCTCGGCAAGCTGCCTCTTGACTTTTTCGGGATCTGCCTCGGGAAGGTCCATTTTGTTAATCGCCACGATAATGGGGACTCTCGCAGCTCTGGCGTGGTTTATCGCCTCGATGGTCTGGGGTTTTACTCCCTCGGTGGCGGCCACAACAAGGATCACTATGTCGGTGGCGTTGGCGCCCCTCTGTCTCAGGGCTGTGAAGGCTTCGTGGCCCGGCGTGTCGATGAAGGTGATCTTGTGTCCCTGGTACTCGGCGGTATAGGCTCCGATGTGCTGTGTGATGGCTCCGGCTTCCTTCATGGCGACGTTTGTCTTGCGTATGTAGTCCAGCAGGGTGGTCTTACCGTGGTCCACATGTCCCATCACGGTGACGACCGGCGGCCTGGGTTCCAGTTCCTCCTCTTCCTCTGGAATCTCCTCGAGGATCTCTTCCTCGCCGACCTCTATCTCGTATCCGAATTCCTCTGAGAGCACCATTATGCTCTCTATATCGAGGGCCTGATTTATAGTGGCGATGATGCCGTGTTCGAGAGCTCTCTTTATCAGCTCGGTGGCCTCAACGCCGAGCATCCGGGCAAGCTCACCTACGGTGAGCTTGCCCGGGATCTTCAAAACTCTCTTTTCCTCTACAACTTCTCTGCTTTTTTCGCGATAGGTCTTCTTTCTTTTGGGTTTTGCCTGCCCCCTCTCGATCTGGGCGAGCGTCTCCTTTACCCTTTCGTGGATCTTTTCCCTGTCGAACCTTTTCCTCTTTCTCTCGCCCTGCTTTGGCTTTTTGCTCTGGGTTGTTTCTCCCCAGATTTTTTTCTTCCGCTCAAGGGAAGCCTGGTGTTCCCTCTTTGTCTCCTCGATCTTTCGCCTGACGGCCTTTTCCATGTCTTCGGAAACGGGAGACATGGGGGAGCGGATGTTAAAACCCAGCTCCTTCAAAAGGGATATAAGGGCCTTGTTGGAAAGGCCGAGCTGATTTGCGAGATCAGCAACTCTTTTCTTGCCCTTGTCTTTACTCAATCTTCTCACCTCTCTTTTCCTGTAGTTTCTCCTCTATTTTCTCGAGGATCTTGTAGGCAGTTTTCTCGTCGACATCGCCGTATTCCATGATCTCGGCGAGGGACGGCACCTCCCTGAACACGTAGATCCCGTTCCTGGCGAAGTTGTCCTTTATGTCCTCGGGAAGATCCAGTTCGAGGATAGAAACGGCATCCTTAGGGCCTTTGTGCTCGCTTTCGGGGATAACCAGGATCTCCTTCCCTATCAGCTTCGAAGCAAGGATTACGTTCTGAGCCTCCTTGCCCTTCGCTTCGGGAACCTTTTCGTCGGGAACAACGACTATTATCCTGTCGTCTTCCTGATAGACGAGGGACGGCTCAGCCGGGGACATGGCCTGCGCCGCGAATTTTATGAGGTCGGGATTCCACTTGACCACATCTATTTTCTCGCCGGAAAGCTCTCTGACCACGGGCTGTATTCGTGTTCCCCTTATCCCGATGCATGCTCCCACGGGGTCGATCTTGGGATCCTTCGAGCGCACGGCTATCTTGGCTCTCTTTCCGGGTATCCTGGCCACGGCCTTGATCTCCACAGTACCCTCGCTTATCTCCGGGATCTCAAATTCCATAAGCTTTCTCAGAAAATCGGGATGTGTCCTTGAGAGGATAATCTGAGGCCTTTTCTTCTTGCCCTCCTCGACATTAAGTATCAGGGCTTTTATGTTCCCGCCCTGTCTGTACTTCTCGCCAGGAATCTGTTCCTCCGGGGGTATTATCGCTTCAGCGCTCCCGAGGCTTATGTAAACGCCGGTTTTGTCGACCTTCTGGATCACACCAGTGATGGTCTCGCCGATTTTGTCTTTGAAGTTCTTGTAAATGTGCTGCCTCTCTGCGTCGCGTATCCTCTGCAGGAAGAAAGACTGTATCTTGTAAACGATCCCCCTTCCGAAGGAGTCGAGGGAGAGGGGAATCCAGAGTTTTTCGCCCACTTTGGCGTCGGGGTAATATTTCTTCGCCTCTTCGATGGAAACCTGTGTATCAGGGTCCTCCACATTCTCCACGACGGTTTTTTCAACGGTGATGGCGATGTTACCCCTTCTGGGGTCTATCTGGACCTCCACAGGGTAGTCCTGTCCCTTTTTCTTTTTTATGGCAAGCTCGATGGCGTCTTTCAGAGAATTAATAACAAAATCCTTCTCGAGCTTTCTTTGCCTCGTAATTTGACTTATTAATTCGGCAATTTCCATATTCATAGCTTTTCTCCCTAAATTTCGTCGAGTTGAATCTTTTTAATGTCTTTTCTGTTGACCTTTACTTCCTTTCCGTCCTTATCGAGGGTCAGGGTTTCCTCCTGCACATCTTCGAGCCTGCCCTTCTCTTCGCCGCTTTCCGTGAGGATCCTGACCTTCTTCCCCCTGGCCCACTTGAGTTCCCTTTCCTTTTTGAGAACTCTATCGAGGCCCGGCGAGGATACTTCTAATATATACGGGCCAGGAACGGGATCTTCAACGTCCAGTATATAAGATAGCTCTTCAGACAGGTCCGCGCAATCGTTTACGCTGATGCCCCCCTCTTTATCAACGAAAATCCTGAGGACATAGCGTCTTCCGGCGCCCTTGAGCTCAAGGTCAACAAGGACCATCCTCCTCTCTTCGAGGAGGGGCGCCAGTATTTCCTCGATTTTCTTCTCGATCTTCTCAAGTTCTTCCTGCATCTTTTTCCTTTAATTCCCTGACTATCTCTGCGATAGCAGCCCCCGCCTCGTCGAAGTTGACGTCCATCGATTGCCCGTCCCTTCTGAACTGGATCTCCAGTTTTCCCTCTTTCAACTTCCTCTCGCTGATAACGGCTATTATGGGAATACCTATGAGTTCGGCGTCCTTGAATTTAAAGCCGGCGCCGGCATCCCTGTCGTCCCATATCACGTCGACGCCTCGTTTAAGAAGGTCTTCGTAAAGCTCACCGGCCCTGTCTCCTGTCTTTCTGTGATCTATCTCCAGAAGAACAACCTCGTAAGGGGCTATGTTTATGGGCCAGGAAATTCCCTTCTCATCGTGATAGATCTCACAGGCGGCGGCCATGATCCTGCCGATGCCGATCCCGTAACTTCCCATTATGATGGGCTTCCTGGAGCCGTCCTGAGCCGTATAATAGACGCCCATGCTCTCGGAATACCTCGTTCCCAGCTTAAAGATGTGGCCAACTTCTATTGCCTTCTCAATCCTCAGCGGCGAGCCGCAGTTTTCGCACTTATCTCCCTCCTTCACGGATCTTATGTCCTCGAAACGGGATATCTCGATGTCTTCCTCGAGATTCACGCCCACTATGTGATGGTCCTCCTCGTTGGCTCCCACGACCATGCCCCTGCCGCCCTTGAGCGCGAGATCGGCTATGATTCCCTTAGCTTTTATCCCGATGGGTCCCACGAAGCCCACCTGGACGCCAAAGAGGTCCATGACCTCACCGGGCTCCGCCAGTCGGACCTCGCCGCCGAAGGCCGATGAGAGCTTTGCCTCGTTGACATCGTGATCGCCCCTTATCAGGACCAGATATGGGTCGTCTCCTACCATATAAACCAGGCTCTTCACTATGAGAGAAGGAGAGACTTTGAGAAAAGCCGAAACCTCCTCGACGCTCTTCACGTCTGGAGTGTGGACCTTTTCCCTCTTCTTAAAGGGGCTCTCGGGTATCGGGTCGGGTATCCCCTTTGCCACCTCGAGGTTGGCGGCATAGCCGCAGTTATCGCACACGGCGAGGACGTCTTCTCCCGCCGGGGAAGGAACCATAAACTCCTCGGAAGCACTGCCTCCCATGAGGCCGGAGGATGCCCGAACTACCCTGAACCTTAGTCCTGACCTTTTGAATATGCGAATGTAAGCTTCCCTGTGTTTTTCATAGCTCTCGTCGAGCCCCTCCCAGGAGGTGTCAAAACTGTAAGAATCCTTCATTATGAACTCCCGGACCCTCAGGATGCCCGAACGGGGTCTGGGCTCATCCCTGAATTTCGTCTGAATCTGGTACCAGATTTGAGGCAGATCCCTGTAAGACCTTATAGAATTCCTTGCTATGTCAGCCATTATCTCCTCGTGGGTAGGGGCGAGGGCCATATCCTTGTCCTTCCGGTCTTTGAGCCTGAACATGTCGCTGCCGAAACTTTCCCACCTTCCCGATTCTTCCCAGAGCTCTGAAGCGGTCAGCGATGGGAGAAGCATCTCCTGGGCTCCGATCCTGTTCATCTCTTCGCGCACGATGTTTATTATCTTCAGCATGATCTTCCAGCCGAGGGGAAGGAAAATGTAAACCCCGCTCTGGTGCTGTCTCACGAAGCCGCCCCGCAGAAGCAGTTTGTGAGAAGCACTCTCAGCTTCCTTGGGATCCTCTTTCAGTGTCGGTATAAAGGCTTTACTCCACTTCATTTCCGCAGAATTTTAAAGGTTTGGGAGTATTTAAGTCAACTTGCCCAGGTTTTGGTTAGCTGTCGGCGAGAGATCCGGTTTTATCGGGAGTTTGATAAAAATCGAGCCGCTTGGATGGAAAAAATCAAGGGGCGGCGTTTCGAGGAGGACGTCAGGGCAGTGAAGAAAGCCGCGGGATGGTTTCTCAGTGTATAAGCAGCCTCAAAACTGTGGTTCCAGAGATTTCACCAGGTTATAGATGACTTCGTGACGCAGCAGTTTCTTCCCTTTTTCTCTCGCCTTCGCGAGGAGAACGCCGTTCAGGAAGTCTATTTCAGTTTTCTTTCCCCTCATCACGTCCTGAAGCATAGAGGATAAGTTTTTGCGCGTTTTCTCTATTACCCTCAGAAGCTCAGCCCTGGGGTCCGAAAAGGGAAGCTCTATGCCTTCAAGGGACAGAAGGCGTGCTCCCTCTTCCAGCAGGTCGATTGCGAGCCCACGGAGATAGGGGGATTCCATCAGGTATCCGTTGGGTTTTCTGACCAGGGTCGTTAACGGGTTTATCGCTGAATTGATCAGGAGCTTTGCCCAGCGGTATGGCGTTATGTCATCGACCACCTCAACGTCTATGCCGGCTCTTTTCAGATCCCCGGCAAAATTCAGGAGGAGCCGGTCCGATTTGCCCTTTAAATATCCGAGAAAATTCCTTTTCCCCCTGTAATGTCTGACCGAGTTCTCTGTTTTCGTGGCGCCTTCACTGGTAACGAGAATTCCTATTTTCTCGTCAGCCACGATAGCCCTGAGTTTTTCCTGGGCGCCCATGCCGTTTTGAAGGCCAACGATGAGCTCCGAACATTCAAGCAGGTCCCGGTAGTCTTCGATAACTCCTTCCATATCGTAAGCCTTGACGGCGATGAGGATGAGATCGGCCTTTTCCCGCCGGGCCTCTATGGGGCTCAGGAGAGGAACATCGATTTTATGGGGAGCCCCGTCGTGAAAAAGAAACTTTCCTCTTCGTATCTTGTCGATCAGTTCTTCGGACCTGACGGCGAGCTTCGTCGCCACGCCCGCCCTGTGGAGCCTGGTCGCAAAAGTTATGCCGAGCGCTCCTCCCCCGATTACCAGGATCATCAGTTTATCCTGGAGACATTTTTATCGGCGTACATTCGCCTGTCAGCGAGTTTGATGAGCTCCTCCAGATCGGTTCCCTCTGAGGGATACTCGCTTATGCCGTAAGCGAATTCTATAAAGGGTATCTTTATCCCATCCACTTCGAAATAGCGAGTGGAGAGGTCTTCCTTAATTCTCTCCATTATCCTCTGGGCTTCTTCGGAATCGGTCATGGGCATGAGGATGACGAACTCGTCGCCCCCGTAGCGGGCCAGTATGTCGGTGGACCTGAGGTTCTCCTCAAGACCCCTTACAAAGGCTTTTAGCCCTTCGTCTCCAGCCTTATGCCCGTAATTATCGTTGATCGATTTGAGCCCATTCGCATCTATGAACACGATCGACATGGGGGTTTTCCTCTTTTCGGCTTTCTCCTTTTCGTCCCCGAAGATATCGAGGAGATAGCGGAAACTACGTGCCCCCGTTAGGGAGTCATAGAGAGCTGCCACCTCCCTTTCGTGGTAAAGACGTGCGGTCTCTATTGCACCTGCGATCGCTGTCGTCACCATCTGGAAAAACGCCAGATCCTCCGGGGTAAATGCGTTTTTCTCCGTGGTCTCAACGTCGAGAACGCCGATCACCTTGTCGCCAACGACGAGCGGCACAGCCATCTCCGAACCTATTTTTTCCTGTCCGGGAGGTGCAAAATACCTCGGGTCCTTCTCAACGTCGTTTACTATTACCGGCTCGCAATGCTCGTAAGCCCAGCGGGTGATGCCCCTGTCCCGTGGCAGTTTTATGCCTATGACGTCGGGAGGCATGCCGACCTGGGCGCGCACGATGAGATCGTCCTTTTCCTTCAGGACCAGGGCGAGCTTGACGTCTGCGGGAACCACCTCTTTGACGATTTTGAGGACGTTGTGGAGGAACCTGTCCAGGTTCACGAGGTTACGGATCTCCTCGCCAATTCGATAAAGGACGCGGAGTTTCAGCGTGGTATAGCAGGTCGTGTTCTTAATCCTGTCGATCACCGTATAAAAAGAGTCGAGTTCCGGCCTCTTTTCTATCCTGTGCAGGGTTTTCAGAGCGACGTCCACGACCTCAGGGTCCCATTGGGTCCCCGCCCCCTCTCTGAGCCTTTTCAGGGCTTCCTCCTCGCTGAGAGGCTCTCTATAAGGTTTCTCGGTGGTCATGGCATCGAAGGCATCGGCGACGGCGATGATCCGTGCCTCAAGCGGTATTTCTTCCCCCTTGAGGCCTAAAGGATAACCGGTGCCATCCCACCTCTCATGATGGGCTTTTATCCACAGAGCCACATCTTTGGCCGGGATGAGTTCTTTCACTATCAGGTAGCTCACCTCG
>Ga0116200_10000359_pt1 | contig 14358 bp, 6 predicted proteins | sample Mar14436cmmetaG_FD_94478 | JGI IMG/M metagenome (GOLD analysis project Ga0116200, IMG submission 94478) | Marine hydrothermal vent microbial communities from Guaymas Basin, Gulf of California to study Microbial Dark Matter (Phase II) - Marker... ... | reverse complement strand
TTAATCTATTCTCTGAAGCGGAAGGTATTCCTATGGAGAAAATAGGTTTCCATTACTACTCACTCCTCACCTCTGAAAGGAGAGAAGTTGAAACCCCAATAACTGAAATGAAACAGGCACTCAGCATGGCTCTGGAGGAGATAATCAACACTGATATACCCTTTGAACCATACCCTGAAAGCGGGCTGTGTTATAGATGCAAATACAAGGTATTCTGTGGCAAGTCCTGAAAAATCACTCCTTCATCACATGTATGGTAACAGATTCAACATTTCCGCCATCATCCTGTGCAACAATGTGCATATCCCCTGGTTCAGGTACGATTGAAAGCACCTCTCCTGATTCAGAATCCCCTCTGTACTCACCATTCACAAACCAGTGGATTGTTCCCTTACCAGCGGATGAATATGCCTGCAGGAGGATATAACCTGCATCCCGCACATGGGGTATAATGTGGAATGAACCATTGACAGGGCTTGTTATCCTGAGGGTCTTCCTTTCAATGGTCAATCTGCAATCCGGAGGGAATGAAGGAACTCCACCCTTTCCAAGTATCTTTCTCACAGGTGGAGGAAAAATAACAAGGACTGCTGACTCAATCTCACCCTCCCTGTATTTTTTCCAAGGGCATGCCCTGTATCCTGTTCTTTTTTCCAGTATAAACCTCTTATGGAAGGGACACCTTTTGTAGGGGAATGAACCCTTAACAACATAAACCATTGATGTATCAGGGCAATTACTACCTGGTCTGTAGCCAGAAAAACTGCAGACATCTGCAAGTTCAATGTCCTCCATTGCCTTATCTTCCCAGTCAAAGGTTCCATCCCAGTACTCAGGTTCAATGGCCTTCAGAATATCAAAGAGGATTGGTGCAGCAAGTTTTGCACCAACAATATTCCTGGCTCCCTCCCCTGAAAAGTTCCCCACCCATACACCCACTGTGTAATTCTTCTGGAACCCAAAACACCACGCATCCCTCCTTCCCCATGAGGTGCCTGTCTTCCAGTAAACCACACTCTTGGGGAAAACAAAGTCGGCCATGTCAGGTGCATCCGGTCTGTTCCTCTTTTTCAGGGCCTTCAGTGTAAGCCAGACTGCCCCTGGTCTGAAGAGCAGTGTTTCTGGTGGAACAGGTTCATTTTCCAGCATTGACCACCTGAAATATACTCCACCCCTTGAGAGGCAGGCATAAAGATTTGCAAGGTCAAGGAGCCTCACCTCCATTCCACCTGTGATAACAGGAAGCCCATAATCTGACATGGGAAGAGGGCCTCTCAAGCCTCCTGCATACAACCTTTCCATAAATTTTTTGTACCCTGTCCTTCTCAGTATTAAAACAAAGGGCATATTAAGGGAGAGAGACAGTGCCTCCTCAGCCTTCACAACACCTCTCCATTTCCCAGAATAATTTTGCGGTGAAAACCCTGAAAATGTGTATGGAGCATCCTCAATGAGCATCTCTGTGGTTATTACACCTTCTTCAAGGGCAAGCGCATAGAGAAAGGGCTTTAAGGCAGAACCTGGAGAACGAAAGGCATAAAATCCCCTTACCTGGCCATCAATTCTTCTGTCAAAGTAATCTATTGAGCCAACAGCAGCCCTTACCTTGCCTGTTTTATTCTCAATAACAACAACACTTGCATTCGTTGCACCATTCCTCTGGAGAAACCCCCTGTATGAAACAATAATATTCTCAACCTTCTGCTGAATATCCATATCAATAGAGGACCTTATATCGTCCATTTCTGGGTGCTGTAGTATCAGGAAATCACACGCATGGGGAGAATTGAGTGGGAATGGCTTAAATCCATTGGGGATTTCAAGTGATAAAGCCCTCTGGTAATCTGTGCTATCAATGAGATTGTATCTGAGCATCTTTTTCAGCACCACATCCCTTGCATCCTGTCTGTCCTCCCTTCCTGGTCTTCTGAATGTTGGAGACTGGGGAAGTGAAACAAGGAAGGCAATCTCACCAGGGAGGAGGGAATCTGGAAGTTTTCCAAAATATCCAAGTGATGCAGCACCTATACCTTCAACATTCCCTCCATAGGGTGCAAGATTAAGGTATCTCTCAAGTATCCTTTTCTTACCAAGTCTCACTGTGAACTGATATGCCCTGAATATCTCAATAATCTTGGAGCGAATTGTTCTGGGCTTTGGCTCCACTATCCGTGCAAGTTGCATGGGGATTGTTGAACCCCCTGAAACAATCTTTCCTGCCCTTATGTTCTGAATAAGTGCCCTGAAAAGCGAAAAGGGATTGAAACCAGGGTGAAAGTAATAATACCTGTCCTCATAAAGAATGGTTGTCTTAACAAGGAGGGGGTCTATCTTATCAAGTGGAACGTAAATCCTCCATTTTTCATCAGTAGACACATAAGCCCTGATAACCCTTCCATATCTGTCCCTGACAATTTTGGAGGTAGGGCGATACAGACCTTTGGGTAAAGGGAAGAAAAAGGGGAGCAGAAGAAGCAAACATATAAATCCTGCTACCCACAATAAAAACCTTTTATTCCTTTTCAACAACTCTAAAGCTTTCTGCACCAGTTTGGGAGTTAATCTCTGGATTATACATTACCATTGCCCGTGCTGGAGGGAAGAAGTAGGTTCCTGGTGTAACAGCCCTTACCAGTATAAAGTAATGCCTTCTGTAACCTGATGTTCCAAAGATAATCACTCTATCATCCCTTATATCCACATAATCAGGATTCCACATCCTCCATTTTCTATTATACTGCTCAACCCATGAGGGTAACCCTCTTGTGGTTAATCTTGGATTCTCAATCTCACAGCCTGCTGGGATTGGAACCTCAAAGGCTGTATTGGAGTATGAACGGGCTTTACTCCCAAATCCCACATTTATCAATAAGAGTTGCCCCTGTTCTACCCCAGAGACTTTTGTGCCATCATTGTATGAAAGCACCTCTCTGAAAATGGGGAGAGAAGGATGGTTATATTCTTCAAATGCTTTTACAGTTTTTGAAAACCCAGTATTCACTATATCTATATAAAGGGGAACAATGTTTGTCTCAAGTGTAATTCTCTTATCTGGTGCATTTTTTATAAAGTAGGTAATCAACCCTTTTTCTGACTGACCCTGGTATTCCCTGCCATCCACTATAAGTTTTATGTGAATCTCTTTCCTGACAGGATGGTTATCCATATACTTACCAAGGGCGAGCATTGACCACGCAATCTCCTGGGTGGTGTAATAATACCATCTATCTTTCTGAGCGAGCCTGCTAACAATTGTTTCCACAAGGGAATCCTCCCCTGCCATGTCTGGATATATGTTTTCCACCATATATAGTGTAACTGCCAGATTCTTTAAAACAGAATAAAAATTACCTGATAACCTTCTCTCTTTTTGTAATTCCATCTTCATTGCCTTTTCAAGAATTTGAATACCTCTGTCTCTCAATCCAGATTCATAAAGGGCACCTGCAATCCACAAAAGGCTTAACCTTCCATAGGCCTCACGGGAAACCCTTTCTTCAAGGGTCTGGATAACACCTGACCTTGCTCTCAGGATACCACCCCTTGCAAGGACATAGTATGTAAGGGCATTTTTATCTGAAAGGGCCCTTAGATAAGAGAGGGCCGCTCTAATGGCATTATCGGGAACATGGAAACCTGCATCTCTGGCCTCTAATAAGACCAGTGTAGCATAGGCAGAAGACCACTTTGATGGCTTATGATAACCAGGCCAGTAGGAAAACCCTCCTGATACAGTCTGCATGGATAGAATCCTCTGGATACCTTTATTCACCATATTCCTGTACTTTTGTTCTGTAATGTCTGGATCAATAATGGGAAGCAATCTTGCTAATCTCAAAAGGAGAAGGGTTGATGTTGAAGTCTGTTCAATACATCCGTATGGATAATGAACTGCATATCTGACATAATGTAATCTGTTGAGACCCGGGATTGTGGAAACATAGAGTTGCGCCCTGTGTGCAGGAGAAAGCCAGTCACTAAAATAATTTGACAGGTCTTCTTTTTTGCTTTCAATCCTGGCAAAGGTAAACTTACTAATATAGGGTAAAGAAGGATATATTGGAATAGTGAAAGTATCAACATATGTCCACCTATGAATACGTGCTTCCAAAACCAGTGATAAACTTGTTGAATATTCTCCAGCAATAACTGGTATTTTAACAAGTGTTCTACCGTGTGAAATTAAGGTAATGGATTTTTTCCATCTTTCTGGCATTCCACCTTTTATCCTTGCAGAAATCTTTATGCCCTGTTTCTTATCCGTAGTGTTTATTAACGAAACAGGAATATTTACCTTGTCTCTGGAATAAAGGAAACGCGGAACAGTAGGCTGGATAACAACATCTGTCTTAACAACCACCCTTGCATCCCTTGAGCCAAGCCTTTCTCTATCTGCACCACACACCATCACACGCAATCTACCAGAAAACTGGGGCACCTTCACCTTGTACACAAGCAAGCCATTTCTGTCTGATTCAAGCACACCACTCCAGAAGGAGACAAATTTTGTGAACCTTGTCTGGGGAAATTCCTCCTCCCTTGCCCTCAACAACATACCTCCCCCCGTTCCAGAGAGGTACTTTTTCATTAGCCACCCAAAACCCTCTGCAGAGTTTACCCCGAGTGCAAGGGGTCTTAAAATGGAATTGTATGGGTCCGGTGTCCTGAATCCCCTTATGCTGAGTATCCCCTCGTCAACAATGGCAATGGTTGCTTTAAACCTTCTGTCTGATTTAACCTTAACCACAAGTGTCTGGTTGGGTTTTACCTTATCAGGAACAGTTATGGTCAGAGGCAATTTCATCTTTTTAGGCCTTATTTTCAATCTTTTTACACCAAACGCCCTTGCAACAAGATAGTTTTTCCCTGAGTGAACAAGAAGGGCAGAAACATATACGTTGGGATAACCTTCAGGAACCCTGAATGACCAGGATGCCTTCTCCCCTTTTGCCTCCTTCCACTGGTAAATCAAAACACCATTTTGTTCAACGGTCCAGAGAATCTTACCCTCAAATGGAAGGGATGTCTCTACCTTCACCATCTCCCCTGGTTCTGCAGATGGTTTTTCAAGCCTTAAATCCAGATATTCTGGTGATTCTATCTTTTCATATTCTCCAGACCAATACCATCCCCATCCCTCTATTAAAACCTGGGACCAGACACCTTCCTCAGACTTAACCTCAATCACAATATCCCTGTATTCCTCCTGGGGTGAAAGTAAAAATTCAAATGTACCTCCAGTGGCTGTAACCCTATTCAATGGGGTAATTGGTATTAATTTTCTCACCTTCCACCAGCCAAACCTTTCATAAAAGTAATAATCCCATTTATAATAAACCCTGTATGCCCTCCATGTGAGAACTGTTGTTTCCTTTCTTAAAGAACAATCAGGATTTAAGAGCAATCCCCTAATCTTTATTTTCTTTCCTCTTACAACCCGTGTAGGACTTGTTTTGAGACCTATGTAAAAGGGACAGGGGTGAACTATTTTTTCCTTTACCCTTCTGGTAACCCTGCCGCTTCCACCTTCAGACACCTCAACATATGCATTCAGTTTAACAGGAAGATAAAACTCCTCATATGAAGGGGGGCTGCACAGAAAGGTTTTCCTCCCTTTCTCATCAAGTTTTCCAGTGCCAAGGTCTATATCAACCTTCGGGGTCTTTTCTCTTATGAAATTCAGTGGACCAAAAGTGTAATCACCATATCCCTCACATTTAAAAGGTATCTCCTGTCCAGTGATTCTACCCCTCACCCTTTCACCAGAGGCAGGAGCACCAAAAAGATAATCTGCCATAACATACAACTTGAAAGGTGCTTTAAGGGTGACATCCTTTGAATATTTGAGTCTTAAATCAATCCTTTCCGGTGCAAAGGTCTCTACAAAAACAAAATCAGAGACAAGTCTCTCTGTTCCTGTATAAAGAACAAATGCATATTTCCCTGTAGGAGAGGATGGAGAAGTTTTTATATTAAATGACGCAAACCCTGTTGCATCTGTCATTCCTGCCATTTCAACAAATCTTCTACCTCTTGGGTCCCTTACCTTCAATCTAACTGGAACAGAAACCCCTTCATAAGTTTTATTCTTTCTTACAAGAATCCCTATGTGAATCTCCTCACCAGGCCTATATATATCCCTTTCAGGATAAATAAATGCAGTATACGCCTTTGTAGGTGCTGAGCCACTTACTTCAAATGACGATGTATTAATTTTAGAACCTGGAATCTGAAGATATGTCCAGTCATCGCCCTTCTTTGCATATACGATATAAACATCCCTCCCCTTCTTCAGAGGAACCTCACAGAGTCCGTTCATCCCTGTCGTACCCTTTCCGGAAAGGAAATTTCTTCCGCTCCAGATTTCTATATCAACCCCCTGGAGAGGTTTAAGTGTGGAACTATTAACTGCCCAGACATATGCCTTATCAGATGTCCATTTAACAATGAGAGAAATATCAGAAATAACGACACTCGCATTATCTGAATAAAAACGGCCCTTCTTGTCCTTACCGGATATACTCAGGAAGTATATTCCTGGCCCGGGTTCGGGTATAAGCTCTTTAAGGTCAATCCATATTATATTACTTCCTGGAGATTCTATTACTTTTGTATAGTTCTTTACAATATTTTCAACATATTTATACTTGGAGTACCGCCTTCCTCCACTAACAGAGTACCAGAAAACCACATTTCTCTGGGGCATAAAATCAACATTAATCTTTAACTCACCAACATTCACCACCTTCACAGGAAGTTTCCAATCCCCTGTCCTTCCAAAGTATTTACCACAGTATACAAAATTTATTGATGGTTTCCTGTAGGGTATTGTGATATCAAATACAGCGTCCCGTGCAAGAACCTCGTTTTTCGTACCTTTTAATCCTGCATTTATAGTAACTGTATATTCTTCGCCCTCTATAAAATCACCTATTATGTTAATCTCTCCATACCCTGAGAATACCTTGTACTTTACATCAGGCGTCACTGTTATATATCTTTTCAATGTACCCTCATCTGGCTCTACCCATTTATCTTTCAGGGTGTATACACGAAATCCAATAGTAAACCCATCATCTGTCCCTTCCACTCCCATGTAAGTAATATAAATGGGATACTTTCTGTAACCAACAGAAAATTCCTCCTCCACTTCTTCTCCAAGTGGATTCCCATAGCTTGATTTAAGGGATTTTCGTAAAATCAGCTTATAAACTGCAGGGGCGTATGTTACTTTAAATTTAACTGCAAGTAAAGAGTGATTATAAGGGTCAGGGAAATAGACCCTTTCTATGGGAATTCGTTCACCATACTTGTCCTCTATATATATGGATCTCTTTGCACTGCTTATATTAACAGGATAGTTAAAGGCAAGTTTCAAGATTACCCTTTTATTAATGAGGGTATCCACACTGAGATTCCTGAAGGTAAATGGTGGTGTTGAAAATGTAAAATCCCTTGGGTAAATCTGCACTATTTCTTCTTTTTTTAAGGGTATTCTTTTCAAGAAAACCCTGTATGTTCTATCCGCTTCTGGCTTCTTTATAAAATGCAGGACAAACTTCCTCTCTGAAACCCATTCTCCTCTGGCACCGAGTGGTGGTTCTATTTTTATATAACGTGATAACTCACTGGATGGCACAATTACCCCTTCTGCACCAGCAAAAGACCGAGAAAAATAGAATGTCAAAGATTGGGGTATTGATTCCAATTTACCCTCTGGAGACATGGAAACCTTCACACCTTTTTCTACTTCTTTCGTCTCTACTGCTTTATGTTCTGTCCTGGATACAGTAAAGGAAGATTTGCTGTGTTTTACATACAGGAACGGGAAGAAGAAGGCGACTACCAAAAAAATTACTGCAAGCACAAAAAGAGGAATGTATTTTTTCATAATATACCTCCTTTAATTTTTCTTTCTTATTGTTTTTACAATGAATTTTAACCAAAGTCAAGATGTTTTTTAGGGGACTATGAAGGAAGATTTCCTATTGATAAAGATTTTATATCTGTTATAATCAATGTTTGATGGAGAGGAATTTTTTTAATAGGCTTATAGCGTATCAGAAGGAAAGGTTTCCATTTCTGCAAAATGGGATTTTTATTCTTTTATTTTATTTGGGAATTCACAATCTTTTCCTGGTTTTGCAGGGAAGTGTTTACAGGTTCAATTCTATTCAGATAACTGGATTTCTTACATTATTTCTTGTCTTTTTTCAGCTCAGACTCTTTGATGAAATAAAGGATTTCCAGGTGGACAGTGAGGTATCACCAGAAAGACCTGTTCAGAGGGGTGTGATTACTTTAAAGGAGATAAAAATACTTGCTGGGATAGTTACATCTTTGATAATTATTCTGAATGCTTTTTATGGGTTTGACAACCTGATTAAAACTCTATCCATGGAAGGTTTCATATTTCTTATGCTAAAGGAATTTTTTGTGGGGGATAAATTAAGAGGAAACAGGTTGATATACGCTTCCCTTCACATGCTGGTTATGCCCTTTATGGGTGCTTACATTGGTGGACACACAGGTTATCCCTGTTTTTCCTGTGGCAGTCTTATTGTGTTTGCCATAACTTATCTGGCTGGTTTTGTTATTGAAGTCGGCAGAAAGATAGAGGCACCAGAGTCTGAAAAGCCTGGTGTTGATAATTATTCAAAACTCCTGGGAGCAAAAGGTGCTACATACCTTTACCTTACAATCGTGGCTCTTTTTTCCGCACTTTCCTCAATTGTAATTTCAAGATATAGACTTTTGTTGGTGTTACCTGTGATCATTGGATATTTTGTGGTGCTTCTGATCGGAATAAAATTTTTAAGGTATCTCAAACTCGGGATGCCAGAAAGGATGAATTTAGCGGGCCAGTTGTTACTCATGCTTGTTCTTGCAGTATTCTTAGTTTTGCCATTCTGGAGGTGATATGATACTCTTTCCCGATGATATTGATGAAGAACAGATTAATAAAATTGGTGGAAAGGCTTTAAACCTTTTGAAATTAACCAGGATGGGATTTGCTGTTCCCGAATGGTTCGTAATCCCCGGTGATATACTGGATGAATTTTTCAAAAGGAATCAGAACAGGATCAGGAAAATACTTGAGTGCAACCTGTCAATTAGAGAGAAATCAAAGGCATTGAAGCGTCTGGTTAAAAAAGATTCAAATCTTAGAGGAAAACTTGAGCCTCTACGCGAAAAAATCTCTGCAATGGCTCCGGTGAGTATAAGGTCATCTGGTATTATGGAGGATGTGGAGGAATATTCTTTTGCCGGACAGTTTTCTTCATTCCTTAATGTAAAAAATGGATTTGTAGAAAAGATACTGGATTGTCTTGCTTCCCTTTTTAATACTCAAAACATTCATTACCACCAGGCTCATGATATTGACATTTTAAAAAACAGGGTTGCGGTTATTGTTCAGAGGATGGTAGAAGCAGAGAAATCAGGGGTGGTGTTCACTGCACATCCAGAAACAGGGGAACCAATGATGATAGTGAATGTAGGGTATGGGCTTGGTGAAGGTGTGGTTTCAGAAAAGGTTGACGTGGATACCTTTATCCTCTCTCCAGAGGGCAAACTTGTTCATAGGAGAATTGTAAAAAAGAAGAGGATGGTGGTTTCTAAAAAGGAAGGTGGAACGAAAATAGTTCCTGTGAATAAAAGTAAACAGGATCTTCCTGTTCTTGATGAAGGAGAGTTAAAAGAGATTTTTGCTGTGGCAAAAAATGTTCATAGAATTTACGGGTATCCACAGGACATTGAATTTGCGATTAAGGATGGGAAGGTTTTTATTCTTCAGGCAAGACCAATAACCACCATAAAGGATAGTTTCACCTGGGATAATTCAAATATAATTGAAAGCTTTTCGGGTCCAACAACTCCTCTTACCTTCTCCTTTGCAAATGAAGTTTACTCCATTGTTTACAAACTCGTTATGAAAAATCTCGGGGTGAGTCAGAAGATTCTTGATGAACATGGTATGGTGTTCAGGAATATGATAGGTTTTTTGAGTAACAGGGTCTATTATTCCCTTGATAGCTGGTACACTACCCTTGCTTTTCTTCCGGCCTATCAGGCAAACAGGGAATTTATGGAAGGCATGATGGGGGTGAAAAGTTCCTACGACATCAGGGAAAAGCCTGGATTCAGAGGAATCAGAGGAATCTACGAGATAGTAAAAGTTGCTGTAAAGATATTATTCTCCTTTGTTTTCCACAGCAGGAATATGGAAAGGTTTAACAGAAGATACCACAGTGCAATGGAATTTTTCAGGAAAAACCTGGAAAAGAAACTTTCCTTAAAAGAATATGCAGGGCTTTATGAACAGATGAAGGGTAAACTCCTTTATCACTGGCTTCCTCCCATTAACAACGATATTTTCACAATGATTTTTTACGGACTTTTGAAGAAATATGTTAATTTCCTTTTCCCGGAAAATGGGCTTTCCCTGCACAATCAGCTTCTTTCAGGAGAAGGGGATATGGAGAGTGCACTTGTTGGAATGAAACTCTCTGAGATTGCAGAAAGAATACGAGCATATCCAGAACTGAAAGATTTACTTCTCAAAGGAAATAGAAAGGAATTCTTTTATAGAATAAAAGAGAATAAAGAGATAAACGAACTCTTTGACGAATTTCTCTCCCATTATGGAAACCGTTCTGTGAATGAATTAAAATTAGAGATTCCCAACATAAGGGAAAGGCCTGAGAAATTGTTTTCAATACTGAAGAAGATGGTTGAAAAGGAAGATATTTCAACTATCTATACCAGAGGCAGGGATAAACGGAAACTGGCCGAAAAACAGGTATTGAAAATGATATACTCCAGGCCCTTCCCATTCAATCTATTCCACCTTCTACTCTTTAAGTTTCTTCTTTCCCATACGCGGAGATTTATAAAATACAGAGAGAACCAGAGACTATTCAGGAGCAATATATTCGGAGCCGTTAGGGAACTTTTCCTCAATATTGCAAAAGAATTTGTTAAGCAAGGGGTAATTGATAGAGAAGATGACATATTCTTTCTCTCCCATCAGGAAATCTTTTCATATATATTCGGAACATCTGTTACACAGGATTTAAAATCCCTTGTTAGACTCAGAAAAAGAGAGTTCAGAAAAAATCAATACAGAGAACTACCTGAAAGGTTTACAACGGTTGTTCCTCCCTATATCCATCTGCCATCGGGGAAGGAGGAGGAATTTCCAGGAGAGCTTAAAGGGCTTGGATGTTCACCAGGCGCGGTAAAAGGAAGGGTTCAGATTATTAAAGACCCATATTCTCAGGAGATAAAAGGTGATATCATGGTGGCACCACAGACAGACCCGGGTTGGCTTCCCATCTTTCCTTTGTTCAAAGGAATCATAGTTGAACGTGGAAGTCTCCTATCTCATTCTGCAATTGTTGCAAGGGAGATTGGAATCCCAGCCGTTGTGGGTGTAAGGGGGGTGACCAGAATTTTGAAGGATGGAGATATGGTGGAGATGGATGGGTCAAAAGGTGTGATCAGGAAACTTGGAGAAAAAAATGGATAGTGTTGAACTTGTAGAAGAGATTCCACAGAAAGGGTTCTGGTCTGATAAAGAGAAGGAACTCTTTGAGGTTTACAGAAACAGAGGCTACAAAATTTCTTTTGTCCTGGGTGAAACCGGCTGTTTTACAATCTATTCAAAAAAATTGAACAAAGAGACCATTGGCGGAATGGGATTTCTACATGCGCCAGAGGAAAAAGAGGAATTCTTTGCTATGCTTGAGTTTATGGAGGACTGGTTTTCACACCAGGGCGTTAAGAGATATTTTGCACCCATGGACTTTAACACATGGCATACTTACAGAATTCCATCGTCCAATCCAGAGAATCCACTTTTCCCTGGAGAGATGAACTATCCTTTCCATATAAACGAATGGTTGAAGGAATGGGGAATGAAGGTGGTAAAAAAATACTATTCCTATGTTGTGGATGAGTTTGAGGGTGTTCTCAGGTATTTGAAACCGGGGGTGAAGCGTGGAAAAAAAGAGGGATTAAGAATAGAAGAGGGCGAAAAGGGCATGAAGACAATGGAGATTGTATATAAAATTTCCTGTGAGGCATTTAAAAAGGCATTTCTCTTTGAAAAAATCCCATTTCAGGAGTTTATAGCTATGCATTCGGAGGAGAAAAACAATAGTATACTTTTTATAGCCTGGCTGGATAATCAGCCTGCAGGTTTCATATTTGGATATCCCTGGGGTGATACCCTTATTGAAAAAACAGTGGCAGTTCTACCAGAGTACAGGAACATATTCACAGGTACACTGCTTATATACCAGATGTATCTTGCAGGATTGGAGATGGGTTGTAAAAGATTTATACATGCCTTTATGAGAGAATCCATATCAACCCATATATTTTCCAGAAGGTTTGGCAGGATTTACAGGGTGTATTCACTCTATGAAAAGGAACTCAAGTAATCCTGTTTCATACCTTTTTACTGAGAATCTCAACGAAGGGAAAATAGCCCTTTATCAACCCGTGCCTTATGGTTTTAAGAGCATCACTTACGGGCGTTTGCGGGATAGTGTTTATGAAATGGCTGGTGTTCTCAAAGAAAAGGGTGTTGGTCCTGGAGATGAAGTTCTAATAATGCTACCTTTTTCTATAGATATGTATGTAGCTGTTATAAGTGTGCTGGCAAGGGGTGCGTGTGCAGTTTTCGTTGAACCTTGGATGAAGAGAGAGATTTTCAGGAAGGTGTGCAAAAGTATAAAGGGAAGGTTTGCAATCACATCTCCAGCAGGAAAGGTCTTTCTCAGAATGATGGGCTTAAAAAAGGAGTTTATCAGAAGGGGAAAAGGATGTGGAGGAGATGTTTTTCACAGTGTGGAAAAAATTTTTCCAGCGGTGATTACCTTTACCACAGGAAGTAGCGGAATACCAACCAAGGTAACCAGGACATATGGAGAACTTTTCAGGCAGGCAGATAGACTTTCAAGGCACATTGAGGAGGGAAGGTTTGTTGATTTTGTGATGTTTCCAAACCTGGTTTTGCTAAACCTCTACTATATGCGTTCAACCCTTCTTCCACCCAGAAAACTCAAAAAGAATTTTTTAAAAGAGGCAGTGGAAAGATTGAGCCTTGATAGGTTGTTTATTTCATCAAGTGCTTTGCCTTTTGCCGTTGACAAAGAAATTGGGGAAAGGCTCCATAGGATTTATACAGGTGGAAGTATAATACCCACAGTTTTTCTTGAATCCACTGGAATTATAAACAAAACTGTTATTTTTTACGGATGCACTCAGATTGAACCAATATCTGTTGTAAGTGGCCAGGAATACGTGGAATGGAAAGGAGATGGTTATTACGCTGGAAAGATAGAGTCCGACCTTGAATACAGGATTTCTTTCATTGAGAAGGATGGAGGGATATTATATGTCAGATTTCCTGGTGAAAACTGGGTTAATACTGGGGACGTGGTTCGTATCAGGAAAGGAGAGATTGAACTCCTTGGAAGGAAGATGGATTTATCTATTTTGAACCAGAGGATTATTTATCCCTATGTCTTTCAAAGGATGTTTGAGGATACTGGAAGGGCTATTTTCCCTCTTGCTAAGGAAAATTGTCTTTACATAGTGGTTGAAGGCAGGCGAGACCTAAATCTTGAAAAAGTTATAAAAACAAAGTCTATTGAAAAAACAGGAATAAAACCTGGAGTGGTATTTATAAAAAAGATTCCAAAGGATCCAAGACACGGGGCAAAGGTCGATTCCCGAAGGTTGAGAAAGATAGTGAAAAATTATTTATGAATCCTTTTCAAACGTTGTAATGAGGGAAGAAGAAGAGAATCTCCAAAATATGCAATAAGAACACCGGTTGATGCAAGGAACCCAAACTGGTTTACGGTATTTAATGGAGCGAGGAGTAGAAAGAGGAAACCTGTACAAAGGATAAAGGATGTTATTCCCATTGGATGTCTGATCACTTCTATCTCACCTTGCTTTGAGGCATAGATAAAATGTATTGTATCATCAACAGCGATTCCTATGAGAATTGGAACGACAATAATAGTCCCGATATCAAGATAGATTTTGAAAAACCCCATAATTCCAAGAACACCCACAATGGGTAATAGATTTGGTGGAATACTGGAGAGACCCTTTTCCCAGCCTGCAATAAAGAGGATTATCATTGTTACTATCAGTATAGATACAGGAAAGGTTACCATCTGGCTTCTATTGATGTAATCAATCAATTTGACATATAGAGGAAGATAACCAGTTTCTTTTACTGATATGCCCTCAACCTCTTCCATCATCTCCTTTATTCTATCCATTAGGCTCTTAATTTTTTTGGCGCTTACCACGGGAACCATCACCGTAAACCTT
>Ga0116200_10000358_pt1 | contig 14358 bp, 11 predicted proteins | sample Mar14436cmmetaG_FD_94478 | JGI IMG/M metagenome (GOLD analysis project Ga0116200, IMG submission 94478) | Marine hydrothermal vent microbial communities from Guaymas Basin, Gulf of California to study Microbial Dark Matter (Phase II) - Marker... ... | reverse complement strand
CCCGTTGTGTAGTTCCATAGTTTTGTTCCATTCCAACTCAAACAATAAACATTATTATCACGTGAACCAACAATGATCTCCAACTTACCATCATTATTAATGTCACCCAGAGCAGGAGAAGACTCACCACTAATTCCGTAATTCCACTTTAAAGTACCATTCCAACTCAAACAAACAAAACCATAAGGACCAAAACCAATAAAAGCTACTTCAACTTCACCATCATTGTCAATATCACCTAAAGCAGGAGATGAAATAACAGAACTATTTGTCAAGTATTTCCATAGTGTTTGTGGTGGTGTTTCTGGCCCGTCGGGGGCTATTGGGTTTGTTCCGTGTTTTACTTCGGTTCCATCTAGTAGGCCGTCGCCATCTGTATCTATTTTGAAGGGTGATGTGGAATGGGTGAATTCTTGGTAGTCTGTTAAGCCATCGTTGTCGGTATCAGCATCGTTTGCCTTCGTTCCCACAATTTTCTCGTAAACATCGATCAAACCGTCGTGATCGCTGTCGATGTAGCATCCGCTATGCCATATATCTCCTCTAAAACCTATAGAAGGCCAAAGAAAAGCTGTGGGACGATAAACAGGAGAGAAGGGGGAAACAACATCAAAACAATAAACAAAATTGTCACGACTACCAACTACAATCTCCAACTCACCATCATTATCGATGTCACCCAAAGCGGGAGAAGAATCAACATAATGGTTTGTTGTGTAATTCCACAGTAATGTGCCGTTCCAGCTCAAACAATAAATATTGTAGTCATTTGATCCAACTAGAACTTCCACTCTACCATCATTATCGACATCAGCGAGAACGGGAGACGAAGAAACATGATCACCAGCTTCATATATCCACTTTAGTGTGCCGTTTTCACCAAACAAACAGTAAACATGATGATCAGCGCTTCCAAATACTATATCAAGCTTACCATCATTGTCAATATCTCCAAGAGCAGGAGAAGAAGCTACGAAAGACCCTGTTTTATATTTCCATTTTAATGTTCCATTCCAGTTCAAACAATAAATATAGGTATCTCCACTACCTATCACAACTTCCATATTACCGTCATTATCAACATCGCCTAAGACAGGGGAGGAACTAACCCAGTCGTATGTTTTATATCTCCACTTTAGTGCACCATTCTCGCCGCTTAAACAATAAACATATGTATCATCAGATCCTACCACAATTTCCAGTTTTCCATCATTGTCAACATCGCCTAAGACAGGGGAGGAACTAATATAGCCGCCTGTTGTGTAGTTCCATAGTAGTGTGCCGTTTTCACCAAGCAAACAATAAATATGTCCGTAGCCGTCTGTGCCCCAACTACAAATTACAACTTCAGTTTTACCATCATCATTAACATCACCAATAGCTGGAGAAGAAAAGACAGTCCAGTTTGTTGCGTAACTCCATAATAGTGTTCCATTCCAGTTTAAACAATAGACTTGACTATCTTCTGATCCTACCACAATTTCCAGTTTTCCATCATTATTAATGTCCCAAACAGCAGGAGAGGAAATCACTCTAGCACCAGTTTGATATCTCCACTTTACTGCTCCATTTTCTCCATTCAAGCAATAAACATACTTATCATTGCTACCAACTATGACCTCCATATTACCGTCATTATCAACATCACCAATCGTTGGAGAGGATTGTTCTATAGCTGCACCTGTCGCATACCTCCATTTCAAAACTATATGATCGAAGGTAGGCTTTTGCTCTTCCACCCCTATGCTGTAGGTTGGTTCTGGATATGCGTATTTTCTAACTCTGACCCAATCAACTTTTATGTCTGATTCCCAAGCACTTATACGTAAAATACTATTCGACCCTAAATAAGTTGCGGAAACAGCAAGTTGCAATTGTTCGTTGACAAAACTTTTGATATTATTGGTATCATTTCTAACTATCGCAAGCTTATACCAAACACCTACAGCAGTAGGATAACTCTTTTCATACACCGTTGTAGTTCCAGCAGTCTTTACTCTTATTTCTGTTTGCCCTATACCCCCGTCCCATCTAACATTTGCCGAGTAAAGATTATCATTGTCCAGATATTCATCGATACTTCCCGCATCATAGTTATAATTTCTATTGTAAAACATAAAGAGCATTTCAGCTATGTAAGTTGATGAAAGATTATATGAACTGGTAATGTACGCACCTACAAATCCGCTTGTAAGGTCTGTAATAGCATATCCATTTTGCAAAGTAAAATTATCAACTGCAGCCCATTTGTTAGGGTCAAAAATATCTCCTGCAAAGTCATCGAAAAAATTGAAAGTTAAATCTCCATTACTTTTCGAACCTACTGGTAACGTGGTGCTTCCGTAATAAACATAAATTGTAGTGTAATCTGAGGCTGGAATTTGAGGAACTTTAACCCAAACATAAGCCCAACTGCTGTTTATTTTTGTTTCTATCCAGTAGGGTATTTCTATTTCACTACCATCGCTAGCATTGTACCATGTGAATCTCACGTCGCTGAAATCTGGCTGCATATTTGAATCATAAGTTATATTAATCGGAACTTGATAATCTAACAAAGTCTGTGTATTGACTGTGTTATTGATAATTATCTTTCTCCTAAATAACCAATTTTTAAAATACCAGGTTAAAGCGGGGATGGCTTTTGATTCTTCTTCTCCTATAACGTAAGTTGGCTCCGGGTCCGTATATTTACGAACTTTTACTGGTTTAAATAAACATCCACCAGACTCATAGCCTACATCCGTATTGGTCCAAGAGCCATAGGTTACAGGAAGAGGAACTGTTGGGATATTTGTTGTTAAATTTGCTTTGAGCTCATTGTTAAAATATAATCTTACTTCGCTGGGAGTCCACACTATTTTCACTGTCTTTTTCGTACTATCTATTGTTGCTGAAAAATGGTTTCCAATGCCAGCTCCTCCAGATATCGCCGAAAGATACCCCCCTCTCTCTGTCGGGTCACCTGATGATTCCTGATACCATACTCCATTTACATCACTAGCCCAATTATCAACGAAACCATTCAAAGTAATAATTCCAAATCCTATGCCAGTGTGTCCCTGTCCCTTTTCTATACTTTCATACCAGTGCGTTAGGTTGAAATCTGCCTCCAGCACGACTGGAGGTGTAAAATTTTCGGATGATTTAAATGATACATAAAGGTTAGGACTTCCAGGAACATGTGTCCAATAATATTGATCCGTCTCATTAAACGAACCTCCATTGTTGTTATAAAAAGTTAAATTTACAACTATTATACTTGGATCGCTTGTTGACGCAGCAGAAGGATTTCCATAGTACATGTAAATTGTTTCGTATTCGTTTGCAGTTATTTCTGGTACTTTTATCCATATATATGCCCAAGAACTGTCAATTTTACTCTCGATCCAGTATGGTATTTCTGTTTCTGTTCCGTCGGTTGTGTTGTACCATGTGAATCTTATGTCTGAAAAATCTGGCAACATATCGCTATCATAAGTTAAGTTAATTGGGATTTGATAACCTATTAAGGTGTTAGGGTTAGCTGTGTTGTTTACAGTTATTTTTCTTCTATACATCCAGTTTTCATAATACCAGGTTGAAGCAGCTTTTCTTACCAAGTTAACCTCTGGATTGTCATTAGAGTCTCGGTTTAAGTTAGATGTTACTGCTTTAAATATAAAACATTCACCTAACAGCACAACGGCTGTCATAATAATTATTGCTATTGTTACAAGCTTTTTCCCTCTCTTCATTTCATATCACCATAATTTAAGATATAAGATAAGGGATAAGATGGAAGGGAGCGTAAATATGGTAATAGTAAGATGGATATTTATTCAGCTGCTCTCTTGTATAGTATGAATGATAGTAGTGCTGATCCGGCTATGATTGCCAATTGTATTTTTATATCCATGAATATTGTGAAGTTGTATATGTATTTTGATGCTGCATCTGATATGGAAAGCGCTGTTGTTGCTGCTGATGCTGTTATGAACCCATCTCTCGGTCTTACTTCCTCGATGATTCCAATTGGAAATAGTGTTCCTAGTATTGCTCCAGATATGTAGGATGCTAGAACTTTCCCTTTTATATCCAGATTTGGAATTAGAGCATAGCCTAGGGGGAGTAGCAGCCAGAATGCCGATATATACGCTGATACCGCCAGAAGCAAGAATGCTTTTTGCGCTCCTTTCCTTGCCCAAATTGTTAGGAGATATAGTTGTGGGAACATTAAGAAAAATAGCGTTGTACTGATAACTTGGTAGGTTAACGTTAGTTCTTCTGGCATCCAAATTGAAAGAAACCAAAACGCTGTGCATAAAGCTACTGACATTATAAACGCGGTTGTTAGAATTGTTTTGTATTTTAGTTCTCTTTCATACCAGCTTAAAAAAGTTAAATGAATCGTTGCGATGTCAATCGTTAAGGGGATTATTAAGAGTCCAATTATAGAGAGATCCAAGGAATATCCCCCAAATGTTTTTCTCAAGATCTTCTCTCTTAATTGCTTCAAAAACTTGCTAACCACTTTTGAAGCCGATTTTAAACCTAAATGTAGATACTTCTCCTCAATAACCTATTGTTTGCTATTTATGTTGAGCATTAATTTTTGATTGAGAATTTAGGAAAATAATACTTATAATTTTTTCTACTTCGAGGGGTATAAAATAAATAGGAGTTATACGTTAATTGATTAGGAAATGTAATGTAATTTGTCTGTCACATTATTGCTCTTAGTAAAAGTTGGAACTCCCCAAGCATGTCCGGGGGAATTTGAGTTGTTATTTAAATGGAAAAAATCAAAGAAGCCGACAGTGGAAGACATTATTGAGAAAGTTAAAGATTTAAGAGACTTAATTAATATGTCAGGAAGACTCAATCCAAGTGAGCTTAGAGACACCTTAAGGATGATTGCTGACACGGTTTCCACCTTATCAGAAGTGGAAAGGGACCGGTTAGCTCGCCAAATCGACGAACTGTTTGACGAAAAAATTTCCATTAGAAAGGGTTGGAGAGAAGAGAATGTACGAAAAATCCGAGGACTTCTTAAAGAAATCTCAATGGTGCCAAATAAGCAAGATCCAATTGTTAAAACTAAGATGTTGAGAGCAGAGAAACTTGATATGCAAATTAGAATGGATGATGCCACAATTGAAGCGATGCTTCAAATAAAAGAGACAATTGTTGACACAATTAGGAGAGGTATGGAGCCGTTTGAGGCATGGGCAGCTGTAACAAGAATTACCAGTGTTTTAACTGATTATGCTGAGGAGCTCAGCGCAATGCAGGAAGAATACGAGGCAACTATTGGAGAGGTATCAACCGATGTGACAAGCTTAATGCAAACTTACGGCATTACCACAGCAGAAAAGGTCTCTGAGGCGGGAGAAGGAAGATTAAAGGAACTCATTGAAAAATACGGTAGTAGTGAAACTGAACATGAACATAGCGCCGAGGAAACTTGAAATGAATCTAAAAAGGTGAAAGATGAGGGTGACCACATGTGAGTAAGAACAATGCTGAGATAATTAATATAGCAAATCAAATCGATAATATCTATGAGAAATTAAGAAGTAGAGTTATGGATTGGTGGTGGCTGGATCAGGGAGACGCTCCGCTAATCAGTGTGACCTTGGTTAAGATTGAAGGGAAAAACATTAAGGTTGAACGTTCTCCTAAAGTGTCGTTACTAGTAGCTTTAAGAACAATTAGAGACTCGCTGAGAAAAATCTCAAATTTAAAATCTAACGATCGACTATCCATAATCCACGAAATTACCAAAGATTTTCTGAATATATACGAGTCAACAATGCGAATAATGGATGCTAACGACTTCATTAAAAAATTGGAGGAAATAACCAGTACTGCTAATAGAGTATTAGGCAACGAGGCAAAAACCATCCAAACAGATACATATAATCTAATAATGAAAATTAAAGACATTTTCTTAACGAATCCCAAGGAATGGGATAGAAAAAGGGAAGTACTTCAAGCTGAAATAAACTCCATCCGTAAAAAAATCGAAAAACTTAGAAGTAAAGTGGTAAGCGCTGAAGCTGTAGAAAAAAAGGTACGGGAAGAGGAGGGAGAACTTTTAGAGGAGGAGGCGTAGGATGGGTTTATTGAAAAAGAAGAAGGATCCAATTGAAGTTATTCAAAATTTAATTAGAAGACTTGAAGATGTTAGATTCAACTTATCTATGCATAAAAGGAGACTTGAAGCAAAAATAAAAAGATACTTGAAAAGAGGTAAAATGCCTCCAGCTCCTCTTTTAATCGGTTGGAAGACAAGCGATGTACTATTATCAACTGTCGAATCTTCGGTGATTTCACTTCAAACAGCTACAATAATGACAGACATCGGCAGCGCTATCAAGGATGCTGTAGGGTCAAAAAGCTTAGCAAAAGCTGGAGACGTTCTAAGACAGTTAACACAAAGCTTAAGCGATATAAAATTGTCATTGCATCAAATGGTTAGAGTGCAATCCCAAATGGTAAATATTGCTCAAGGAATGAATCAAAACATAGAAGGTATGCTAAATGAGATAATGGGTACAGCAGAAGAGGTGATGCCAGAGGTAGTGGAAAGTATTGGAGCGGAAATACTAGACGAAATAAAATCTTCAGACCCAACACTATATGAAACTCTCCCAGAAGAACTGAAAAGAAAGTTCTCCAGCACGGAGGAGGGATAGTTGTCCCTCTATAATGAAGCTCTCACACTAAAAAGTTTGGCAGAAAAAGCATTAGAAAAGGGGGATACCAAACGGGCTAGTCAATATCTTCAAAGAGCGATTAAAAATCTCGAAATGCTAGAACTACAAACCACCGACCCTGTAATGCAGGCGATCTGGAGAAAAGCTAAAAAAACGCTTCAGGAAATGCTTAACAATATTGATGAATGTGCTAAAGAATACATGGAACGTGCAGCCAAATTCCCAGTAATTGTTAGAAAAACATTTACACTAAGAGAAAGCATTAAACCTAGTTCTAGAATAAGTGCAAGAATACCTAGGAGTAGAGAAAAGGTTGCAGTAGATACGGGTAGAATAAAGCTGCCTCAGGAATGTTTGTCAGATATTGCTTACGTAGATATACCGGACACGACTTTTTCCGATGTAGCTGGGCTGGAAGATGTGAAAAATGAACTTAGAGAAAGTATTGAATGGCAATTAAAATATCCCGACCTATTAAAAGAACTCAATTTGAAACCTCTAAAGGGAATTCTACTTTACGGACCTCCTGGAACCGGTAAAACTTATCTTGTTAAAGCGGCTGCTGGGGAATTTAAAATACCTATTATAGTTGCAGATCCAGCTTCAATAATGTCTAAATATGTAGGTGAATCGGAGAAAGTTGTTAGAAAAATATTTGAATGTGCTAGAAGACTTGCCCCATGTATAGTGTTTGTAGATGAAATAGATAAAGTTCTCCCACTTCATACAAGTGGTTCAGATGCGCCGAAACGTATTGAAGCACAATTTCTACAAGAAATGGATGGAATAAAATCAGAAGAAGGATCCATTGTAGTTTTTGCCACAAACGAACCTTGGAATGTATCCCCCGCTCTAATACGCCCTGGAAGAATAGACCGCATAATCTACGTTGGACCACCTGATAAGGAAGTAAGGAAAAATCTTTTTATGATATATCTTAGAAACGTGCCTTTAACAGATGACGTTACTTTTGATAAGCTGGCTGACCTCACGAAGCCAAACGAAGAGGGGTATTACAGCTCATCGGGTATAGCCCAGATATGTAACGAGGCTAAGAAAATTTTGATGAGAAGATTGACCCAAAAAAAAGATATGACTCCCTTATCATTAGAAGATTTTAAGGAAGCTATAAATAGAGTTCCTAGGAGTATTTCGCATAAAATGATTAAGCAATATGAAAATTGGGGTTTGCAACATAGTTCATTTGCATGAGGGAGTTTTATGGTTGGAGATCCATGTGAAAATCTTGTTAAAGAAGCTATTAAAAAAACACGAATATTTTCGTTAAGTAAAGATATTTGGGGAGGAGCTCTCCTTTACATTCAAGCAGCAGAATGTTACAAGGCTTCTGGCGACTATAAAAAAGCATTTGGCTTAGCTATGGAAGCTGTAGAGCTGCTCAGAAAATATGCAGCAAAATACGGTCATGACTTGGTGATGGGCGATCTAGAAAAAGCACTTCTGGTAGCGTATTCCACAGCAACAGGTAAAAACAAAGAAAAAGTGAAAAGGGAACTGTTCTACACGATGACCCTACATGCAAAACAGCTAGAAATAAGTGGAAACTATCTAGGAGCCGCCGATAAATACGGAAAAGCTATAGAATTTGCTCCATCTGGAAAAGAAGCAAAAAACATGCTTACGCATGCTATTCAACTACTCGAACAAGTAGCACAGCGAAAAGCTCTACAGAGGAAAAATAAATTCGCGGAAAAACTACTTGCTAAAGTTGACGAGTTACGAATGCTTCTTCCAACAGCAACAGAATTAGAAGAGGCATCTTATTTAAGTAAAAAATTTTCGGCAAAAGCCACGTTCAAGCATGCAGATTCACTGCCAGATGTAATTAGCAGAGTAAATATGAATATCGATACAGCTGGTCTACCAGTAGTTAATATAAATAGGATAAATAGAAATGGTGAAGCGATACTAAAGCTGGAAATTGCAGGAGGGGAAATTTCTGCAAATATTGTTCTTAGCGAATCTAGAATTTTAGTAGATATACAAGGCCCGGATCCTGAAACAGTACTAGAATATTTTCTAACTTTAAAGGATCTTGCATTAAGTAGTGTGAGTCGTTCCAAACTAATAGATGAGGAAATGGAAGGCGAAGTAACACCTTTAATGCTCCTAAAACTATTAAACAACATAAAAGACAAATGTAGAGTAAAATACACGTATAGAGAATTGCAAATAAGCCTATTATCGATAGTAAAACTAATTAAATCGAAAAAGAAACTTGTCAGCGACCTAAAGGGCGCAATAAAAGAAATAGAAAAAATAATCAAGAAAATAGAAAAATCGCTTGATAAAGATAAAATAATAAGTGATGAAGAACTCCCAGACCTGATTACTAGTATCAATGCCAGTATAGAAAAAATAAGAAACATTATGTAAACCAAATATCCCAAATAACCATATCTTAAGATTTCCTGGGAGTGAGAGTCAAATGTCCATTAACGTTTATAACCTTATAAACGATTTCAAAAAAATTTTAGTTACACATTTCTCGTCCGTTTGCTGTCCAAGATGCGGCGCATTAATATCACCCAATGCTACCCACTGCGAATACTGTGAAGCACCTTCTCCCCGCGTCATGACGGAGAAACTGGTTGAAAAAATGGAAACATATCTATCTTCTTTTTTACCAGCAGTACAATTAAAAGAAGCTATTAAAGAGCTCAAAAAACTAATTCCCGATATAAAGAATCAGGCAGAACGGTTATCAAATGAAATTGAAGAAAACCTGAGGGAAATCCTCGTTAAAAAATTGGATATTGTGTGGAAAGAAGCTAGAGAAAATGTTGCAGCAAGATTAATGCAGGTGGAAGATGACATAACCCAACTCATGTACAGCATCTATAACAATTTGCGTACAAATCCGCTAAAGGAAATACGTTTTGCATTAACGCCACAAACTGACCCAAAAGAAGTAGCTAACATTGCCACAACAGCCGAACAAAACTGGAATCTCACTAAAATCGGAGTCTCTGAAAGCATAATAGCGGAAATGGAAACATCTGCATCAATGAGGAAAACAGGGGACTTCTTATATCGAGCTGGAAAGTTTAACGAGGCATTAAAATGGTATGCCCGAGCTTTAACAGCAATAATGTATCCTCAAAGTTCCCCCCAAAATAGTGAAACCACGCCAAGATATGCAATCGGAGAATACATTCCGTTTGGGGCGCTAAAACTCGAAAATTACGATGTTAATTTCGATGGAAAACAAGAGTTAATATACATTCCTAGCCGCGAAATTGGCGGGCTAAACATTTTAGGCGCAGTCATTAACAAAGGAGGCTACCAATGGCCAGAAACAAGATTAAAAGGAATAATCATTCCCCTTCTTGGCGTGTTTCCAGACAATAAGATTTTATTTGCAAATTGGGAAAATCCAAGACTATATGATGCTAAAATAGTGACTAACGACGGAGAACCATTAACCATAAAACGCAGTTCCGAAACAATAACAGTAATTCCCTCATATGATTTCTTATGTGGAGATGTTGATGGAGACGAAGAAACGGAGATTGTCGCTTTAACCTATCCAGCAGGCATAGCCATATACAAATATAATGGAGAATGTTTGGAGGAAGTATATAAGAGAGTAACTGGGAAAATATGCGCTGGAATATTGGCTGATATAAACGGCGATGGGAAAAATGAAATAATAATTGTAAGTAGCAATGGGCAAATAACTGCGGTATCGCTTGAAACACCTTCAAAGACCCTAATATCGGAAGGAACAATTACTGACCCTATAACCTGTGTAATAAGTGTCGGAAGAATTCTCAACGAGGATGCAGATGAAATTTACATAACATCACAACGAGAAGGCATCCTACAGCTTACATTGCATCAAGATAAATTGTCCATCGTAAGAATTTCCAGTGAATCTCCAATTAGTCTAACAATAGCAAAGACTCGTAAAGAGAGCAAACCGCACCTAATCACACTAAATTATTCTCTGAATGGATTAAATCTATCTTTCTTTTCAGTTGAAGAAGTACTTGGAGTTGCTTCCATTTCAAAACTCTTTGAAATCCCCTTATATCTTCCAGAACCCATAGAAATCAAAAGAGGAAAGAATCTCTGCAGTGGAGATATAAGAACGTCTAGAAACATTGCAAAAAGCCTAGATATAGATAATGACAGCGTAGATGAGTTCTTCTTTGCATTCGAAAAAACACTAATCGGAATCGATCTCAAATTTTAGAGGTGTCTACTATGTGTATAGAATTTGAAAAAGAACCCAAGAAAAAATACGTAGCATCAAGCACAAGTGAAGAGGTACTGGTATATTATAAAAGAATAGATAAAAATGATCCAAATCACTTTATAGTCAAAGGAGACGAAATAGCATATATTATATGTCCAGATGGGCAGGAAATTCCAGTAACTGATCCGGGGACATATAAAACCCTTATAAAGCCCGTTGACGTTATCTGGATAAGGAAAATCCCTACCGACATAAAAGTGGGTGTGCCAAAAGAAGCAACAGAAATAGGCATTGGATTCCACGCAGTAATAAGACTACATCCAACAAACCCCTCTCTCATCGTACAATCGGTCAAGCGGAAAAATCTAGGCATAGGTGAAGTGAGGGATGTTTTACGAAATATAGCGCGAGAAGCGTTTCAAGCACTAATAAATAATATGCATGGGAATATCGAAGAATACCGTAGACTATTTAACAAAAAATTAAACGAGCTTCTTGCTGCTACAAATTTAGCTGGATTCACAGCTGTAACATCCTATATAGGCTTCTCATACATGTGTAAACCAACAGAACTATTAGAGGCGGGACCTCCATGAGTATGTGCCTTAGAAAAACATTAGAAGCCTTCATAAGACATAAACGCAGCACAATAAACGAATGGATATTGGAACTAAAAAGACAAGCATTAATAAATCTAGATACAACAACAGCAAACATGTTAACAGAACTTGAAAACCAAGTAGGGACACTTATGCCATTAAAAACACGTTACAGTCCAAATGAATATATAACTGCGTTAAGATCACATGCCCTCATCTTAAGTTACTTAAGCGAACTATTGGAAACAGCCAAAAACATACTACCTCCGGACATGATTAGAGAGGTAATGTTAAGGATGATTTCACTTGTTAAAGGGGGTTTGTCACTAGATTTCGGTGGAATGGCAATACAATGTAAAAATTTACTGCAAGGTCTACAGGAACTTGGTAACCAAATATTTGCTGAAGGAACAAGAAAATATCTGGTAACAATAATAGAGTCTTGCGGATTTGAAGAACTTTCTAAGGAGGGAGAATTTCTACTCAGAGAAAGTATCGCATCCCTAATACAAAGCATAGAAAAACCATACATCACAATAGAAGAAATATGTATGAAAATGGGAATAAAAGAAAAGCAAACCAAAAAAATCATCAAAAAACTAAGCAACTTATATCCAGAAATACTATTAAGGAATGACATAGTGAGCACAAGGCAAAAAATAGAATTATGGATAGAAAATGTAATAAAAGAAAAGATAAGCGAAGACGAGGTACACAAACTTAAAGAATTATTCCCCGAGCAACTTGAAACCGCTTATATAACAAGTGCAAAAAAGCTAACTAAAATGTTTAACAACTTATTAGAGGGAGAATAACCATATGATTTCTACAGAAAATATTGCAGAAATGACTAAAAAACTAGAAAAACTCAAAGAAAAAATCAGAGAAGAATCAATAGATTGGTGGTGGCTAGATCAAGGAGATGCAGCTCTAATAAACATCACAAAAATAGAATACGACAAAAAAGAAGTAAAATATGTAAAAATGCCGAAAGTGTCAATAAAAACAGCTATAACAATTCTACTAAACAATCTAAAAAATGTGTATAATATTTCCAAGGGGAAAAGAATACAGATAATGAGTATTATCAATGAAGAATTAAATGAGCTACTAAAACTTGTTGAAAATATAAGAGAAGCGCATAAAATCGTCGAAGAACTTGAATATCTGGATAAAATGATAAATAGTATTGATAGAACTGAAGAGGAAAAGGCAGAGCTGAAAAAAATAATTAAGGGTTCGATTAACTGGATCAAAGAAATATTTTATATAAAACCTTTCGAATGGGGAAAAAGAAAAGAAACTTTCAAAAATGTCACTAAAAAACTAAACAAAACCATTATTGAATGAAAAATCTACATAAAATTCTTCTAATATTTTTAATTCGAAGGAGGCCAAGGCCAAAAGTAAATAAGGAAAGTGTTAAGGAACTGGAAGAGAGAATAAAGGATTACAAAACATAGAATCTATTCACTTTTCAAATTTGCGAATTTCTATAGCTTTCGTGTGGTGACTGTAGCTCTCTAATATATTATCTCTTTTTATCTTCTTTAGTTTAATGTTTTCCTTGAATGGTTGGAATGAACTGTTTATAGCAAGTTTTAAATTTTACTTAGCAATTAAGGTTTATTGTCTAGGTTTGGTAAGGGGTGGGGTTTTTGGTTGTCTTGAGTACTGTTGAGTCGATTGTGTTTGGGTTGTGGTTTGTTGTGGTGGGTTATTATTGGCTTCTTTTCGGTTACTATCTTTTGTTTAGGTATTTTGAGAATAGGAGTATGTTTAATTTGGCTATTGCTCTTTTCTTCTTATCGTTAGCTATAGGACGTGGTTTCTACGTGGTATTTGATTTTTATGTGTCGGAGGTTTTGTGGTGGAGGTTGGGAACTTTTTTCCAGTGGGCTGGTTTATCTTGTGTGAGTGCTGCTATAGCGGTAAAACTATTTACTAGAAAAATTATTCAGTATCCTTTTATTTCAATACCTATAGTTATAGGTTGCGCTATCTTGTTGACACCATATGAATACATAGATACTTTAAAACTGTATTTAATTTACGTATTTGCCCCCATATATGCAATACTTGTCCCTGCATTCTTTTTCTTGATCGCTTGGAGGATAGCTGGAAGAATAAGGTTAGGTGGCTTGCTCTGTGGGGTGGGTTTTCTAATACTTTATGCTGGAAGAACTCTTCAGGCTACTTTGATAGAGCCTTGGCTTGGAACAGTAATTGGCTGGGAAGCTTTGGTACTTCTTCTCCCACCAACACTTGTAATTATAGCGCTTTTCTTCATAGTTAGTGGAAGTCAAATTCTGGGAAAGTAAACGGTAAAGTTTATTTAGGATACGTCAGTTTTACTATTTTCATTTTTATTAGTTCTTCGATCTGTTTTCGGACGATGCTTTCAGGGATTCCAAGTTGTTCAGCTATTTCAATGATGGTTTTTGTTCCGTTGCATAGTTTCGCAACTTTTAGGGTTTCAGGTTTTAGGAGACCGAATTGCTCAGCAAGGTTAAGAGAAGATTTTTCAGCTAAAGGTGCGATTTCACCGACTTTTCCATTCATAAGGATTTCATCAAGGACTTCATAAAATGGTCCGAGTTCTGATACTTCTCTGGTCCATCTATCCATCATGTTCCCGTATTTTTCTTCGAATTTTTCAAGGACCTTATTTAGGGCTTTCTTTATTTCTTTTTCATCATCTCTGTAGTCAGCAATTATTGCTATGTATGTGTGGGGTGAACGTTCAAAGACGATGCGGTATCCTTTTAATTTTATTTCTTCAAGTTCTTTTTTCGCTTTAATTATTTCTCCTTCGATTATTTCTCCTATGAATGAT
>Ga0116200_10000357_pt1 | contig 14362 bp, 21 predicted proteins | sample Mar14436cmmetaG_FD_94478 | JGI IMG/M metagenome (GOLD analysis project Ga0116200, IMG submission 94478) | Marine hydrothermal vent microbial communities from Guaymas Basin, Gulf of California to study Microbial Dark Matter (Phase II) - Marker... ... | reverse complement strand
GGCCATGGAATACGCCATGAGGGAAGAAAACAGACAGGAACTCAAACACGTCTTGGTAATAGATGGAGGGGCTATAATAGATGATAGATTGATAAGTTCCGTCGCCTCAATGATGTCCTCAATCGGCATCCAAGGAGAAGACAGGATCCTCTTAGCATTAGCTCACTCGGAGGACTCCATAAAGGTCTCAGCAAGGTCCTCTAAATCCTTAATCGACAGGGGCCTAAACTTAGGGAAACTGATCTCCAAAGCAGCGAGCCTCGTTGGCGGACGGGGCGGGGGCCACGACATAGCGGCTGGGGCGAGCATCCCGAAGACCAAGAAGACTCTATTCGTACTTGAAGTGGATAGAATAATAGGGGAAGAGCTTGGAGATTAACTGGGGCCTGCGGATCCATGTCGAAGTCAGATATTTCTATGGAAGCGGAGCTCGTGATGCATTTTGAGGAAGAAAGGATCGCGGAGCTGGTAATGAAGGCCCTTGCCCCTGATAATGAGCCTCTTCCAAAGGGACTAAGTATCGAGATGCGCAGGGAAGGGAATGCGGTGATCTTTAAAATCCTCTGCAGCAGATCTGTAAAATCCCTTTTAGCGACCTTAGATGATATTCTCGCGATGAGCATTCTTACTTTAAAGTGCTTAAAGGTCACAAGCAAGTGAGCGTTTTCTATAGGTTAGACAGACTTCAAAGCCCTCCAGATCAACTTCTTGGTCGACGGATGGAAAACGATATCCGCAGGGGCATGTATCGGGCTTACCGAGTTTTACCCAAATGCATTCCACCATCTCTCTGGGAATCTTGTTAGAGATCTCCCACGTCACAGCGCATGCTTCTTCGGATGAAACTCCTAATTTAACAAGGGCGTTCTCAAGCACGCCATGTTTCCAGAGGATCTCCTTAACGGCTCGGCGTCCCTTCTCCGCTAATATGATCTCCCTTTTCCGCGTCGTCAGATAACCCTTCCTAACGAGTTTCTTAATCATCAGGGATGCCGTCGATTTATCCACGTTTAACTCGTTTAGGACCTCAAATTGCCTCGCATAACCCTTCTTCCTCGAATACCTGAAAACCGTAAGCAAGTATTCTATCTCCCTGACGGTTAAATCGTCAACGCCGCTCATGTCTGATAACCAACCCCAAGATAACTGCTCCCGAAACAAGCCCTATACCCCCACTCGGAGGTATCCCCAATAATTGTGCGGTCAGATATCCCGTTAAAGCGAGGATAACGGCAGCGGCATAAGAGACTGTGAGCGATCCTTTCTTACCGAATCTTATCGCAACCGCCCCGGGGACTGCTAAGAGGACGTGGGTCGCCAAGACCCCGAGCGTTGATGCGAGCGTTGAGGTTGCGAGGGCGCTTAAGCTGAAGAAGAGGTATCTATAAACCCTGACGTTTAACCCCATCGCCGTTGCCCCATCCCTATCAAAGGCTATGTACTTGAGTTCTCTCGAGATCAAGTGTATGAGTGGAGCTACGATGATCGCGGCCGTCATCATCTTAGTTAAATCACCCACGGTCGCTATCGCAGAGGTTCCGGCCACATAGAGCCAGGCCTCTGAAAGCCCCGTCGAGGATACCTGTATAGTTAGGTAGCTGAATATTATCGTGATCGTGGTCGCGATCGTGACGGTCAAGGCTATCGCCACGTCTTCCGAGAAAATTCTCTCGGATAATTCCGCCGCGAGTATCGAGAGGGTCAAGGCGGTCAAGGTCGCGACCATGGGAACGGGCACGCCGAGATTAAAGACGGCGTTTAGGTATATCCCTAAGATGGCCCCTCCGAGGACCGAGTGGGTCATGGTGAGGGCGAAGAGGGTGCTCCTCGATAATACGAGAGGGAGGCTGATGGCTCCGACTAGGACCCCGCCGGCCACGGCCAACATGTAAGTTAAGGTAAGTAGCTCAAGCATGGTCCTCACCTAGGATAAATCCAGCTGGAACCTCTGTCAATCCAGGATAGGCTCTCTTCAGGTTCTCGAGTCTGAGGACTTCGCCGGCCTTTCCAACGGCATAGACGCGTTTATTGAGCAAGATTACCGTGGGCTCTAGGTGGATGCAGGGGCTGAGTTCATGCGCGACGAGGAATACGTCGATACCCTTTTCTTTATGAAGTCTGTAAAGGAGTTCAGCTATCTCACATTTCATATCGAAATCCAACATCGAATATGGCTCATCCAGTAACAGGAGTTTGGGTTCACTGATTAAGGCCCTGGCGATGAGCGCTCTCTGCCTCTGACCCCCACTGAGTTCAGTAAATAGGGAGGATGAATCCTCTAAACCGACGATCTCTAAAACCTCTTCAACCTTCTTCTTAATGCTCTTGGTCAGAATCCTAGGCGGGATATCCTTCGAGAGCGCTCCCATGGCGACTACTTCTTCAACCGTTACTGGGACGTGATAATCGATATTTACTACCTGGGGCACATATCCAACATTCTTTCTGATAATCGAGGTCTCTTTAACTACGTCGTGGCCGAAGATCCTGATATAGCCTTCCTTGGGTTTCAGCAATCCGAGCATTAACTTAAGCATCGTGGTCTTTCCAGCCCCATTCGGCCCCATTACAACACAGAAGAATGGCGAGTCCAATCGAAATGTAACGTTATCTAATGCTATCTTCGGGCCAAAGCTGTAAGATACTTGGTAAACCTCGATCTCAGCCGGCATATCTCCTCACCTTAATCAGTAATAGAACCGTTAATGTGAATAAAACTAGGTTTGCCGCTAGAGATGGCACGGCGACCATATCTAAGAATCCCCCCGTTGCCTCGGCTCCGACGACTTGTCTTTCAAGACTGCTTTTCAATAAGGATGCCGTAACAAGTGGGATAAGCTCAGGTTCATCCACCAGCTCACTTATTGGGACGATTATGTAGGGGATCTTATTCTCCTTTAGCGCCCCGAGTAACGCCGAGTTCTCGCTCACCTCGATGTCGCTTACAACCACCACGTCCGCATCTCCACTTTTGATCAAGTCAATGATCTTCGAGATCTCTTGGGTAGAGGGTTCGATTCCATGAGCCTTAACTATCATACTGACGATCTCCAAATCCAAGTCCTCAGCTAAATATTGTAAATCTGGGCCACCTATTATCACCTTCATTCCACTTATTCCCATAGCCTTGATCCTCTCTTCCAGAGCGGAGAGTCTTTGAAGATATCTACCCAGCCTTCTCTCATAGTACTCTGCGTGATCGGGATCTATTCTCGAGAGTTTCGCCGCGCAGGCCTTAGCTATCGCCCTTTGCCCTGAGAATGAGAAGAAATAGCCGTGTGGATTTATGGATCCGGTTCCGGGGACGCTGAGAAGAAGTAGCCCCATGTTTTCATAATCTCGGTAGTCTAAGATCGGGGTCTTGATGACTCCTTCTTCCGACAGCTTTCTAATCTTCTCCTCTAAGGGGAGATGTGAAGGCCCGCTCATAACTATCAGAGAAGCCTTAGAAATCGATTCCAAGACCTTCTCTACACTGGGTTCATAGCTGTGTGGATCAACGTTTGGCGGAAGGAGCGAGACAACCTGAACATGTTCTCCGCCTATGTCTTCGACAATAGCCTCCAAAACAGGCATAGTGACCGCAACTTTAACCTGGTTTTCAAGAGCCGCCCCCTGGTTCAGGGCCAAGAAGATAAACAAAACAATTAAACCAACTCCCGTCCAGAACCGCATTCCGGTCGTTAGAGGTTATGGGCGGGGGTTAAAAAGTTTTATGGCATAAAACTTCTCTCCCGGCAAAAACCTCTTATTATGGGGAGTTTTTCGCATGGGAGATGCCGAGAAAGCCTAGGCCTGAGAAGCGAGCACCAAAGACAATCTACACGGTCTACTCTCCCGAATACTTCGGGTATAAGGAGATAGGAACCACGTGGGCGGAGAATCCGGAGCAGGTGGTCGGCAGGACTATCTGGGTCAGCTTGTATACCCTGACCGGTGATTTCTCGAAGCAATATTTGCTGATAAAGTTTAAGATAGTTAGGGTCAAGGACGCGGTCGCGGAGACCGTCTTCTATGGGCATGAGTATGGACGGGAGTTCGTGAGGAGTCTCGTTAGGAGGGGCTCCAGCAGAGTCGATATGATAATGAATTTAGTTACGAAGGACGGCTTCCATCTCCGCGTCCAATCGACAGCCTTCACGTTAAAGAGGATAGGCAAACATTCATGGAAGGCTAAGATGATAAGGAAGGTGATGAAGAACGTCCTTGAGAAAGCGGCCAAGGAACTCACCCTCGCCCAGCTCGCTCAGGAAATGGTGCTCGGAAAAACCGCATCAGACATATATCAAGAGGCAAAGAAAATAACCGTGCTCCGCCATGTCGGAGTGATCAAAAGTAAGGTCCTAAAGATCCCAGATTGGGTCTACAGCGGAGAAAAGCCTGAAGTAGAAGTCAAGGCGGAGGAGGTGCCCGCTGAGCAGCAGGAAAGCGAGATCCCTGCGGGCTAGAGAATCCGTAGCCCTCGAAGCCGCGAAGCTCCTTTATCATGGTTCATGTAAAGAGTATCTGGAGGCAAAGAAAATAGCCTCTCAAGTTCTCGGCATCTCAATCCTGCCAAGCAATTCTGAAATAGCGATTAAGCTCCTTGAATACGCTCTCTTAATCGAGGGTGATGAATATTGGGTTAGGCTCGAGAAGCTGCGGCGAGAAGCTCTCTCTATCATGGATATCCTAAGAGATTTTAGCCCTAGACTCGTTGGAAGCGTCTGGCGTGGAATAATTAAACCCAGAAGCGACATCGACATCGAGGTCGACTATGTAGACCCGGAACCGATAAAGAAGAGGTTAATCGAAAATGGTTACGCGCTCATAGAGGAGGGCGGAGTAGATGTCCCGGAACACCTTCGACAGGGAAGCTTATGGAAGATGAAGGTGAAGACGAAACTGGGAAATGAAGCGGAGATAATCCTGAAAGAACATAGCTGGTATCTCAATCCCCCGAAATGCGACATCTTCGGGGATGTCAAGAGAGGTCTACGACTGTCAGAGCTACTTAAAGTGCTAAAGGAGTCGCCGTCCAAGCTTTTCATACCTGAAAATGCGTTTTCTGCGGCTCATATTCATTAGGCATCCGGGTTATACTGGGGTTTTCTCTTGGAACCCTACTTAAATATCATTTATGGAATACTCATCTGGAGAACTGTTAAATAATGAGGAGGTTTGCACTTCGGAAAGTTTCTCAAGTTATGAATACACGTCCGCAAAAATTCTCAGCTAATGATAAAGTATCGAGTTTGATAGGGTGTTTACGCGAAGCCGAGGTTCGTGAGGCAGTTATCGAATATGGACACCGCCTAGGGGTTGTAACCCTTGATGATCTATTAAATGTATCAAACCCCGAGCGCGTGGCCCTCGGTAGGGTTGCATCAAGCGCTATTCCAGTCTCCCCTGAAGCGTCCTTACTCACCGCAGCGGATCTCATGTTAACCAATAGGGTTTGGGTATTGCTCGTTAAACGCGGAAACGAGTTGCTAGGAACGATCTCTCAGAGAGAAATCGTGAAAGTTATGCCGATGTTCTCCGCTCTCTCGAATATCTCCTGCGGCGATTTAATGAGAAAGAATGTCGGATTCATCCATTTACACGACAAGTTATCAACCGCGAGAAAGAAGATGCGTAAACGTGGGGTAAGCCATTTGATGGTTGTTGATGATGAAGGCGAATTAAGAGGTGTGGTGACGGCTAAGGAGATCGTGTTAGGTCTCCTTCAGCCGGGAGAAAGTAGGACTATAGGGGAGCGGGGCGGCGAATTCATAAAGATCTGGGATCTCCCGGTTAAAAGCATAATGGATGAAACGCCGCTTGTTTTCAAATCTGGAGAGCCTGCTTCACATGCCTTAAACGCCATCAAGAAATCTCGAAAAGACATTTGCGTAGTTAAGAGCGATTCTCGCCCCCTTGGGATAATAACCCCTAGAGAATTGATTTCCGTGCTCTTGAGATTTAAGATTAGAGAGGAGCCGAGGATATACGTCGTGGGCTTGCCGGATCTTGAAGATCCCTCAGTACTTGAGGTTGTTCAAAGCAAATTATCTAGGGTTATGAGCTGGGGATTTGGAGTTCATCGGGGCATAGATGAGGTGATGCTTGACGTTAAACGGATGAAGCGGAGCGGAAAACGGACCTTATACGTAATTACGGCCAGAGTATACATGCCGAAGAATTTACTCACGATATCCGCCGAAGGCTGGGATCTAATGGAAGCATTCGATAATCTATGCAGAAAGCTGGGGAGGCGTTTTTCGAAAGAGAAAACCCGGAAACCCAGCCGTTTCTTACGGATCTAATTCCATTTATTTTTTCTCGACCAAAAAAGTTTAAACCCTGTAGCTAAACAGATGTCTTGAAGTCGAGGATACGGGGTGACGGATTAGAGGATGGAAATCGATTGGAAGACCTTCAAGAAATTGTTTCCAAATCTTTACCGAGAGATGATGTTAAAGAAGATGAGCATATCGATTGATGCGGTTAGAGTGGATCAGGATCAAGCGGAAAAAGAGGCAAGTAAGCCCAGGGCTCCAACCATGCCGACGGCAATAGATTATCTCAGGAGATGTGAAAATGACGAGGAGGCGATGAGGGTTATAGATTATCTCGAAAAGAGGGGTGAGATCTCCTCAGAAGAAGCGGAAAGGCTCAGAAAGCAGGTAGTTGAGCGGGGAGTTAGAAGTTTCGGTAAAAAGAAGGAGTGGGGCTATTATTCTACGAAGTACTTGGGAGAAGGTATAGATGATTAAAAATCATTTTATGCGCGTCTCCCCGCCGCAATTATGGATATGACATCTCCCCACTTCAGTTTATAATCTTCCCCGAGCCTGATCTTCTTCCGCGCATCGATTGCGTAAAGAAAAGTCTTTCCCAGATCCGTGTGGATCATATAAGCTAAGTCCCTGGGAGTTGAACCCTTTGGGAGGATATAGACGTCTGGAAGAACGTTTCCATCGTGGTCTGTGAGCTTCTCCGGATCCTCGACCGGATATACCGGGATGTAATTTAGTATCTCAAAGTAGGCCTTATTGACAACCTCCTGAACTCCCGTTGACTTCCATTTTCCTAATACCTTCTCCCTTATCAGCTCAAGCGCCCTTTTTTGATTTGAGGTAAGCTTTGAGTCGTCAAGTATCTCAAAGTCAGGATCTCCGGGGAGATACCTGATTATCTTCTTCTCGGCTGCGAGTCTCAGTATCCTCTCAGCTTCCGCGCTAACGGGAACGACGTTATACCCAGCTCCTCGTAACTTTTTTATTCCGTCTTCAGCTTCCGGTAAATCTATCTTATTGGCGGCGACGATTATCGGCTTACTCTTTTCCCGTAATTTTCTAATGAATTTGAAGACCTCCTCTGTGCTCCATTTCGATGGACGAGAGGGGTTAAGGTCGAGTTCCTGTACTACCATATGTATCGTCGATTCATTTATTCTAAGTCCTGAGAACTTCTTCGCGATCTCTTCTTCCAGCCTCCCAACCTTACTCTCGACGACCCTGCTAATCCTTTTCCAATCCGTCATCAACAAGTTATATAACCAGTGGTCTAATTCATCTTCGACGAGTTTTACATCTTCAACAGGGTTTCCGGTTCCAGGTCTTATGGGGTTGCCATCCGGATCGGTTGCCCCAGCAGCGTCCGCGACTACTATCAGCGCTGATGCCTGCCTGATCTCGTCGAGGAACTGTAATCCTAATCCCCTCCCCTCATGTGCTTGTCTAATGATTCCGGGGCAGTCAATGATCTCTATCGGGATGAGCCTGACTCCATCTATACATTTACTGTTCTTAGGGTTGTCCTTGACCCCAAGTTCTCTACATACGCAATTTATCCTAAGATAGGTTATCCCCCGATTCGGTTTAATGGTGGTAAACGGATACGCGGCGATCTCAACCGGGGCCAGGGTCATGGCGGCGAACATCGTGCTCTTACCCACATTCGGCTTCCCAACTATGCCGGCTAACTCCATCCCAAGGATAGGGTTTTCGGACTCTTTAAAACAATTACTATAGTCCATGTATTACGAATTTCGCAAAAAGTGCGGATTCCGAATTCTAGATAGGTGAATCAATCTTTAAGTCCTGCTTTTTCGGCGAAAATACGATGGTATATGGTTCGGGTGAGAATCGATAAGGACGCTTGTATAGGCTGTGGAGCCTGCTGGGCTTTGGCGCCGAACTTCTTTGAGCAGAATGAGAACGATGGAAAGAGCCAGATCGTAGAACAATACAGGGTTGGTGGAGACGCAACCGTTGGTGAGCCTCCGGCAGATATGGTAGATGACGTGAAGAGCGCTGCTGAAGGCTGTCCGGTTGGGGCCATTAAGATAGAAGAGTAAGTAACCCGCTTACTTCTTCTTTTTCTCCTCTTTCTTAGCGAGCTTCTTCCTAACCCTTCTAAGGAGCGGATCCGGGAGCTTTAACTCCTTATCGTTTAGTATTGATTGGTGATATGGATCAACCATTATCACTTCATACCACTTGTATAACCCATCTTCAGCGACCCAGTAAGCACCGATAGGATAAAGGTTCGGGTATTTCTTCTGAGCCCTGTGGATGGCCTCCTCCATCATCGTTACGTTAACCTTATGCTTTACGACTCCAAGGGCCTTCGGCCTCCTACCGGCCCTGGGCCTCGGCTTCTGGAAGCCGCCTCTCCTAACCCTCACCCTAACGACTACAAAGCCCTGCTTAGCCTTATATCCGAGTTTCCTCGCCCTATCCAGCCTCAGCGGCTTCCTAACCCTAACTACCGCAGGCTGCCTCCTCCACCTAATCAGCCTCTGTTTCATTAATGCGCGGAGTTCTTCGGGTTTCTCACGCCAAAGGTTTTCGAGCATCGTGTAAACGCCCATCTTCGATGGAGGGCTTCCTAGGGGATATTTAAGCATTGATCAGGATACGTTGACCCGATTAGAGATGATTGCAATATATTTTAAGGACACGGCTCCGTTTCTCTTCCGAGAGCGCTCCATGATATTGACCGACCGCGATATCAGGGAGTTCATGAGGTTGGGGAAAATTAGATTTGAGCCGGGGATTCAATCCGATCAAATAGGCCCTGGATCGGTGGATCTAACCCTTTCCAATAGATTTTGGAGATTTAAGAACGATGTAGACTTGATAGATTTATCTGAGATGCGCTTCGAGGACGTGGTAGAGGAGGTTCAATCCGATGAGATAATCCTCCCACCTCATGGGATAATCTTGGGGATGACCGTCGAGAAAATCTACGTCGACGAGGATGTCTGCGGCTGGATAGAGGGCAGGAGCAGATACGCGAGGATGGGGTTAGCGATCCACTCCGCCAGCGGCTTCATTCATCCCGGATCCTATAACCATCAAATCCTCGAGATCTCCAACATGACTTCCCATCCAATAAGATTGAAAGCCGGACTGCGGGTGGTCCAAATAGTATTTCAACTCACGAGGAGTAGGACGGATAAACCTTATAGACTATATGGTAAGATAGCGAAACAACAGTAAAAGAGGGGTTTAAGCGTGCCGAGGGTCGAAGAACTTTTCATACAAGTATTATGTCATGCTACGGAAGACCTGAAAAAGGTCCTCAGAGCTGTTGAAAACGTGTTGGGACCCGAGGCCTCAAGTAAAATTTCTATGTCCACGGAAGTTTTGGAAGGACACTATGGGGATCCCATAACCCTGGTTAAGGTCTTCTTATTGGATCGGGAAGCCTCAGAGAAGGTATTCTCTAGAATACTGATGAACCTCACCCCTCTGGATAGAGATGAACTCTGGAGAGAGCGTTCTAAGAAGGGGAAGCACGGGGGAAAACTCTATCTACGGCTAGATAAACAGGCCGCCTTCCTCGGCCACATAAAACTCTCAGATAAAGACCCAATAAAGATCGTTGTCCAGATAAGGGGGAACGTCGACGTCCTCAGGAAAAGGCTCGAGGCAAAGCTTACAAACAAAGGCGACAATATTGCAAGAGGTCAATGAGGCGCTTTATCGATTTCTGGATAAAAGGCGAAACAACTGATAAAACCCTTACCCTCATCAAGACCCTTAAGAGACTCGGATTCAGCGGCGCAGTAATAGAATTTGAGGAGAGCGTCGCCGATGATTTCGAGGAATTGAGGTCAAAGGCCACAGAATGCGGAATATCTATCTATAAAAAACTGGTCCTCAAACCAGAGGGGCGCCGGGATCTATTGAAATCTCTGAGGGAAAATCGGGGTAAATTCGAAGTCATAACGGTTCTCTGTGAAAATCTCGAGACAGCATTAGTCGCCGCGAGGGACTCTAGGGTTGACACTCTAATAATTCCGCCGAAGCCGAGATTCAGATTCGATAAAGGAGTCGCGGCGCTGATAAAAAACAGAATAGAATTACCTTTCATTTATCTGCTTGAAGGTAGAGAGGCCTTCTTGGAAACGGCCATGAGGATTGTGGATATCCTTGGCCGCAAAATAGAGATCATAGTGTCATCTGGTGCCTCAGAGGAATTGGATTTAAGAGGTCCCAGAGAACTCGCATCGCTCTTGGAGGTTCTGGGATACGCTCAGGAAGAATCTCTGGATTCGGTCTCTAAGATACCTGAGAAAATATTGGAGACGAATCTGCTTAAACTATCAAAGAATTATGTCGCCAGGGGCGTGATCAAGCTTGGCTAAAAGACGAAAGAAACGATACATCCTTGTGGCATCAGAGCCGCAGACAAATCCCGATCAAATCGCGAAATCGATTTTCACATCATACAAATTGCTCTTCGGCCTCTTTGGACTCGCCTCGGCAGAACTTAGAGTTATTAGGAATTATCCTGATAAAGGTATGACAGTTATTAGATGCGCATTGGAGCATGTGCCGAGATTATTATTAGCCGTGGCCTTTATACGGAAAATAGATTCAGAGCGTGTGGCGCTCCGGGTGATGACGATCAGCGGCACTATGAAGAAGATCAAAGAGAAAATAAGGAGTTTTCAATCTTAGATTTGGGATCTTCCGCAGCGTGGACAGAAGGTCCTTCCTCCAAGCGGGGCTCCACAGAATTTACATTTATCTTCTTCAGCTGGGGATTCCTCGACTTCTGTCTCGGTCTCTCTTTGTTTTTCATATCTCTTGGCAACGAGGAGTCCTCCTTCAAGTAAACCTACGAATGCTCCAAGCAGTATTAGATTCGTGAACATTCCCCCATCGGGCGTTATTATCGCGGCGACTATGTACATGGCTCCGTAGATCCACTTCCTGTTCCTTTCAATAGTTTTTGTGCTCAGTAAACCGGCTCTCACTAACAAGACTAATATCGCAGGAGTCGTAAAGACCACGCCCGTTGCTAGCGTTACCACTAATACGGTCATATAGAAGTCCATTACGGTGATCCCGGGAAACGTTACTCCAGAATAGGGGAAGAAGATGAGCATGGCCTTGAACGTGAAGGGGGTTATCACATAGAGTCCGAAGGCGAGTCCGGCTGCGAAAAGGCTGAGAAAGGCCGCGAGGAAGGGGTAAATCATCCTTCTTTCATGCGGATAAAGCGCGGGGTCAACATATTTGAAAACCTCATATCCGATGACGGGGCTACTGAAGATCAGGGCGAAAATTAATGCGGCAATAAAGTAGATTTCTAAAGGGGCTGTAATTGTGCCGGCGAAGAGCTCTAAGGCCTGAGGTCTCACCATCGAGTTAATCCAGTCTAAAATAAAAGATACCAGGGGCTTATACATGTAAAGGAGTTCCCAAGGCGAGGTCAGCTGTGCTGGAAAAACTAACATTAGAAAAGTAAGAACGCCAACGGTTATCAGACATACCTTCATTCTATCGCGAAGTTCCATTAAATGTTCAAGTAACGTCATCTCCTTCATGTCTCGGGGTTCCTCTTTCTCCTCCCTTTCTCCCTTCGACACCTTCGCCGCCTCCACTTCAACTATGGCAGAGAATCACCGTGGTAAAATCCTTTAACCCTAATATTTCAGGCTTTCATAGAAAGATGTAAAAATCTTTAAGCTAATTGGACCGCGAAACATAGGCCTCCCTTGGAGTTCCTTGTACTTTATCCTTAATTCGTCTTTAGCTCTTCTTGGTTCTCTTCAAGATTTCCTCGGCTATCTGATCTCTAGTCTTTCCCTCAGTGTTTATTCCAAGAGTTTTAGCTATCTCCAAGAGCTTATCGTCTACCTTTCTTACCTCCTCAGTAGCGGCGGTAACGGTATCCGTGATGGGCTGAACTGTCTCCTTCACCTCTTTGGTCACTTCCTCTGCCTCCTTAGTCGCTTTTTGGAACTCCTTCTTCGCCTCTCCAAAAGCCTTAGCTATCTTTGGAAGCTGAGATGGACCCCACAGGAGGAGGATCACGAGAACCACGGCGACGATAATCCATTCAATACCCGTAATCATGTTTCTCAGCTCTCTTTCCCTCAGCCCACATATAAATATTCATTAAAGAACTTCTCAGCTAACCGGAAAAGGGGGTCTTTTACATCAGGTTTTAATCTTTATAAGTCCGCGGGCTCCGAGGAGTTTAGAAAAGGATGACGGAGCTGGTCAGGGAATTCAGGCCGATAGTCAGATTCCTTGGAACAGACCTAGATGGTTCTCTAAAAGTCCCTTACGCCTTAACCGCCGTGAAGGGAATTGGGGTGATGTTAGGATACGCCATAACTAGGGCGGCGGGAATCGATACCGAGAAGAGGCTTGGTTTCCTAAGCGACGAAGAGCTTAAGAAGCTCGAAGAGGTGGCCAAGAATCCGCAGAAATACGGTATACCCGCTTGGCTTCTCAATAGGAGAAGGGATCCGGTGACCGGAAAAGACCTACATCTCTATGGATCTGACCTCGTCTACACTATTAGAGAGGACATTCAGAGAGAGATGAGGATAAAGTCTTGGAGGGGAATCAGGCATTCCCTCGGACTTAAGGTTCGTGGGCAGAGAACAAGAACTACTGGGAGAACCGGAACGGCTGTCGGCGTATCGAGGAGGAGACAGCAATAACAGGGATCTTAGATCCTATTTCTAAAGATAAATGCGTGGTATACTCTATATCCCTTGCTGTAAATTGGTGAGCTAGATGGCTAAGGGTTTTTCAGAATCTATTCTGAAATTTGTCAGGTTCTTCGGGATATTCGCGCTCCTTATCGGATGGGTGACGATAGCGATTTCGATAACGCTTAATCCATGGTTTTCGATAACCAAGAATGCCTTAAGCGATTTGGGGGCACTTGGGATCAGATATAATTTCGTCTTCAATTATGGGTTAGGGTTGGCCTCGATCTTCGCCATAATATACTCCTTCTATCTTTTGACGCGTTTAAGTGGAAGGTTAACGGCGCTCGCATCTTCCTTCTTCCTTTTAGGCGTAACACGTTTGCTCTTAATCGCTCTTTTCCCCGAGGGAACATATCCCCATCTATTCGTTTCAATAGAGTTCTTCGTCTTAACGGGAATCTCCATACTGATATTGGGAATAGCGTTTCTAGTGAGACCAGAAAAACGCGGCCTCGGGATAACGTTCACAGCTATGTCTCTCATCGGGTTCTTGATGGCGGCCTTAATTCCCTGGCCCTCCGTCGGTGCTTTAGAGGTCTTCGCAATCTGCTTAATCACGGTATGGGCGATCTTAATGGTTATCTATCAACCGGAAGGCTGAGCCCGCTCAATTCTACGACTTTTTCCCAAATCTACGCCTAAGTCCCTCATCCTTTCTTTGAGTTTTCTCCTTATAACCGAGGGATCGTTGTCAACGCCGAAGAGCTCCGCGAATAACGGCGTCGTCCTTAGAATTAGGGTTCTACCAGATTTTTCCGCCTCGATCAACCCCTTCTCCAGCAAAATCCTAACGTGTTTGTAGGCAGCTCCACCACGAGCCTCCGCCACTTTGCTTTGTTCGATTGGTTGATGATAGGCTATAAACGAAAGCGTCCTCATGACCCCTCGACTCAGTAATGGCTTCCTCAAAATCCGCTTAACGAGTTCCATATATTTCTTCTTGAGTTTAAGATAGTATCTGTCGCCTGGGAGTTCTAGTAGCTCTAGGGCGCTCGAGTTCTGTTCATACCGTCGCTTAAGTTCAGATATTGCCTCCAATACCCTCTTCTTGGATCTCGTCTGACACATCCTCATTATCATCCTTAATGTAACAGGCTTACCAGAAGCATACAGTATGGCCTCGACCCTCGACTTCAATTCTTCTGAATCGATCATTCCATATCCACCGCCGAGCCCTCATATTCATGAATTATCCTCGGCACCCTATATCACCTGAGTGATTGCTCGAGAGATGGGTTATGGATGATCCTCACCGCGACTAATCTGCATTCATCATCTTCTATGAGTTCGACAACACCTTTAGCTGCCGCAAAAAGTAGGAGTATAAATCTCCTAGCAGCTTCAAGTCTATCAACCCCCATAAAGATATTT
>Ga0116200_10000352_pt1 | contig 14429 bp, 22 predicted proteins | sample Mar14436cmmetaG_FD_94478 | JGI IMG/M metagenome (GOLD analysis project Ga0116200, IMG submission 94478) | Marine hydrothermal vent microbial communities from Guaymas Basin, Gulf of California to study Microbial Dark Matter (Phase II) - Marker... ... | reverse complement strand
GAAAAGGCTAATGACACGTTCTTCAATGACCCGGAGGGGCTGAGGTTAATGCGTCCCAAGTCCATCGTGAGCTTACAAAATGTCGCTAAGAAGGCTTCGCTTTTCACAGTAGTTCCGAAAGTTTAAGTTTTGGCAATCAAGTATTTATGCAAATCAAAGCCTCCAGAACAACCAATCATCATCTATTTTCATCACCGCAACCCTTTTAGCAACCTCCTGCCGTCTCACTTCAACCGGTTTTTCTATCTCCCTTATCTCCCTAAAGAACTTTCTACCAATATCTATGTCAAGCTCCTCTTCCTCTTCCTCAACTTCCTCCGAAGGTTTCGTATCCTTGAAGAATTTTTCTTCAAGCTTCTTTTTGAGTCCTCTTGACTCTCTAAAGTATTCGCTTTCTTCTTTCTTCCAAGGTGCTGGTAGCTCCACCTCGGTGAATATACCTCCAAGCGTTAGAATTCCGTTGTGAATCATGTGATAAGCCACCGAAAGCAAACCGAAACCTTGCAACCAAGGAATGCTGAAGAATATTGCACAACAGGAGTAGTAGAACACCGTGCTCAGCGTGAATCCTATCTTCTTGTTGAGAGGTAATCCCGAAACGTATCTCAACTGCCAGCTTGGATGTGCAAGTATCCATACCGCATTACCTATAATCAAACCGGTAAGTCCGAGGAAAATGTACGGGCACGCTCTGAATACTATCTCCTCGTAAAGAGGAAACAGCAAAGCCGTTCCGACGAAGGTTGAAAACGCATCCTCGTAACTTATAAACATGATTGACCTTTCCTGCTTTGGCGGAAGACTGAACGTCGATGGGGGTATCTTTATTATAACGGCATCAACGACTGTACGTATTATGGCAGGAACGAGAACGAGTCCTATGTACAGAGGAGCGTATTCGAAGAACTTGTAAAAGTATTCCCACATAATTCAATGAAGACTCTTGTAAAAAATAAAACTTACGAAACGTTGCTGAGGTTACAGAGTGTCGCTAAGAAAGCCTCGCTTTTTATAGTAGTTCCGAAAGTGTGTTGGTAATAAAAACGAGTTATGAATGGTTTACAAAGCATCAACACACTTTCCGATCTACTGTTTAGGGCGGGGAGGAGGTCAATTAATGTTCCTTGAATTGGAAACTGTTGCGAACCTTTTCTACAACTCTCCAACATCGAAAATGCTTGCAGATCCTTTCCAAATCTCCGGCTCAAACTCTTCCTCCTCTTCCTCCTCGATTTCTTCTTCCCTCTCAGCGAACATAACGTACGTGAACGTGATGAAGCTCGCAAAGAAGATTATACCGTATGCCATGATGTGGTACGCAAGATACAACCACATCCCGCAGAAGAACCCGATGAAACTCACAAGCTTCAGATACGGTCTCGGAACTCTCGGTTCTCCGTCTACCATGTATTTGTAAGATATTGCAGTATCCGTGATCACCGTCACAAACAGAATCCACTGCAAAGTGTAAAGAAACGGCTGATACTGCTGAACCCAATCAGGAGGTAACCGCCATCCATACTCTATAATCTTTCTCGCAAATTCTCCGACATCTATCCCAAGCAAATCAGAGCACAGAGAAATCATAACCCATATATTCAGCAGAACCGAGATCACAGTACCGGCAAAGGTGGTTAGATTTACGATCCTAACCGTTTTTTCGTATTCTTCGACAGTAGCATCCTCTTCTTCAGGCATAATGGTCTCTTTCCTACGGAACATTTAAAGTTTACTATACTGCATAGTAAGCTTTACAAAATGTCGCTAAGAAAGCCTCGCTTTTCACAGTAGATCGGAAAGTGTGTTGATGCTTTATAAACCATTCATAACTCGTTTTTATTACCAACACACTTTCGGAACTACTATGGCGAGGTAGTTGACCCTCTATGCACTTTGCTTATATGAAAATACATTAGGTGGGCACAAGAGAAGGGTCTTGCAATTGTAGCTGGCACTAAAAAAATAGAGAGTGTTCTTGCTGAAAAATGGTTGTTGACATTTGTTCCCGAAGTAGTCGATGTTCAGAAGGACATTATACTAAGGATAAAGTTAAAGATTAGGATAAGAAGAGAATTCTGCGAGAATATATGCCCACTAAAGAATGAATGCTCAACATACGCTAAAATTAAAAACGGCGAAGAAATTACACCCTATAGGGTTGTTACAATAAATATGGGTATGGCAATATCTCAGAAATACAAATGTGACCTCCTCCCCCGACTAAACAGTAGATGACAAAGTTCAAGTTTTTGGCAATTAAGTCTTTATAAACCCTTTATAAAGTTTTATAAATCAACGACCCCTTTGATTGCCAACTTTGTCATCTACTGTTTAGGGCGGGGTAGCTCACAAAATCAACATCTTCTACCTACACCACCAGTAGCACCTGCTACCAAGCACAGAACAAATAGATCCGAGTTTTGCAAAATTAAATTAAAAAAGAAAAGGATAAAACGACAAGATTCAAAGATTTTAACTACCTTTCGAATATTTTTTCGTCAACGTGAACGTTCAGCCCTTTAAGCTCGTTCTGCAAAGCCTTGAAGGATAGGAAAAACTTGTAATCCTTAAGCAGAGGAATTCTTTTTCCTTTGACAGTTAGAATATTAAACGTTCCAAGAATATACCCGCCGTTCACCTTGAAGACGACGTGTTCCAGATTGCCGTTCTCCTGTATTCTGAGATATTTGGTCTCTCCAATGGAGATTTTCAAACCGGCCTTCATCACAAACACACTACGTTAGAAGATAAATAACTTTTGATTTCGCTAAAAGAGAGAAAAAGACAAAAAAGAAGGAAAAGTAATCCGGCAGGTTATGTAAGACCGAGCAACCACTTGTAGTCTCCCTTGGTCTTCTCCATCCTCTCGATGACTTCAAGTGGAACGTCTGTGATTGTTCCGCCCGGAACTTCCTCTCCCTTGCCCCAACAAGCCACAATTACTGCTCCACCCGGCAATCTCTTGCCACCGTATCTCGTCCTGAATATTGGGATACCTCCTGCGTCAAGGCATCTCCTCGCAAACCTCTTAAGCTCCTCCAATCCGCTACCCAACTTTTTTACCATAGTGCACACCTCCCTTCGCTCTCTTACTTTCCTTCCATCTCATCCTTTATATATTTTTCTATCTCCACACCGGATGCGGTCATCAGAAGATAAACGTTGATTGCGTTTCTCACGAGATCGGAAATACTACATCCGTTCACCAGTGCCAAATCCACGAGTTTCTCGTATGTATCCTTGCTAACCCTCACGGAAATAAATTTCTCCTTTCTAAGAGTATCCCTAACGCTGACATCAACGTGAGGAGATACCTGCTGAAAATTCAATATCAGCACCAAGTCTGAAAGATTTGGATTTCCCACAGCTATTCCCCTGAAACCGAGATTTGGATTGTGTAGGCAAACCATTTCAAATGCCATGTTGTACGAAACCCTTCGCTTCAGTGCAACCCCCATCATCTTATCCTCTGGAATTAGTTCCTTCAGAATTTTGAACTTGTATTTCAGGTAATCGGACGGGGACATTCCAAGCCTTTTAAGTGCTTCATCACGAATGTCGCATTTATACTCCAAACTGCAACAGTAAGCCAAATTACCGTAGCACGTTCCCTTCGCCTTGATAGCATATTTTTCTTTAACTTCGGTGTATCTCTCCTTAGATATTCCCAAGATCTTCAGTGCCTCGTCTCTGTAGGGGCAGGGTTTTGTTACCTTGCAACAGAAAACTATTGACGCAAGAGGAGATGCGTTGCAAAGGTTGTTGAACCTTATCAAATCCTCCCACTTTATCATAACGCCTCCTCCATGCGGAAACTTCGCTTAGAGGTGGGATGGAAGAAGTCAACGTCGTCTTCTTATCCCAAAGGGCGTTGCGATTGCTTTCTCAACACGAAGCAACGCAAGGATTGTTCTGACGATGTTTCTTATACCATCCTTGCCCGTCTCTTCCGAAAATCCTTTTATAACCAGAGTTCTGTCGGCAAGGCCGTAGTTCCAGCTTATTTCGAGTACGGGCGTTGCAGTCGTTTTTCCGAGCATATCTACTAAGGGTTTCGCCTTTTTATATAGCTCCTTCTGCTTTTTAGATCCATGCTTTTTTATCCACTCCTCGTTGTAAATCTTCGATGCCGAATCCTTTGTATAGAACGGTTCGAAGGTCGTATCGACGAGTTCTGGAAGTACTTCAAACCCGTACTCTATTCCCGCTACCATAAGCTCCTCGATGAGCTTATCGCATCTCGGACAATTAGGTCTATACTGAATCTTAACGATCATACTCCTACCCCCACTTCAAAGGTTTGTACTTCTTCTTATACTTCTTCTTATCATAATACCTTTTACAAAATCGAATTCTTTCCAATTCCTGCTCTCTTTGATCGGTATTGATCTTAACCCTCTGTCTAAACCGAAGCTCCTTTCTGAACGCTTTTTTACCACTCTTTTTAATGTTTTTGTAATATCCACACTTATTTCTATCGAAGTCAAAGTGTTTGCATTCCAAACAGTTATCCAAACCGATGGAACATTTCATCAGCTACTCCTCCTCTCAGTAGCAGGTGCTACCTTTCCACCCTTACCCCCAATCCTTTTGAAGAGTTCTTCCACGTCTTTAAAGAATTGTTCCGATGCTACCTCCCTCCAAGAAACGTACACTTTCTCCGGCTCTCTTTTACCAGCAGTGAACGGTAATCTCCTTATCGTGTTGGTTTCGTGTATCACAGGCAGTCTCGGTCTGAACATGATGGCTTTACCTCTGTACTCAGCAAAATATCTATCAGCGGTTTGAGTCAGCATCCAACCCCGCTCCAGCGGATTTATTCTCAACTTGTACTCCTCAACGAACGGTTTTTCCCTTTTAATGAACAACCTTTCGGATATTCCAAAAAGAATTTTTGATATTATTTCGGACATGCGGAAGAAAACCGAAAACATACGCCATCACCTTCTCAGCACGATTTTATATCCTCCTCTCACGGTATCTGGAACTACCTTAACCACGTCCGGCATCTTCCTCGTTAGCTCGTCCACAGCATCACTTACTATCCTGCCCGCATCCCTCCCCGTCAATCCGATCCTTACGGGAAGATCTCTCAGATTTACTTCCCTCATCGGTGCATTGAAAACGCAGGTAAGTATGGATCTCGCAGTGTAGGATAACTCTTTCACCCTTTCGTCAAATTCGTCAAGGTGCTCAGCAACCTTGCCCTCACCAACGTACCTCTCAAGCTCCCTCGTAGCTTCCGCAGTCGGAATATGTGGAGTTTCGAAGGACAGATACACCAAATTCCTGTTCAACCTTCTAACAACCATGACAGCGTCCTGTAAAAGCGTTCTCGCTCTCGCATAATCTTTGTTCATCAGTGCCTCTCTCAGAGCTTTCATCGTGTTTTCGTACTCAGCGAGCATATCGTTGAACCATCTGAACTTGTAGTCCGTCGGTGGTTTCGTAGGCCTGTGCCTAATTATTATGTTGTCCACGATTTTCTCTATATTTTTAAGAAAATCGAACAGTTCTCTATCCGAGTACCTGTGATAATACCTCAACGCATAGTCGAAATCGAATACCGTTTCCTCAAGCTCATCGAGCGTCATTCTTTCTCACCTCCCTTCCGTTCTTTCTTTTCTTCCCTTACTCTTTCAGCTTCTCTCAGCACTCTTTCAGCCTCATCCTTCAGCTTCTCAAGTTCGCTGATTTTCTCCGTGATCTCGGTTATTATCGGTGATATTGTTTCCATGAAATCGTGAAAATCGCCTATGACTGCCTGCAATTTCTCCTTACTCTCCTGTACAGCTTCGAGCCTCTCAATGTAGAACTGAAGCAGTTCCTTCTGCTTGAGAAGTTCCGACTTGTAGTGCATTAACGTTCCGGCCGTCGAAAGCAACCTCTTACTCAGTCCGTAAACGTGAGTTCTCAGAATTCTATTCTCAGCCTTCGTTGTTTCAACCTCTGTTTTTAGATCTTCTATGATTTGTTCCATTTCGAATATTAGATTCTGCATGGACTTGTTTATGCTTGCTATTTCGGTGTACCTCGCAAGTACATCCGCAGGCGTCTCTTTCAGCAAACCCGAAACGTCGATCAGTATAACAGGGTCTTCGTAGTTCATCACACCGCTCAAATTTATTATGTCGCTTTCGTCGCATTCTATTTCGTTTATTTCCTCCCTATCCTCTATCAGAATGTACTTGTCTCTGTTGTTGAGCCATTCCGCTACTCCTGCTGACGGAACTCCATTCGCAAATAGCTCGATGTAAATATCCTCCTCAACGTGCTTGGCCAGTATTCTAACGAATCCCGTCAGAATTCTCCACCTCGTCCTTATTTTACCGTTCTGCTTGACCTTTATGATCTTATGAGCTATATACTGCCCGAGGTATGCTATCGTTCTGCCACCGTATCCTATCACGAAAACCGGAAGTCCGTAGAGTTCCGGCTGTCTGAACGTGGATGACTCGTACTCTTTCTGAGATGGTACGAGAGATTTTGCAACGGTTTTACGTATAAACCTGTTGAATATTTCCGCAAAATCCTCCTTCGTTACCACGTTCATGGGGGATCAGTCCTCCATGATATCAATTACATGTTTATCTCCTTCCTTCTTCACTTCCTCAAAGCGTTCCTTTATCTCTTTCTCTTCTTTTACCTCCGTTTCAGGTACTACAGCCTTGAATCTGATCTCCTCCTCCAGTTTGTCCAGCTTGTTGATTACGACGTTTACGTCTTCTTTCAATCTCCTTAGATCTCTGATCTCTCTGCTAAGAGCTTCGGTTCTATTCTGCAAGCCCTGCAAATCTTCAATGAATTTATTCAGCTTCGATGCCACTATCCTGCTAACTGTGCTCTCCAAAACACTTTCAATCAGCGGTTTGTCCACAACAACGTTCGCCTTTATGTTTTTCACAGCCTCATCCGTAGCGGATTCTACCTTGCTTTTGAAGTCTTCAATCGTTTTCCCAAGACTATCTACCACCTGACCTACAGACGCTACAACACCCTCCAGCTTTTTGCACAGCCTCTCCGTAGAATCTTCCATTCCCCTCAAAACGTTGGATGCTTTTTCAACGGTTTCAACTATTTCGGTTTGCATTTCTCTAACGCTGTTCAAAGTTTCGTCGATTTTCTCAAGCTTATCCATCCCGACCATTTCGATGGCTTTTCTTGCCGATCTCTCCGCTACGGACTCCGTGTGCACGTCAAGCGTGGCTCTCAGAAATTCCTTGATCTTCTCATCGCTCGTCTCCTTAAGATACCTAACATCTTTCTCCAACTCGTCCAATCTCTCCCGAATCGGATAAAGCAATTGCATTATTTTGCTGTTCAAAGCTTTCGTTATTTCGTCCCCATACAACTCAAAAAACTTCTTAGCTACGAGAGCTACAAATTCCTGCGGTATTTCACCTTCCTCTTCCCTACCTTCCTCAGCCTTACCCTTCTCCCTACTTATAATCCTACTAATCAACTTCTCTCACCTCCTTTTCTAACGATTCCCGCTCTTTTAAGGGATGCCATGAGAATTCGTTCCCCGTCAGTTCCGAGTTGCTGTGGTCGCCCCTGAAACAGAGGTTTATACCCTGATCTCCTTCTACCAGTACCTCTACCGGCAAAGTAGCCAGCTATAAACATTGCTATTGCCGGAAACGCCATGAAGAAGAGATCGTACTTCTCAAGTAGCTTCTCCGAAACTTCGTAGCATTGATTGTACGCTACTGCACCGATGATCATGCCTGCGATCAAGGAAAGAATCATCACAAGTATAACACCGCTCATGTCTCACACCCCGTAATCTGTGCAACATTATTAAACCGAAATATTTAAATCTTTCTAACGAGATCTCGGATTATGGTGTTCAATCTCAGAACTTTTAAGAAGAAAAGAAGAAAGGAAAAAAAGGGTAGTAGAGATATTGATTTGGATACTATGTTTGAAGAACTTGAAATAGATCTTCCGAGTTGTTGAGGTGAAGTCCCATGCACATCATAGCCGAGATAACGTACAGGTGTCCCGCAAGATGTCCGTTCTGCCCGATTAGAAAAGAGTTGCGACTTACCCGAAGACTGACGATGGATATAATCTCCTTCAAAAGGGTTCTGGAGTTGTTCGTGCAGAGGTTTCCAGACAGCAGAAGGTTGCTTACCATCTCCGGCGGAGAACCAACCATGCTCGAAGGATTGCCAAAATACGTCGAAATTGCACACGATTTCGGTTTTACGGTTACGGTTGCTACCAACTGCTACTATCCCGAACGCTTACTCAAAGCAAAACCCGATTTCGTTCAGATTTCGCTCGATTCCGTAAATAACCGCCACAACGACTCAAGAGGCTTCGCATTGTGGTATAAAGTAATAAAAGTTCTCGAATACGTGAAAAACAAAGAACTGCAAGGTTTCATAAGATATACCCTAACGAAGGAAAACATTACAGATCTGTACACGCTGAAGTCTAAGCTTGAAGCTCTTGGTTTGAACATCAAAATTTACGCAATGCCGATAAGAGGTTGTCCCGAAAAAGCACCAAGCGAAAGCGACATTCTGAACGTTATCAGAGATAAAGTAGCGCTCCTTCCAACTCGCTGTCCCGCTGGAAAGGGTCAATTCGTTATCACACCGGATCTTAGAGTTCTCGACTGTATTTTCCACAGAGAACTACTTGGTAGATTCGAAAAAATATCTGACGATGAACTTGACACGATTATCGAAGCTGGTAGAAAGCTACCACCCTTCCCCTGCGGAGAACCATACTGGTGGGCTGAGGAGGGAGATTGAGATGCCCAAATGCCCAGTATGCGGTGAAGAACTCTTGGAAGTTGGATATCCAAAGGATTTCCTTCAGGAGTATAGGTGTCCCAACGGTTGCAGGTTTGAAGCACCATTATCTTGGAAAATACAAAACGCTTTCGGAGTTTTTATCATTATTTTGGCTATCATTGCTCTTGCAATTATATTAACTGCTATGATTCCTCTTAAAATGATCACGAAAAAGAGGTGTTTGGTTTGAAGTGGATAACACATCTCATATCTGCTTCCTGCTTCGTTTACATTCTCCTAAATTACATTCCCATTTCCTATCTGGGCTTTATCCTTGCAATCGTAGCTTCTATAATTCCAGATTACTTTGAAAGGGTTTCTGGAGTTAGGCACAGAAGCGTTTACTTTCACAACTGGGTCATCCCGCTTGTAACCCTTATTCTCATCGCAGACCCAACTCTCGCCGGCATTCCGATAGGATACGGACATCATCTCGCTCTCGACAGCTTGACAAAAAGAGGAGTTTACATTGGCTCAAAGAAAAGGATTAAGGGTTTCCTGTATTCAACCGATCCCGCTCATAACGCCATAGTTATTTTAGTTCACTGTCTTCTCCTCATGATGTTTCTTGCTTCCTGAGCAACGCTTTTACTATGATGTAGTACTCCGATTTTCTCACCCAATCTATGAACTCTTTTACTGTTTCCTTGTCGCATCCGAGAACTTTCACCAGTTCATCATACGTAAATTTGCTCTTACCCTTTATGGCTAAATACAATAGAAATCTTAGCAGTAGATCTCTCATATCCTTAAATTCGGGTTTTTCAGATTCACATTCTTTTTGAAGCTTCAATAACTTTCGTTCAATGGTTTTATACGTCGGATATTTAAGAATTCCAAGCATGTAGTCTCTCTTGAGTTCTTTAAATGCTTCATCGAACCCTTCACGATCCGCTATCAAGTAATATTTCCTGCCAACTCTGCTTTTAGCCCAAGAGTTGATAGAGATTGCGTCCAGCACCACTCCCATAATCTTAGTTCCGCTACTTCCTGCTATATAAAACCTATGTAAAACCTACGTAAAACCTATGCAAAACCTATGCAGAAAATCACTCTGGAGTCACAATTTTAAAGTATAGGCTCGCTAAGCTGAATTTTTGCCCTATGTAAAACCTATGCAAAACCTATGTAAAACCTATGCAAAACCTATGTGATAGTTAGTAATGTTTAAATACTCGGAAAAACAAATCCCAATCATGGTGTGGTGGAAGGTTGATAGTTGGGACTACGGCTTTTGTTCTTGGTGCGAGGAAATTAGACAAAAATATGGAATAAGATTCAGGATTGCCAATAAGCTTGGACTTAACAAAGAGATCATTCAGAAGTTCGATGATCTACGAAGATTTGCAATGTGCCCACTGCACAAGGAGCTAACAGTGCATCCAGCATTTGCAAAATCTCTCGGAAAGTTCAGCGTTTCCTGTGATGACGGCGTCAACGAAGATTTGGCGGGAGAACCAGCAATAATATTCAAATGGTGGAGCAACAACAACGACTACAAAGCTGTTCTCAGAGTTGAAAGCAAGTGTATTGACTTCTACAAGAACGGTGACTTCATAGCAACGCTAACAAACCACAACCTTATCGCAGAGCTTCTAACATTGCTCAGCAAGGACGAGCTTGAAATGATCGAGAAATTCCTCGAGAAATTCCTAAAGGAACTTAAGGAATTTGAAGAGAAAACCGAAATCTGCTAATCTTATTTTTACTGATCTGGCAAGATTTTTCCAACAAATAGGAAAATTTCAATAACAGTAGCACCTACTAATAAAAGTGTGGTGCAAGTCTATATTTTTAGAATATTTTTAGATACTCTCTTCTACACAGATATTCCGTAATCTTTCAGAACCTTGCTTCTTCTTTCAGCTATTCTTTCCTCAATTGTGTTCCTTGTAATAATCTCGATCGCTTTTGCAACCTTGTTCGGTCTGTACCTTAGAATCCTACCAATTCTCTGGATCATCTGTCTCTCAGTTCCCGATCCTGAAAGAATTATTGCAGTCTCAGCATCTGGAACGTCGATGCCTTCATCGAGAACCGTCGTAGTGACGATGATTCTTTTCTTGCCTTCCTTAAACTGCTCGAAGTATTTCTTTCTAAGGTCTGCTCTCGTAGTCCCTGTTAGCAACGCAACCTGTCCCTTAGCAACCTCTAACAGTGCCCTATACGCCCTCTTAGCCTGATCGACGTACTGGCAGAATACCAGTATTTTATCCTCCGGCAACTTTCGAACAACCTTTTTCAGAACTTCGTACTTTTCCCTTGCGTTGAAGGCAACCTTCATGAGCTTCTGAACTTTGGACGGATTGGAATTAGATATTTTACTTGCTCGTAAATACTGCTCGTATTCTTCTGGATTCAACCTTACGTACAATCTGTAATACTTCAAAGGTGATGCAAGTCTCAATCTCACCATATCCGCATATTTCGCCTTGTAAACTACACTACCCACAGAGAAAAATATCAAAGCCTCATTTCTGTCATAGCGATAGGGTGTTGCAGAGAGTCCCAACCTTCTTCGAGCTTTTAACCTGAAAGCTACGTTTCTGAAGCTGTCCGCAGGAACGTGGTGACAATTATGAACTATCACACCATTAGCAACATAGCTATGGTCTTCAGCTACGGTGATGTCATAAACGAAATCTTGTATCTCATCGACGGTATTATGTATAACCCCACCAACTCCATTAATCTCATCAGACTGTCCCTTTTCTGAACATGCAACTTTGTATAATATGTCCCCACTTAATAATTTTACTGCTTCAACCCATCCTCTATTCGTCAAGAATTTGTGGTCTTCTGTGCATTTTATTTCAGTTCCATCCTCAAGAACAACTCTTACAAGCCTCTTCTTTAATGGAATCTTATGCCATCCAATTACCGGCATAAACCTACCCTTATGAGTCAACACCTTCACTGGAAGTCCCTTTTCTACAATTACCCCTATAGGTAGCCATCCCCTATCCGTTAAGATTAGCGTATCGTAGGTTAAACATTCATCGAAGATTATAAAATCAAATCTATCAATTAGTCTGTCTATATACTTCACCGCTGAGTTGTAGATTGCAACTGTAATATCTTTAATGTCGTGCTTCCCTCCTCCGAGTAGTCCAACATCTTCAATTCCAAGATGTTCTTTGATTTTCTGAATCCACTGCCTTGCAAGTTCGATTGTCGTTACGCAGATGAGAGTTGGAACTGAAAGGTATCCCAATGCGGTCATGCCTATGTAGGTTTTACCCCCTCCAGTCGGAACTACCACAACACCCCTGCAATTAGCATCGAGCCATGCGTTCAGAGCTTGAGCCTGAAACTTGTAAAGCCTTATATCTACTTTCGGTGGAGGTAGAATCTCCCTCTTAACCCAATTTACGTTATCAATCACTCTTCTGAACCCAAGTCTTTTAGCCACCTTAAAAAGGTGTGGAACTGCAAAATAGGGTATCCTAAACGTTCCTCTTCTCCTATCGTACTTTATTACTCTCAATCTATGTTCGGTAAGATTGCCCATGCTATCCTGAACGTAGTACGTCGTCGTGAAAGCCTCCCGCAGTACAGCCATTTCCTCAGCCGATAACCTCCTCCCGAAGATAATTTCAACGTCCTCTCCCGTATCCCTAAGAACTATTGTCGTTCTGCTGTAGTATTCTCTAACCGCTCCTTTGAGCAAATCTTCAGCGTTGGATTCCAGCCACTTCAGATGCTCCTCGAAATACCTCAGATTGCTTAAATCCATCACGTTCCTGATAAACCTCACTATCCCATCCGTCGTCCTTATTCCCTTCTTCAAAACAGCTTCCGCCAGCTTGGTCTTATTGAGGTAGTACAGGTCTCCTCTCTTTGTAAAAATAGAATCTGCGTTTTTGGTTTCTTCTTCAGTAGTAGCAGGTGCTACCGCAAACACGCCTGCACCGAGAAGAGATACCAACCTTCTTCTCAGTTCTTCTTCCGTCTTCCTCCTGTGATCTTCGATTGCTTGCTTCACAGCTTGAGCTACGTATTCTGCATCCTCGTTCAGTAAAGAGGCTATTCGTCTCGAAATTTCTCTTATATCTCCGTCGAGCTTCGTAACGTCCAAAATCCAGACTGAATCCTCGACTTTGAAGTATTTACCGAGAATGTTTCTAAATCGCATAAGATCTATCCTCTTGCAGATGGCTACATCACCGATTCTCAGACGAACGTAATCCATAATTTAAGTATCTTAATAAATATTTTAAAGTCGTTTGCACTGGTAGTACCATCCACGTGTTACTTTTACGTACACTTTGTTAATAATAAATGCTACCGTTATGAAAAACATCCCCTTAATTTAATTTTTATAGTGTTACTGCATAAAAATAAAACAGCAACGAGGATTTTTATCGATTTTCCTATAAAATTCGAAAATAGTGCTAAAACACCACGCAATATTTTTAAAATATTAAAAATAAAATTAAGCAAACCAGATTAGATATACGTTCACCGCCACGAACAACAACGTAAGAAAAGCCTGACCCCAAGTGACATCTTTGAAAAGACTTAATGCGTTTCTGATTCCAAGCAGTAGCGTAACCACTCCAACAAGCACGTAGAACCAGTTCACATCTGGATAGGTTTGTATCTCCTGCGATATCAACTGCCATGCCCAGAAGATCATTATTACACCTATGATCGTAAAGGAAAGTCTCTGAACGAGTTCGGCAACTCCGTACTCAAGCGATTCTACGATACTCAGAACCGGTGCTGGATATTTTTCATCTCTTCTGTCCAACCTTCTAAAAAATTTCAACCGCATATCGATCACACCTCCTGCGGGCTGGAAGCTTCACTTTTCTTCAAAGCGGAAGGTGTGCTCACCTTACCGCAACTTCCGTTGCCATTTGGCAATGCCTCCGTGTCGGAGGCTCGCCCTGAAGGAAAACCTTTCAGGGCGAAGAGATGGTCGAATTTCTTCCTTTTTCTCTTCTTCAAACCCAGTTTATACGCTTTATTCGTTATAGCCTTCGGAGATCTACTCAACAAAGCACTTAACTCGTTTCTATCCATTTTCCCATACTTTTCCCTCAAGATTTCAACCTCTCTATCACTCCATCTCCTATACTTTGGAGTGTGACCTCCTCCCCCGACTAAAGTCGGGGGCTTCCACCGTGAAGCTGGGGAGGTTGGGGAGTGTGGTTCAGGACGAACCGCTCCCCTTCGGGCTGGGTCACGACAGCCCCTGCCCACACCATATAGGCGTGGGCTCGTTTTAATATATTTTTAGCTCCGTTCACATCTGCATTGATTTGGTATCCGCAATCCTTGCAGATGAACAACCCTTGAGATGGTCTTTCCGTGTTCATCGAACCGCATTTAGAACACTGCTTTGATGTGTTGAACTCTGGGAGTTCTATGACCAAGATTCCTCTTTCCAACGCCTTATATTTGATGTATTCCTTCAAGCGATAGAATGGTATCGAATTAACCTTCCTGTTCACTTTTCTCCCCTTGTTGTTGTTTCTAACACCATTCAAGTCCCCGATTGCAATTATGGCATTGTATCTCTCAGCTTCATCAACTATGTCTTTAGCAATCTTGTGTAGTTCATCGTTCACGATTCTTCTTTCCTTGTTTCCTATCTTCTTTATAGCTCTAAGCTTT
>Ga0116200_10000351_pt1 | contig 14449 bp, 15 predicted proteins | sample Mar14436cmmetaG_FD_94478 | JGI IMG/M metagenome (GOLD analysis project Ga0116200, IMG submission 94478) | Marine hydrothermal vent microbial communities from Guaymas Basin, Gulf of California to study Microbial Dark Matter (Phase II) - Marker... ... | reverse complement strand
TCATCAAGCTCAAGCCCGAGCTTCAGTGCAAGCTCATTGTTTGGAGCTGCTCCGGCCTCGATGAAGATGCCTTCCGCCTTTTCTGTGATCTCATCCCCTCTGAACCTGTAGCGAATCCCCTCGACAAGTTCATCTCCCATTATTTCAATCGGATCAACACCCTCCAGAACATCAACACCACGTTCATCAAGCCCCTTGATGTAAACCGCCTCCGCGCGAAGGGCCTTTTTTGTGCACAGGATCTTCACATTGGCGAAAGAAGAGAGATAGTACGCAGCTTTGGCTGCCCCATTGCCGTATCCAAGAACAAGAACATTCTTATCTCTGAACAGAGCACCATCACAGACTGCACAGTACGATACACCCCTGTGAAGGAGCTTATCCTCTCCCGGTATGCCAAGCCTCCTGGGACTGGCACCTGTCGCAATCACAAGCGCCCTGCCCTCATAGACCTCATCAAGTGTATTGGCCCTGAAGATATCGTTATGTCTTTCAAGATCAAGGACACGATCCGGTATGACTTCAGCTCCCCATTTTTTAGCCTGCTCCTCCATCTTCACAACGAGATCAATCCCCTCTCCCTCAAAGCCAGGGTAGTTCTCAAGCCGCCCACTCATCGCAAGCTGGGAGTCATATTTATCACCGATCACAGCAACTCTCTTCCCGCCCCTTGCAGTGTAAATCGCAGCAGTTAAACCTGCAGGACCTGCTCCCACGATGATAATATCCCACATCTTTTCCTCATTCATACTCGATCGTTGCAGGAGGTTTTGGGGTTATGTCATACACGACCCTGGCGACATCCGGTATCTCACCGGTTATACGGGAGGAGATCCTTCTTAGCCGATCCCATGGGATCTCAATCGGGCTTGCGGTCATACCATCCCTTGACTCTACCGCCCTGACCGCAACAATCCACCCATGCACCCTCACATCACCCTTAACACCGGTCCCCCTCTCAACAACAGCTGCAAATGCCTGCCATGGCTTGAACTCCCTGAGCTCCTCCTCAACGATCGTATTTGCACGTCTCACAACCTCAAGCTTCTCCCGCGTAACCTCTCCAATTATCCTGACAGCAAGCCCTGGTCCTGGAAACGGCATCCTCTCCGAGATCTCCGGGGGTAACCCAAGCTCTCGTGCAAGGATGCGTACCTCATCCTTGTACAGATCTGCGATCGGTTCAATGATCCCATCAAACTCGATATTTATCGGCAGACCACCCACATTGTGATGGGATTTGATCCCTCCCTCAGACTCGATTCTGTCCGGATAGATCGTACCCTGGATGAGATATCTCGCCCCTACCTTCCTTGCCTCCTCCTCGAATATCCTGATAAATGTCTCCCCGATGATCTTTCTCTTTTCTTCAGGGTCAGAAACACCCTCAAGCGCCTTCAGGAACCTCTCTCTGGCGTCAACCACCCTCAGGTTCATATCTCCAAAGACCTCTCTGATCCTCTCAGGCTCCCCCTCCCTCATGAAGCCGGTATCCACAAAAATAGGTATAAGATCTTCTCCTATCGCCCTGTGGGCAAGTACAGCAGAGACAGATGAATCAACACCACCTGAGAGTGCGATTATGGCCTTTCCCCTGCACTCCTCTCTGATTCTCTTCACGGCATCCTCGATGAGCTTTTTATAATCCATCATACTATCTCTTGGCCACACCGATTAAAAAAACCTTAGCCTCTCACTACCCTTAGTTAAAAACAAGGTTTATATACATGTGGTGTATATCTCATTTCTAAGAAAGGGTAAAAATAATGTGTTCGCTCATCTTAGGGGAGATGTCATGTGAAGATATTTTTGATCGGCATTGGACAGGGTGGAGGGAAGATTGCTGATCTCTTTCTGGAATATGATAGAAGAACGAGGCATAACTGTATTACTCGTGCAATTGCGATAAATACAGCCAGATCAGATCTTCTCGGGCTGAAGAACATCCCGATGGAGGACAGGATACTCATAGGAGAGTCTATTGTCAAGGGGCATGGTGTGGGAGCAGATAACGAGCTGGGAGCAAGAGTTGCAGCTGAGGATATATACACGATACAGAGTGCCATAGATCAGAGAGGGACCCATGAAATTGATGCTTTTCTCATCGTAGCAGGTCTTGGCGGGGGAACAGGCTCCGGAGGTGCACCGGTCATTGCACGTCGTTTGAAGAAGCTTTACGTTGAGCCGGTTTATGGCCTTGGCATCCTCCCTGCAAGGGATGAGGGAGGGCTTTACTCGTTGAATGCCGCAAGGAGCCTGATGACCTTCGTGAAAGAGGTGGATAACCTCTTCCTATTCGATAATGAGCCCTGGAAGAAGGAAGGGGAGAGCCTGGAGGATGCCTACGCCTTCATGAACGAGGAGATTGTGAGAAGATTCGGGATACTGTTTGGGGCCGGTGAGTCGAATGAGGTGGGTCAGGTTGTTGTGGATGCCGCCGAGATAATTAACACGCTGAGGGGTGGTGGTATCTCAACGGTCGGTTATGCGGTTGAAGAGGTGAGTAAGAAAAAGAAGGGGGGGTTGTTCAAGCGGGTGAAGAGGGATAAGTCCTCGCTTGAGACGCTTGATGCAACAACAAAGATAACATCCCTTACAAGGCGAGCAGTGATGGGGAGGCTCACGCTCTCATGTGACATCTCGAGTGCAGAGCGTGGTCTGATTGTTGTCGCAGGCCCTCCCGAGGAACTCAGCAGGAAAGGGATCGAGAAGGCTAAGTTATGGGTTGAGGAGATGATTCGGGGGACCGAGGTACGTGGTGGGGATTATCCTGTACCAAAGAGTGACTACGTGGCAGCGGTCACCGTCTTCTCAGGAGTGACAGACGTCCCGAGGATCAAAGAGCTTCAAGAGCTTGCTGTAAACGCGCAGAAAACGATTCAGGAGTTTGATAGCAAGAAAGAAGAGAAGCATGAGTCGCTCTGGCGTGATGATATCAAGCCTCTGTTTTAATGGAGGGAGAGATGATGACAAAGCTGATTCTGTTGCTGCTCATCCTTTCAGGTCTTGTTATACAGCCGGTGCTCGCTCTTGAGGAGGCATATCCCCCCTCGAGGTTTGTTGAGGCGTCATACACGATGGAGCCAGCGGGGATTATCCAGTTTGGAGAGCATGTTTGGGCAACGATCACCCTCACAAACTTCAGCAAAGAGATAAAGGAGTCGAAGTTCTTCTTCTACTCAGAGCTTGACGCTCCCCAGTGGAGTGTTACCGTGGATGGGACTCAGGTACCATTTGAGCAGCCACTTGTAATCAACCACAGTGCGGAGACTGTGACAGTTGCACTCGCCGGTGTTGCCCCTGATACAGGTTACCAGAAGGATATCCTGATCGCAAGGATCGATGAGAACACAACGACAAATGATTACACCGTTATCACGATCAGGCGTACTCTCACAAGCAAAGAGATTTATGAGGTCCTGTCAGCGATAAACGAATCTCGAAACGCGATCGCGCGGGCAAATGCCTCTATCAGGAATGCATCCGTAGATGTTCAGGATGCAGAGGATGACCTTAGGATGGCTGAAAGATACTTAGAGGATGCTAACAGTTACTACCTGCAGAAAGATCTTAACGCATCGCTTGCTGCAGCAAAAAATGCCACAATCTATGCGAATAAGGCATATGAGCGAGTACAGAGGCTTGAATCTTCTGCAAGAATGATGAAATACGCCCTTCTGGGCGTTGTTGCGGTGGTGATCATCGCGCTTCTCATCGTCATGTACAAGCGGTCCAGATGGGATAAGCTGAGGTAAACTGTGTTCGATAGACCGAATATAGGCTGGGAGAGTGAACAGCTCATAGAAGCCCTCAGCTCCAGGAACTGTATTACCAGAGCCACTGCTGCAGAAGTGCTGGGATCAAAGAAAGATAGGGTCGCGATCAAGCCGTTGTTTCGTCTGTTACGGGATAAGGACGGTAGTGTGAGATGGAGGGCAGCAGAATCTCTTGAATCTCTGATAGGCGATGAGGATATTGAGCTTCTACTTTCAGGGGTTAAAGATGAGCACGAAGGTGTGCGGTTCTGGTCTGTATATCTTCTGGGAAGGTGTAGATTCAGCAAAGATGTGGTTCCATATCTTATTTCTGCCCTTAAAGATGATAACCACGAAATTCGAGCGATTGCAGCACAGTCGCTTGAGCTTGTAGGAGATGAGCGGGCAATACCACCATTGCTTGAGGCGATGAGGGATGAGTGGAAGGGAGCAAGATTGAGTGTCTTTGGAGCGATCAAGAAGTTAGTTTCTGAGAATAAAAATAAGATTGACGCTGAACTGTTTTTGAAAGGGTTAGAGGACGATTACCCTGATGTACGATTTGTTTCAGCATTTTTTCTCGGTGAACTCGGGGATTCACGGGCGCTTACCCCTCTGCTTGACTTGATCGATGACATTAATGAGGATGTAAATGTGCGGCAGTGGGCCGCCTATGCTCTTGGCAGGATGGATGATGACAGAGCCTTTGTGCGTCTTATTGACCTCGTAAATGGTGAGAAAAGCCCTATTGTCAGGAGGATGGCGCTTCGCTCACTTGGGGAGATGGCGCTCAGGAACCCGGAGTACGTGAAACAGGCAGAAGCATGTATCACATCGGTTCTTGAGGATGAAGATGTGATCCTCCTTGGTCTTGCACAGGGTATGCTTGCAAGGTTGCAGAAGAACCGATAGAAGTGGTCTGATTCTGGCATCTGAAAAGTATGCTGAGGATTTTAGAAAGATTTATTATCGAGCCAGAACCTAAATATCACGAATTTAAATGAGGTGATTGGTGAGGTGAAGAGATGGATAGGTTAGAGGAGATAGAAAAAGAGGAGAGAGAGTGGGCGAAGCTCATAGAGGGATGTGAGCGAAAGCCAGAGTTCAAGACATACTCAGGTATACCTGTAAAGGCGTTATATACGCCAGTGGATCTCAAGGACCATGACTATCTTGAGAAGGTTGGTTTTCCAGGAAAACCCCCCTATGTGAGAGGTGTCTACCCCACGATGTACCGGGGTAAGGTATGGACGACACGGATGTTCTCAGGATTTGGGACACCTGAGGAGACGAATGAGCGGTGGAAGCTCCTTTACAAGGAAGGACAGACCGGGTTCAGTGCAGCGGTTGATTCACTGACACAGGCCTGCATGAGCCCGTTCGATCCAAGGGTTGGTCCAGAGGTTGGAACAGATGGTGTCCCGCTCTACTGTAAGCCGGCAGTTGCCGCGATGGTCGAGGGTTTACCGATCGATAAGATCGGGGTTGCACTGGTTGTTGAGGATGCGGCTGCTACGATCACAGCCTCGATGTACTTCAACGTCTACATGGAACGGGGATTTGACCTCAAGACATGCATGGGAACAACCCAGAATGACCTCCTCTCAATGTCAATAGGGTGTCTGCAATACCGCTCACTCGATCCGGCCCACAGGCTGAAGCTTGCATGCGACCTGATCGAGTGGTGTACCGCGGATAAGAACGTGCCGAAGTGGAACCCGATAAACTTCACCACCTACAACTATCGTGAGGGGGGTATTGACGCCATTCAGGAGCTTGCATTCGGGTTTGCGAACGCGATTGAGCATATAAATCACCTGCTTGAACGTGGAAGAAAGATAGAAGAGTTTGTCGGGAGGCTTGCATTCCATCTATCGGCCCACAATGACTTCTTCGAGGAGATTGCAAAGTACCGTGCCGCAAGGCGGATCTGGTACAAGCTGATGAAGGACAGGTATGGGGTAACAGACCCGCGTCTTCTCATCTTCAGGTTCCATATCCAGACCGCAGGCTCCACACTGACCCGGCAGCAACCGATGGTAAACATCGTGAGGATCGCGTATCAGGCGCTTGCAGCAGCCCTTGGTGGCGTCCAGTCGATGCACACAAACTCGTATGATGAGGCGCTCTGTCTCCCGAGTGAGGAGGCGGTGCTTCTGGCATTGAGGACGCAGCAGGTACTCAAAGAAGAGACGAACATCACGAACGTGATCGATCCCCTCGGTGGCTCGTATTACGTTGAGTGGCTGACTGATGAGATCGAGGAACGGGTATGGCAGTACTTAGGAAAGATCGAAGAGGCCGGAGGGTTAATAAAGACGCTTGAGACCGGATGGTTATACAAGGAGATGACGACCGCATTCAACAAGCGCAGAAGGATGATCGAGTCTGGAGAGGAGAAGGTCATCGGTGTTAACTGCTATGTTACCGACGAGGAGATCCCCATCCGTGTCTTCAGAACGAATCCGAACGCACAGGAGATAGAGAAGAAGCGGATAGAAAAGCTCATGGCAGAGCGGGATAACAGGAAGGTTGAGGAGCTGCTTGATAAACTCAGGAAGGTCTGTGAGCGCGAGGAGAATGTGATGCCGACTGTGATGGAACTCACCCGGGAAGGTGCGATAAACCAGGAGATATGTGACGTCTACAGGGAAGTCTGGGGTGAGTGGAAGGCCAATATAGTCTTCTGAAGCCGGGGTGAGAATGATGGAGAAGGTGATAAGGGTCCTGATGTCAAAGCCCGGTGCTGATGGCCACTGGAGGGGTGCTGTGACCGTTGCAAGTGCACTGAGGGATGCAGGGATGGAGGTCATATTCGGCGGTTTCCAGTCAATTCCTGAGATCGTTGAGACTGCGATCCAGGAGGATGTGGATGTGATCGGTATAAGCATTCATTCGATGGCGCACATGGCGTATGCAAAAGAGCTGATGGAGCTTCTCGAGGAGAAAGGGGCAAAAGATGACTTTTTGGTCCTATTTGGTGGGATCATACCTGATGAGGATGTGCCAAAGCTCATGGAGCTTGGGGTGGCCGGTGTCTATGGTCCAGGCACGCATACCGCAGATATCGTCCGTGATATAAAGGAGAAGCTCTCTGAGAAGCGGGCTGAATAAGGTCTGCCCTTTTATTTTTCCTTTTTTCAGGGGGAGGTACATGAAGATTGGTGTGATCTCGGATACACACTTTCAGACAGGGCATGAGAGGCTACCGGAGGAGGTTGTTGAGGCGCTCTCTGAGGTTGACCTCATCATCCATTGCGGAGACTTCTGCGTTTATGGGGTGTTTGAGAATCTGAAGGGGATCGGTAAGGGGGAGGTCCTCGGGGTCTGCGGTAACATGGATTCTGAGGAGGTCAGAAAGGCGCTACCACAGCGAGTTGTTTTTGAGCTTGAGGGGCATCAGATAGGAGTCATACACGGAAGTGGACCACCTGATGGGATTAAAGAGCGGATAAGAGGTGCTTTCAGGGATATTGAAGGGATTGAGCTCATCATTTACGGGCACACGCACGCACCATCGAACGAGGTGGTTGAGGGTATACTCTTCTTCAACCCCGGGTCTCCCACAGATAAGATATTTGCAAAATACAACTCCTATGGCATCATCACTGTGGAAGAAGATGATATCACCGGTGAGATCATTCAGATATGATCCTTTTTTCACCTCTGTAAAGGTTAAAATGCGCACTCCCGTAGTTTATAACCTCAACCACCTTGAAATACGCTGATAAATCCGCAATCTCACTCCCAAGTGGTTTCAGGATTAGATCTGCCCCTACACTCGATGCAACCTTTGCGATCGCTATCTGAAGCTCTTCTGGCGGTCTGATAGAATATATCAACCGCGCATTCCGGTAAATTTCAGGGTCAGGATGGAAGATATCGTCTTTTATGTAGTTTGGGGCACCGGGTATCGCCTCATCGATGATATCTGTCGTTGTGATCAGGCACCCGGCCTCATGGAGATAACGTGCCACGGCCGTATTCCACCCAATCCCGACCTCGACCACACGCCCTGTATAATGCTTAAGTATGTACTCGGCGATAGATCTCTCAAAGTCCCGGGTCACTGCGAAGTGAATATGGTCGCCTCTGGGATAAACTTACCGGTGGATCGAAGAATGATAAGGATCAGGTACTTCCGGCCGGAGGACTTCAACCGGGTCGTTGAGATAGCAGAAGAGGCGAGATTAAACCAGGACCCCATGCTTTATCTTGAGCTCTACCAGCTCTTTCCAGATGGCTTCTTCGTTGCAGAAGATGATGGGAATGTCGTCGGATTTGTGATCGCGATAATGATGGTCGATGGCGGGGGGAGAATTTTTGCTGTTGCGGTGAAGAAAAGCCACAGAAGGAGAGGGATTGCAACCATGACGCTAAACGAGGCGTTTAAGATGTACAGGAAGAAGAGAACACCATACGTCCAGCTTGAGGTCCGTGTGGATAACTACCCTGCCCAGCGTCTCTACAGGGGCCTTGGATTTGTGGAGGTTGGTGTACTGCCCTCTTATTACTCAGATGGGACCGATGCACTGCTCATGAGGAAAGATCTTCAGGGTTCTTCTCAGCCTCACATCTCTGGTACGTTCGTATAGCTCTTAAAAAGTCTATTCGTCTCAGCTCTGGCCAGAGTGGCATGATAAAAGAGGCGGTACACTCGCTCCCACTCGCCTGCCACGGCAGGAAATTGCTTGTACGGATCTCCCCACCCGTTCTTATCATATGATCCACGTTCTTGTTCTGATAAAGGAACTCAGAAAGCGTCTCCTCTGTGATCGATTCCGGGGATAGCCCCCCTCTTTTTACCTCCTCTGCCATCTTGCGAAGCGCACAAACGATCTCCCTCCTTCCGCTGTAAGCAAGTGCGATGTTAAGCTGCATCCCATCATAACCGGCCGTTGCCTCCTCTGCACGCTTCACTGCCTCCTGGAGCGATGTGGGCAGGAGATGTATATCTCCGATGACGCTTATCCTGACCCTGTTTTTATGGATTCGCTCATCTTTCCTCAGCTCATCGAGTTTCTTACCGATGAGCCTGAATATCTCTGCTTTTTCCCTATCATCCCGCTCAAAGTTCTCAATCGAGAAGGCATACAGTGTCAGCTGGGAGATTCCAAGCTCAAGCGACCACTCGAGAACGTTTTCAACCACCTTAGCACCATAAAAATGACCCCTGTATGATACCTCCCCTATCTTCGAGGCGTACCTCCGGTTACCATCCATTATTACAGCGATATGTGCGGGGATCCTCGAGCTCAGGACCTCTTTCTCAAGAGCCTTCTCATACCTGCCATAAACGAGCTTTTTCAGGCAATCCCCCACCTTTGGAAGCCTCAACCATCCTCACTCCCATAGTTCTCCATGACATACCGCACAAGTTTCCTGCACTCAGGCTTCACCCGATAGATCTTACGTCCACTGCGCGTTGAGATTGCAAGAATACCAAGCCTTGAGTTCATCGCACCAAGGGCCGCACAAACCCCCCTATATGTTCTCCTGACCCCTTTCTTACCGAGACGCTCATAGAGCTCCTTAGTTGAGATAGACTCCTCGTCAAGGAGTATGCGCATCATAGCAAGCCTCATCCCATCTCCATCTCTCTTAAGATACTCCCTCAGCCGTTCTTCCATAAGTGCCCTTCGATCCACCACCGCCTCGCCCATAGCAAAAGGGAGGTATCAAAGTATGATTGATATAAACTTATCGCACGCTGTTCCCATCCGACCCGAGGATAGGGTTTGGGATTCATGGATCTCTCCCGGGGCATGAGTAGATGCGAGGCATTTAAAACAGGGGTGTATGAATATAGAGTTTGAGTATGAGAAATATCCTTGTTGTGACCGGGAAGATGGCATTTGAGACTGTTAAAGGGTATGTGGGTGGTCTGGCAGATGTTGTGATGGGAGACGTGGATGTAGCCGCACTTATAACTCCCAGAATCCTCAGGGACCTCCTTAAGGGTCTTGATCTCTCGAAGTATGACCTTATACTTTTACCCGGTAACGTCTCATCCGACTTTGACCAGCTTGAGGAGGAGTTCGGGGTCAGGATCAGACTTGGTCCACGCAACGCCCACGATCTACCCCACATCCTGAAAAAGATTGATGAGATTGAGCTCTCAAAGAGAAAACCTGCATGTAGTTTCCTTGAGCCAGATCATGAGCAGATTCAGCGAGAGCTTCTTGAGCTTGAAGAGAGGAGTGTACCTGCATTCACAATTGACAGGGTCAAGATAGGGGGAAGTTCATCGATGAAGGTGATGGCTGAGGTCGTTGATGCGACAGGGCTCGATGATGATAAGCTGCGAGAACGGGTCAGATACTTCGCCCATGAGGGGGCAGATATCATCGATCTTGGTGTTGGGCTTGATGCAACGAGAGATGATGTGGCCCGTGCCGTCAGGGTTGCAGCATCAGCAACAGATCTCCCTCTAAGCATCGATACGATGGACCCTGAGCTTATAAGAGCAGGGGTCGATGCAGGTGCAAGACTTGTCCTGAGTCTTGATAGCGATAACATCGGGGAAGTAGGGGGTTATCTTGCAAATAAAGATGTTTCTGTGGTTGTTTTAAGTAGAAACGGAACTGATGAGCTTCTTGAGACAATTAAAACGGCAAAATCAGTTGGAATTAAAAAAATAATCGCAGACCCTGTCCTTGCACCTTTGGGGCATGGTACCGTGAGATCGATCTGTGAGTGCTGGAAATTCAGAGCGTATGATCCAGGTACCCCGCTATTTTTCGGCGTCGGTAATGTCACAGAGCTTCTTGATGCAGATTCAATCGGGGTAAACGCACTTCTTGCAGGGATCGGGATGGAACTCGGTGTCAGCATCCTGTTTACACCCGAGGCAAGCAGAAAGACTGCAGGAAGTGTAAGAGAGCTTGTAAAAGCATCGAGGATGATGAGACTCGCATCAAAAAGGCAGACCTCCCCCAAAGACCTTGGGATTGATCTTTTTGTGGCAAAAGAGAAGCGAATGCGGGAAGGAATCCCTGTCAGTGATAAAGCTCCGGTTAAAGTCATCACAGAGGAAGCCAAATGGGGGTCTGACCCCCTGGGGTACTTCAGGATAGGTTTAAAGGATGGGATGATCTATGTCGAACACAATACGCCCGATGGCAGGGTTGATGTCTTGGCAGGAAAAAGCGCAAAGGAGATTGTATCATACCTTGTGAAAGACGGGCGGATCTCGATGATTGATCATGGTGCGTATCTTGGTGTTGAGCTTGCAAAGGCAGAGCTTGCGTTGAGGTTTAAGAGGAGCTATGTTCAGGATGAGGAGATCTGAGAGAACAAGGGTGATGATACTCCTTGAGGATCACAACATCCGTCCAAGCCCGAGAAAAAGCCAGCATTTCCTCGTTGATGAGGGTATCTTAGACCGGATTGTGGAGTACGGGGATGTTGGGCTCAATGATCGGGTGCTTGAGATAGGAGCAGGGGTTGGAAGCCTCACATCACGCCTCCTCAAGCGATCTGAGCATGTATATGCGATTGAGGTGGACTCCAGGTTATCAGAAATACTTAAAGAGAGGTGCGCTCAGGCAAATGTTATAAATGCCGATGCGCTGAAGATCGATCTCCCGGAGTTTGACAAAGTCATATCAAACCTCCCCTATTCAATTTCATCAAGAATAACACTTAAAATATTAAAATCAGGCTTTAAAATGGGCATCCTGATGTACCAGGCAGAGTTTGTGAGAAGGATCACAGCGCCCCCGGGGACAAAAGAGTATGGTAGGCTTTCAGTCTTCACGCAGGCACTTGCAGACGTGGAGATACTTGAGTCAGTATCACGGGATGCGTTCTATCCAAGACCGGATGTCCACTCAGTACTCATCAGGCTCAGGCCGAAGGAGGACGTGGTGGAGAATAAAGATCTCTTTCTCGAGTTTATCACGGGATTATTCTCAAACCGTAGAAAGCGCCTGTCAAAGGTGCTTGGCTCGATGGGGTACGATGTGAAAGATCTGGATGACGAAATCCTTGACCTCAGGCCGGATGAGCTTGATGTATCCAGGATCATCGAGCTTTACAGGTCACTCATCTGAATGCAGCACTCTCTCGTATTCCTTCAGATCTTATCACGCTCAGGAGCATCTTGAAATGGGGGTTTCTGCTTATATCCACCCTGAACGCATCAAGTACCATCCCGGCAAACTCATCGTACCGCTTCTTCATCTCCCCCTCAAGCTCGATGTGGTGGAAGCTGAGATAACCATCGAGAAAGAGAGAGGAGTCCCCGATGAGCATCGCAAGATCATCCTCCTTATCCTCAGGTTTCCTGAAGTGCTTGAACTTCTCAAAGTCGATGAGATGCCATTTATCACCCTTCAGGAGTAAATGCTCTCCCTTGAGGTCGTTGTGCTTAATACCCTTCGACCATACGAGTGTGAGAAGCTCAACGAGGTTGTAAAGGTCAAGGCGCCTGATCTTGCCCAGTACCCAGTCCAGAAGGTACTCCTCGAAGTTGATCTCGTGCTCGATGTACTCCATCCAGAAGTAGCCGTACACATCCCTGAAGTCCTTCTCAAGCCGTTTATCGTAGAGGAAATAGTAAGGGGTTGGCATGTAGGGGATCTTGTAAAATTTGTAGTAGAGCGCCCAGAACTCCTTGTCACCGTCATGCTTTGTCATATGCTTCGCGATGACGTACATCTTCCTCCCTTCAAGGGTGTATATTACCCGAAAGATCCTGTGTGTCGCCCATATCCCGAATTTTGGTGGATAAAAACCTTCTAAAGCTATAACTTTCTTTTCACCACTTTTCCCGGGGCAAATTCCAACAACACCATTCAATATCCTCTCAAGCTCGTTGATATCGAGAATATTGATGGGAAGGGCCCCACTCGGTAACATCCGCTGCTGATCTGCGCCTGAGAGTCTTCTGAACTCCTCTGCAATACCTACCTTCGAGCTTATCTTAACCCAGGGCATAACTCATCGATAAAATCTCATCATCCTTCTTTACTCCTTCTCACCATCAGAAGGTCTTCGTTCCTCCTTCCATCTCTTCCATTCACCCGCAATTTCTTTTATCTCTCTGATCTCACTCCTTTCTTCCGGGGCCTCCTCCTCCAGAATCTCCTCTGTTTCAACTGGAGAAGGGGGTATTTCGGCGGCACCATCGGGATCAGACTCATCTTTATGGTTTAAAGTACTTTCTGGCGCCGTAACAGCCTCTTCCTCACACATCTCTCCTAAATACCAGCTTATGAACTCTGTGTATGCCACAACAGAGAGGAAGCCGACCCATATCGCGAGGAGGATATGGATGTTCTGGATCGAGATGGCGCCGTTCATCATTGAGACGAGTTCATATGAGAGGAGTTCACCCATCCAGCCAGGGGCAACGAAGGCTCCAATGAGTGGAAGGAGTATCATAATAGCTGTACCAATCACTGTTGAGACGTAGGTTATCACAAGCCCCACAAGAACGGTGTATATGAGAATAAGCAGTATTGATACGAGAACCCCCATATCTCAGGCACCTCCTCGCCTTATCAAAAGAGCGATCACACCCACAACCCCACCGATTACACATCCAAGTATCAGGAATGCCTTGAGCAGGAATATACCCAGGGCTTTTCCTGTCAGGTTGCCTGCTGTATCAGAAGATGTATCTGATGTCTCATTCTCTACCATCTCCCCCCGGTCAAACGTCTCAGATGGTGCTGGTTCGGCAGGTACGACCACGGTTGGTGGGGGTGCTATCTCTTTCAGTCTGATCGTGAGAGGTCTCTCGATTGTGAAGCTTGAGGAAGTGGTTGAACCATTGAGGTTTGCCTCTGCCGTGTAGTTAAAAAACCCGGGGAAGCTCGATCCAGGGGTAAATCTTGCCGCAAGCAGGTTGAACCTCGCATTTCCGTTCTGATCTGTCATTGCGGATTTGACAGGGTTTCTCTCATCATCGAGTATCACAACCTCTACCCCTGCTGCAGGCTCACCACTTAACGTTGTAACAGCAACGGTGAGGGTATTATAGATCTGGATGGATGTGTTACCATTTATGGTGAGGTTTGACCAGTTAAGGTATGAATCTGTGATCTTGATCAGTGTTCCAGCCCCAAGAAAGGGGCTGCCGATTGTGAGATCTCCGGTGAGGTTTGAGCGTGTAATGTTTATGTACTCTGCACCCTCCAGCCCAATAGATGATGCGTTAATCTCACCCCCATCCAGCCTCATGAAGACAGAGGAGAGGTTTATACACTCTCCGCTTATGGTTGAGCTGTACAGCTCTGCGATTCTTCCTTCAAATGTAAAGTTCGTGGATTGAACGAGTGAAGAGAGAAGGTGCATCCTTGTAGCCTGAAGTGAGATGATATCCGCGGTGAGACTGGAGTTTTCAAGCTCAATACCCCGGATCATCTCCCCTTTCACCCCTGAGGTATTTATTGTGGATGAGTATGCGGCAAGGGTGGAGTTTTCACCCATAATGATCTCGGTACTCTCACCCTTCCATCGTCTTATACTTGCATTTTTCAATATGAGTGCCCCATCCGGTTCAACTGTTACGTTGTGCCTCACAAAGATATCCTCACCCTCTATTACCATTGATTCCCCCTTCTCAACCACAAGCGAGCTCACGCCCCTTGCAGCAGCAGGAGTAATCGAGTTTACGAAAAGAATTAGCAGGATTATGAATACTAAAGATGAGATATTAGATATTTTTCCACCAAACATCATAAATT
>Ga0116200_10000347_pt1 | contig 14498 bp, 13 predicted proteins | sample Mar14436cmmetaG_FD_94478 | JGI IMG/M metagenome (GOLD analysis project Ga0116200, IMG submission 94478) | Marine hydrothermal vent microbial communities from Guaymas Basin, Gulf of California to study Microbial Dark Matter (Phase II) - Marker... ... | reverse complement strand
TATTTTCTCCGGGATGAATCCGAACAGGGGCAGAAGGGATGAGGTGGCCACGTTGCCGAGTGTAACAATGATGCAGGGGGCTATCGTATCCATCTGTCTGTGGAGGTACGGGATGCATGTTTTTATCTCATAGGAAGACGGGGTTCTGTTATTGGGCGGACGGCATTTGACCACATTGGTAATGTAAATTTCTTCTCGTCTCAGTGAATTTCTTTCCAGCACCTCGCGGAGAAGTTGCCCCGCTTTCCCCACAAAGGGTCTTCCCATTTCATCCTCCCGCTTTCCCGGTGCCTCCCCCACGATCATGAGCTGCGCGGATTCATTTCCCTCCCCGGGCACGGCATGGGTTCTCCCCTTCCAGAGTGGGCACTTCCTGCAGTGTCGTATTTCCTCCTCAATCTCCTCCAGCATGTTTCCTCCGCTCCTTTATCTCTCTCACATAGGGATACCGCATGATTTCCCGGCAGTTGTGACAGGTGGTGACCACCTTGTGTCTGGTGAGGCGCACGGTGCAGTTCATTCCGGGGACGAGATAGGAGGAGCAGTTTCTGCAGTACCTTCTTTTATATTCAGAGGGCATTCTCACAAGATATTTTGTGGAAAGTTTTCGTGCCAGTATCACATACCGGTGTGCCAGGTCGAGTCTTCCCTCAGATGCCCGTCGTTCCGCCTGCTGAAAAAGCACGTGAATTCTCTGGAGGGCAATTTTCCTCCTTCCCCGTTTCGAACGTTTCACACTGGTAAATCATACACCCTACTTATGAATATTGTTCGGCACTGCCCTGAAGATACATGAAGGGGTGCAAAAGAAAAAGGGAAATGATTCCACAATAAATAATTCATCACCCTTTCGGAATGTGTTCCCATTGCCGTTTCTCCATGTGCCCGCACCACCTTCCTTTTTCACTTTCCTTTAATGGGGGCACAACCATGACATTCACAAACTTAATAAGAGGTGTATTCTTCACTATGGTGATAAAATGAGGCACTCCGGTAGCACGTTCTGCGTGTGGTTCCTTTCCATATGCATGGTGGCCGCCAGCATCGGTACGGCGCTTATCCACGCACCTGCCATATGCAGTTCCTGTGCAGCACTTCAGACGGATTCGGTGATTCGTGTGGGAGGCACCGGCCCCCACAATTACACCAGCATCAGCTACGCCATGCGCATTGCACGGCCGGGGCAGACAGTATTTGTATATGCCGGCATCTACCGGGAAAACATCAACATGAAAACGGGAGTCACCCTCAGGGGTGAGGACCCGGAGACCACCATCATCAACGGAAGCCTGGGGGAAACGGTGGTTTCATTCTACAACGTGCAGGATGCGCGTATCGAGGGATTTACCCTCTGTCATGCCGGTCGTCACCGGTCCGGGGTATACTGTTACAACTGTTCCCCTGTGGTTACCAACAACATCATACGAAACAACGGGAAGGGAATACTGTGTGTGCAGAATGCCTCTCCCCTCATCGACCGCAACATCATCCGTGATAACAGCGGTTCGGGCATTGATTGCTCCCGGGCCACCATCACCAACAACACCTTCACCAACAATTTCAACGGTGTGTACTGCAAAGGAACGGCGGTGATACGAGATAACGTGATAACACACAACAGAGCCTCCGGCATCACCGCGGTTTCTGCTGAGGCACCTCATATCTCGCACAACACCATTACTGGGAACGACCAGGGGGTGGTGTGCATCAACGCCTCCGCTCTCATTGAGCATAATACCATCACCAACAATACCCGCAATGGCATTTCCTGCAGGCCTGGCATGGTGCCGGGTCCCGGTGGCATATACATACCGGATTGCAACTCTCTTTTTCCCACCATCTGCAACAATACCATCTCGGGAAACAACTGCGGCATCACCTGTTCCTGCGCCGCCCCGCCGCTCATTTCAGATAACGATATCATCGAAAATGAAGTGGGCATCTCCTTTGAATGCGGCGAGGAGGATTCGTGCTCACGTCACAGCATCATTTTCCGGAACAATTTCATCAACAACACCAGGCAGGCATATGATGAAACAGAGAAGAATGTCTGGTACCACTCCACGAGAAAGGAGGGGAACTTTTGGTCTGACCACCACGCATGGGACAACAACAGCGACGGCAGTGCGGATACTCCCTACTTCATCCCTGGAGCAGGGCATACTGACCGTTATCCTGCAATGGAACCATGGGAAAGGGGGTGGGAAAAGGAAAAGGCAAAAAGGGGGATCCCTGACTTCCAACTGTGTGCGCTCATTGCGGCGATAATGGTATCTTTCGTGTTCAGGGTCAGGGTACACGCGCGCCGTCCCGGCAAACAGAAACGCTGATACTATTCTCCCGAGGAAAGATATTCCTCGACAATCTTTCTGAACTCAGAGGGGCGCACGGTGCGTTCGATCACCTGTTTGGCACCTGCATCAATGAGCTGCTTCTCCACACCATGTGTGAACCATGCCGTGTACCCGTAGATGACGGCATCGGGGTCAAAGGCCATGATCTGGCGGGTTGCCTCCACGCCATCTATTGACCCCGTTCCCCACTGCGTGAGGTTGATGTCCATGATGACAAGGTCTGGTTTCTCCCCCTTCTCGCGCAACATGCGATACAGGGCTACGCCTTCCTCTCCCGTGGAGGCGGTGTGGACAGTAATTGGGATGGGGGATCTTGACAGATTCAACTGTATGATTTCACGCATGGTGTCCTCATCATCCACCACCAGCACCACCTTTGTTTTTTTGGACATCGTCTTCAATCCCCGCTGCATATTTTAATCATTCTTTTTTTTCAGCGTGAATATTCTGAACCTCCCGGTGAGCAGTTTGTCCGTTTTGAATATCCAGACCGCAATGCCCATCATGGCAAGGGCAAAAAGTGCGGAATACACAATGCCACCGAGGACGAGTGTGTAGTTGTCGAACAGCAGCATGCGCATTGCCATCATGGGGTGGGAGAAGGGTATGCCGAAGAGGATGACCTTGAGCACCAGCGGAAGCGTGTCAAAATCCTTGAACATGGTGATGAACATGGGAATGAGGGCGAGAACTGAAACGGGCACCGTGAGTGTCTGCGCGCTCTTGTAGTTTTTTGCAAATGTTCCGAGAACCATGCATAACGAAAGGGCCGAAAGAAGGGCAAAAAATACCGAGGCGCCCACGAGGAGATAGTCCGCAACGCCGAGAGTGAGTCCATAGGCAGCGAGATCTACCTGGGATGATTCCTGAAACGAGCGTATGTAGTAGCTGAATCCCACCATGTAGATGATGGCCATTATGAGGCCCACCACCGCACTCCCCACTATCTTTCCGGCCACAATGGATGTCCGCTTCACCGGCATGGTGAGCAGCGTTTCCAGCGTCTTATTCTCCTTCTCCATCCCCATGGAAGAGATGACCATCCCCCCGGCCATGATGATGATTATCATCATGATTATGGGAACGGTGGTTGACTGGGATGAGAGCATGTTGCCGATGACTGCGGGCGAAATGCCTTCCATTTCCTTTCCCTTGAAACTGGTGGTTTCCTGCGTTTTGAACGGGGAAAGGACAAATGAGGCGTTGATGTTGCCTTCCTGTACGAGTTCCTCAGTTATCCTCCGGCTTATCTCCTGAAGGATGCCCTCCACCACGCCGGATGAAATCATATCCATGATACCGGCCCCCCTCATTATCCAGTATACGTGGATTTCGGCGGTTCTGTTCATCGCAATGGTGGCACTGAAATTCTCCGGAATGAAAAGAAGGGCAGTTCCGCCCTCCTTCTCCAGAATTACCATGCCCTCCTCAATGTCATTTTCGCTGCTTCCGTTATACCGCACCTCCGCGAGCTCCGCCGATACATTTGTGGCCAGGATGGAGAACGCACCACTATCGGCATTCACCAGCCCTATGATGGGCTTTTCCTTTGCCTCCTCCATTGCCCCTCCTATCATGTTCCCCATCCCTCCGAATATGAGGGCCATTATAATGATGGGGATGAGTGTGGTGGGCGTGAGGAGTTCTCTCACCTCCTTTCTCACAATATTCAGAAAATGATTCACTGCACCACCCCGGTGAACACCTCCTCTATGTTTCTCGCATGGTACCTTTCCTTCAGTTCCTCAGGACTCCCCTGTTCCACAATTTTTCCTTCGTTCAAAAGGGCGATGCGCTGGCACAGAAACTCCACCTCAAGCATGTTGTGGGATGATAGAAGAACGGTGGTTCCTTCCTTCACGGTATCCTGTATAATTTTCCGTATTTCCTGTGCATTGATCACATCAAGACCCGACGTGGGTTCATCGAGAATTGCGAGCTTCGGCGAGACCATCAGCGCCCGTGCTACCAGCAGGCGGCGGGTCATCCCCTTGCTGTATGTTTCAATTTTGTCATCAATTCTCGCCCCGAGGTCGGCGATCTCGATGCCCTTCTCCACGATTTTTTCATCCCCTCCAAAAAAAGCGGCAATAAACGTGAGATAGCTTCTTCCGGTGAGTGTTTTGTAGGCTCCCGCATCCTCAGGTAGGTAGCTGATGAGATGTCTCACCGCATCCGCCTCCCTTTCCACATCCAGACCGAAGAGTGATACGGTCCCTGCCGTGGGATGGAGGAGTGTGGAGAGGATGCGCAGGATGGTGGTTTTCCCCGCACCGTTGGGGCCGATGAGACCGAAAATTTCTCCCTCATGAATCTGGAAGGAGACACTTTTCACTGCCTCCACCTTGCCATACGTTTTCACAAGGTTTTTTACCTCCACCGCTGCCATGGAAACCACAATTTCCACCGACTATTTAAAGGTGATTACATGAAACCGGGGCAGAATGATTCAGCGTCCCAGTTTCTCCTTTGCAATCTCTCTGAGTTTGAATTTCTGTATCTTGCCGCTGGCCGTCATGGGATACTCATCGACAAAGAAAAAGTATTTCGGCACCTTGTACCGTGCAATGTTGTCGAGGCAGTACTGCCGGATTTCGTCTTCAGTGGCATCCACTCCCTCCTTCAATTGCACAAATGCCGCCACCTCTTCGCCGTACTCAGGATGAGGGACGCCAACCACAGCAATCTCCTTTATCTTCGGATGGGTGTAGAGAAATTCCTCTATCTCACGGGGATACACATTCTCACCGCCTCTGATAATCATGTCGTCCACACGACCAAGGATGCGTATGTATCCCTCCTCGTCCATGGTTGCCAGGTCCTTGGTATGGAGCCAGCCCTCCCTCACCGTCTGTTCCGTTGCCTCAGGCATCTTGTAGTATCCCTTCATGATGCCATACCCCCGCGCAATGAGCTCTCCCGGAGTGTTCGGCGGCAATTCCTCATTTGTCTCAGGATCAACTATCTTTATTTCTACATGCGGCAGTGCCTTGCCCACCGTCTCCACCCTCTTGTCAATGGGGTCATCTCTTTTTGTCTGCGTGAGCACCGGCGATGCCTCGGTGAGGCCGTAACAGATGGTGACCTCCGTCATGTGCATCTCCTCCATGACCCGCTTCATCACCTCTATGGGGCAGGGGGCCCCCGCCATGACTCCCGTGCGAAGCGACGTGAGGTCGTATCTGGCGAAGTCGGGATGGTTCAGCTCCCTGACAAACATGGTGGGAACGCCGTACAGGGCGGTGCACCGCTCCTCATGCACCGCCCGGAGAACCTTTCCTGCATCGAATACCTCCACGGGTACCATGGTTGATCCATGGATGACACTGTTGAGCGTCCCTATCACGCAGCCAAAGCAGTGGAAGAATGGGACGGGAATGCACACCCTGTCCTTTTCGCCCAAATCGAGATAGTTGCCCACCCAGTAGGCGTTGTTGACGATGTTGTAGTGGGTGAGCATGACGCCCTTTGGAAATCCGGTGGTGCCTGAAGTGTACTGCATGTTGACCACGTCGTGGCAGTCAAGCGAGTCCTGAACGGCACGCAGTTCCTCGTCACTTACTTCCTTTCCCATATCCACAATATCCTGAAAGTTCAAAAGGCCGGGATGTTTTTCCTTTCCAAGGAATACTGCTCTCTCAAAGAACGGGAATTTTTCTGATTTGCGCCCCTCCTTGGCCTCCGGCATTATCCGGTACAGTGTCTCCACATAATCCACGTTTCTGAACCCCTCAACAAGGAAAAGATAACGGGAATCAGACTGCTTCAGCAGATATTCCAGTTCGGCAGCCTTGTAGTTGATATTCACCGTCACCAGCACCGCCCCTATCTTTGCGGTGGCAAACTGAAGTATCACCCACTCGGGGACGTTGTATGCCCACACGGCCACATGGTCTCCCTTTTTCACGCCAAGGTGCATGAGTCCCTTTGCCACCGTGTCAACGATTCCCTTAAACTCCCGGTAGGTATATCGCGGCCCCTCAACATACACCAGTGCGTCATTGTCCGGATATTTTTCGACAGTCTCATCAAAAATCTCTCCTATTGTTTTCTCAATCATGGCAATGAATTGCATTTCCCTTCATAAAATTTATTGCGGACTCTCTCCGGCTATGGCGTTATCCTTTTTCTGTCCCTCGGGAACAAAATACACTCTCTGATGTTGTCGAGATCGAGAAATCTCATGAGAAATCTTTCTATGCCGTAGCCGAACCCTCCATGCGGGGGCATACCGTAACGGAACGGTTTGAGGTACTCCTCGAAGTTTTCAATGTTCATGCCGTGCGCCCTCATTCGTTCCACAAGCATTGTGTAATCATGAATTCGCTGCGCGCCCGACGTGATCTCCATCCCCCGGTATTCAAGGTCAAAGGCCCGGGCGTATCTGCCGTTTGGCATGGCATAGAACGGTTTTATGGAAAGGGGGAAATCCGTTATAAAGTAGATATCGTATTCCAGCTGTGTGGCAAGCAGGTTCTCCTCATCGGTTCCCAGATCCTCCCCCCATGTGAAATCACCCTCTCTCTGCAGCACCTCCACCACCTCGTCATATGAGATACGGGGATACGGGGGTGACGGCAGGTCGACATTCGCCTTTATCATATCAAGTTCTTTGCTGTTCTCATCGATAATCTTCTGTGCGGCATATGCAGTCATCTCCTCTGCCACGCGCATGACGTCCTCCTCGTTTTCAATGAAGGCCATCTCTATGTCCACTGCGGTTGATTCGTTTAAATGGCGGGAGGTGTCGTGTTCCTCGGCCCTGAAATACCATGCAATTTCATATACCCGTTCCAGACCGGAGGCCATGAGCATCTGTTTGTACAGCTGGGGTGACTGGACAAGATAGGCATCTCTTCCGAAGTAATCTATTTTGAACACCTCCGTTCCCCCCTCGGATGATGTTGCGGATATCTTTGGCGTGTGAACCTCTGTAAAACCGTGGTTTCTCAGGTATTCCGAGGCAAATTGGACAAACGAGTGGCGTATGATAAAAATGGCTTTCACATTGTCCCTCCTCAGATCTATTATTCTGTTATCGAGGCGGGTGTCAAAATCAACGTTCACCTTATCCACCACCCCCATGGGTAATGGTGCTTCTGCGTGCGAGAGCAGGGTCATCTCTTCCACGAGAAGCTCCCACCCGTTCATCACCTTTTCATTTTCCTGACAGGTGCCCGATGCAGTGATGACGCTTTCCCGGTTCAAGGAGGTGAGTTCTTTAAAAAGCTCGGGATGCTCTTTTTTTATGGCAGTGAGCTGCATTTTTCCGTGGCCGTCGCGTAGTACCACAAAGGCAATGCCACCGAGATTCCGGATATCCTCAATCCATCCCGCCACCGTTATGTTCCCGCCATAATCGGTGCTGCCAACCTCATCACTGTAATGGGTACGAAGCATATTGGTGATATTCCCGCCCGTTATATTTTTTGTGGAAAATATATGAGAATCGAGATTCTGTTAACCGGCTCTCCTCAACCCTATGGTGATTTTCTCTCCATCGATATCCCACTCCCTCACATGGTCGCCTTCCGGTTGTTCCACATATCTCACTTCGTTGCTTCTGGTCTCATTTTTCAGGTATTTCTCCCATCCCCTTATTCGCTCAACGTCGATATTTATCTCTGTTTCTATTCTCTCTTCCATATCCAGATTCATTTCCTTTCTCATTTCCTGTATCCTTCGTATCAGCTCCCGTGCAAATCCTTCGGCCAGCAGTTCGGGCGTCTGGACAGTATCAAGGGCGATGGTGATGTCATCTGTTCCTCCCACGGCATACCCCTCCTTTGCTCCAGTCTCCACAGTGAAATCCTCATCATCTATGGTATATGTGTGACCATCGATGGTTATGCTCATACCGGAAAGCGTGCGGGGGTCTGCATTCTCTATTTTCCCGGCAATTTCCTTTGCCCGGTCCTTGTATTTTGGTCCCAGCACGGCATAGTTTGGTTTTGCGAAATGTTCCATGAACGCCTCACTTCCGTCCGAGAAAACCACTTCTTTCACATTGGTTTCCTCTCTTATTATTGATGCCATCTCATCCAGGGATTCTGCAGATACCACAATCATTTTGCGGAGCGGGTACCTCAGTTTGATGCCGCATTTTGCCCTGATGGCCCGTGCCTCCTCGATAATCCTTCGCGCAAGTTCCATTTTCTGTTCCAGTTCAGTGTCAATCAACTGCTCGTTGCATCGGGGATATTCACAGAGTTGGACGCTCTCCCCCCCTTCCACTTCCAGATAGAGGTGTTCCGCCATGAATGGCACAAAGGGTGCGATTATCCGTGAGAGCGTGGCAAGGATTTCGTAAAGCGTGCAGTATCCTGCCATTTTATCGGGATCCTGTTCTTCCTTCCAGAACCGTTTGCGTGAGCCCCTCACGTACCAGTTGCTCACATCGTTCACCACGAACTGCTCTATGGCTCGCGCCGCCTTATGCACCTCGAATACGTCCATCCTCCCCTCCACCTCCTTCACGAGGCTGTGGAGCTTCGAGAGAATCCACCGGTCGCTTATCGTTCTTTTTTCTGGAGGAACATACTCCTTTTCATACTCAAATGCATCCAGTACGGCATAGGTGCGGTAAAAGGTGAAGATATTGCCTATGGTGAGCAGAAACTTGCTCAGCACCTCCTTCACCGCTTTATCGTAGAATCGCTTGGGTTGCCAGGGGGGTGAGGCCGAAAGCAGATACCATCGAAGGGCATCAGCACCATACTTTGAGAAAATCTCACCCGGTTCGATGTAATTCCTGGCCTTTTTGGACATTTTCACTCCCTGCTCATCGAGAATGAGTCCGAGGGTGAGCACATTTTTGTACGATGGCTCGTCAAATATGAGGGTGGAAATGGCAAGCAGCGAGTAGAACCATCCCCGCGTCTGGTCTATCGCCTCGCAGATAAAATCGGCGGGAAAATTTTCCCTGAATTTTCCCTGGTTTTCGAAGGGGTAGTGCCACTGGGCAAAAAAGGCAGAACCCGAATCATACCAGGCATCTATCACCTCCTCCACCCGTTTCATGGTGCCCTGGCAATCGGGACATTTCAGCATCACCTCGTCCACATGAGGACGGTGAAGGTCCATGTGCTCCGGCATGGTCATCGCCATGCTTCTCATTTCCTCTATGCTGCCGATGCATATCTCCCTTCCACATTTCTCACATATCCATATGGGTAATGGAGTTCCCCAGTATCGTTTTCTGGAGAGGGCCCAGTCCCTCACCTCCCTGATGAAATCTCCAAACCGTCCGTGCTTCAGGTGCTCCGGGTACCAGTTTATCTTATCATTGTTTTTCACCAGATTCTCGCGCAGCTTCGACATGCCGATGAACCAGGATTCTATGGCATAGTAAAGGAGCGGGGAATCGCACCGCCAGCAGAACGGATACTGATGCCGGTAACGCTGTGTCCCCGCAAGAAGGCCCCGTTCCTTCAGATCCCTGATGATATCCTCGTCTGCATCCTTCACAAACATCCCCGCCCATGGCTTCACCTCCTCCTTGAAATTACCGTCCGTGTCCACCAGCTGGATAACCGGCAGGTCATACTGCACCCCTGCCTCATAGTCATCCTCTCCGAAGGCGGGAGCTATGTGCACGATACCTGTTCCCTCATCCATGGTGACAAAATCAGCGAGAATGACAAACCAGCTTTTCTTTCCTGGCTCGGTGAACTTGTACAGCGGTTCATACTCCACACCCTCGAGTTCCTTCCCCTTCATTCTGTCAAGTTCCGTGTATTCCTGGTTCTTGAGAAGTGATGCAGCCCTCTCCTCCGCCAGTATCAGCCGCTCGCCCTCACACTCGATCTTTATGTACCATTCATCCGGGTGCACGGCGAGGGCGACATTTGAGATGAGCGTCCAGGGCGTGGTGGTCCATGCGAGGAAGTATTCATCAATTCCTTTCAGCTTGAATTTGACAAAAATCGACGGGTCATCAACCTCCCGGTATCCCTGGGCCACCTCGTGGGATGAGAGGGTGGTTCCACATCGGGGGCAGTAGGGGGTTACACGATGGCCACGGTAGAGGAGCCCCTTTTTCCATGCCTCCTTGAGTGACCACCATACCGATTCCATGTAGGTGGTGTGGAGTGTGATGTACGGATTGTCCATATCAAGCCAGAACCCCACGCGATTGGTCATTTCCCTCCAAGCCTGCTCGTATCTGAAGACACTCTCCCTGCACCTTTCGTTGAAGCGGGCTATGCCGTATTCCTCGATCTCCTGCTTGTCTTCAATGCCGAGCTCTTTCTCCACCTCAATTTCCACCGGCAGACCATGGGTGTCCCATCCGGCCTTCCGTTCGATATAATATCCCTGCATTGTCTTATAGCGGAGAATGACATCCTTCATTGTCCGTGTGAGCACATGCCCGGGATGCGGAAGTCCGTTGGCGGTGGGAGGCCCCTCCAGGAAGACAAATTTTTTCCCGTTCCTGTTCTTCTCAAGGCTCTTCTGGAAGATACGGTGTTCCTCCCAGTATTTAAGTATTTTCTCTTCCATCTTCGGATAATGTGCAGCGTCCATTTTAAGGAGAAATGAAGGTTGATTAAAATAGTTTATGCAATACCTCTGCGGGAGAATGGGATATTATTAAATAAACAAAAAAGATTCTTTATGCAATGACAGATGATAGCGAACATCATGACAGGGAGATAGAGAGAAGGGAGCGACTGGTGGAGATTTTTCTCATAATAGGTGGGTTTTTTGCCGCATCCAGCTACTGCGAATCTGTTGCCACCTCCTCGATGCTGCTGTTTTTGCAATTTATGCTTGCCATGCTCCTGTATTATGTCTTTCTCTCAAGGACAAAAATGAGCATGCTCATCAACTGGCTCGCCTTTTTCGCTTCCATATCATACAGCATTCTGCTGGTCAGATTCATCAATACGTATCTCGGCACGGCTCTTGATGGCGCACTGTTTCTGCTTTCGCTCGTGGCCTTCACCGCACTCTTCACATTCGCCCTTGCCTACCCGGATACCAGCGAGCAGATCACCCGGAGGATTACCTCGTACCTGGAGGGAAAGGGTAAAGAAAATTCGCAGTTCTTCAGAACAGCATCTCTTGTCATTTTCGTAATCCTTGTGATACTGGTCATCATAGAGCTGCTTCTGCTTTATCGCTAGTCCAGAACCGGCGTCTATGCCACTTCGGGACCAAAGCGCTTCTTTCCCTTTCCGCTTTCCTTGTCAAACCGTATCTGGGGCATCGGTATGGGTGGGGGGAGCTTCAGGTCCCGTGCAATCATCACCGCCTCCGGGAGGCAGAAGTGCATGAGCGATGTGTGAATCTGCGAGGCAACGTTATTCGGCATATTCTTTTTGCTCTGCCATCGCTCGGCAATTTCCTCCGCATCCTCTCCTTCAATGGTAAAATCACCCTCAAATTTTATGACCCCCACGGCACCGTAGCTTGCCACATATTCAAATTCGGCCTGCGCCTCATTGTTCCCGATATAGGAAAATAATTTCACGCTGCTGTTGTGGTCAATGCGGATGTTCATTGGCTGCGAAAAATCCTTCACAAACCGTCTTGCCTCAATTGTTCTGATACCCATATTCTTGATTTTCATATGCTTCAAATCTGCTGTCTATTTAAATGTTGCTTCATCGCGAAAAAAATATGTGCAGCACCTTTTTTTTCCTCTTCAGCGGAGGAATGTATTCCCGCATGAGCAAATAGAAGTCATAATAGCTTTTCACAAGCGATACCCCCACCCCTGCAATAATGCCAATAAGATATCCTCCGAGCAGATGGATGAATAGCTCTCCAATCAGGGAGGGAATTATCCATGCGGGCAGGGCAAAACGCCAGTTCGGCCGTACATCCACCTCTCCATGCTCCCAGTTTACCCGTACCTTCCATACATTTATCGTATGCCTCATGACAACTTTTTATAATGGTATACTTTATAAATTCTGCCATTTTTATCGGGGAGCTGTCACATTCTTATGCTATTCTTTTTTATCATTCATCCGAGCCCTTATCTTGGCAGTCTCCGGTTTTTTCTTCTCAATAAGATGGATGGGTACAACTTTTTCCATCCGGGATTATTTCTTTGCAAACAGTTTTAAAACCGTGCTGTTGAGTATCTTAATGCCATAAAATATGGAATAGGCAAGCAGTGGAATGGATGGCAGTATGAGTATGTCAACAGCGGTCATCTCCCCCAGAATTGCCCTGTCATATAAAAGCATTGTCTCGTGCGCTCTCAGTATGCAGAATCAAAACAGTTCCATGTTTCCGCGGTGGTCAAGCCCGAGAAGTTTTTTGTAATGGATGGTGTAGAGATGGCGGGGTTTTTCCGGTGTGCCGTGAATGGCCACCACCTTCCCGATGTAAAGGGTGTGATCTCCTGCATCACGGGTATCCACCACTTCACACTCGTAGGCAACCGTTGCCCCTTCTATGAGCGGGGGTCTCACCCTATTTGCAGGAAGTTTTTTGAATCCCCCTTCCTTGAATTTGTCAGTATTTCTCCCCGATGTGGTTCCGCACAGCCAGGCACCCTCTCGCTGTTCGTCTGAAGGGAAACAGAGTACAAATTCCTTACAGTATTCAAGGCACTCGTGAGAATATCGTCCCTTTCCCACGGAAATGGCAATCATCTTTGGCTCCCATGAAACAAATGTCCACCATCCAAGACCTATTATGTTGGCTCTTTCATTTTTGTCAATCGTTACCGCAAGCACATAGGGATAGGGTGAACCAAGAGTAAGGGCATCGTCCCATGATATTTCTCTCAGGCGATCGGGCATAATATTCATATGAATACGCTACATAAAATTTGTCATTCATGATAAACATTTTATGCAGGCTTTCTATGCTTTTTAAGGAGCACAATGACCGGAGAGCAAATTGCCAATGAGATAAAAATGGCCAAAGCCGTTGCCGAGCAGGTCCAGAAACTGAAGGAGATACTGACACAGAGGATGAGAACGGAGAGGGAGCTGTGCGAGCGTCTGGATTCCCTTGCAGAATGGAACATACGGAAGATATCCCTGTTAAAGGCCATGGGCCCCCACCTTTCCAGCATGGACCGGAACGGGGAAGAACCGTTTTCTCCGATACATGAACAGGGCGGAGAGATGGAAAGAGTACTGGCAAGTGTAATGAACGAAATCTCGGAGGCACAGCACTCACTCACCCAGTGGTATATCACAACCGTTTCCGGGCAGATGTGGATTCACGGAAGTGCGGAGGGTCTTCGCAACGAGTTGCAGCATATGGGTGTGGCCGGGGTGCAGGCACATGGTGCGGAGGACATCACGGCAAGAATCATGTACGACATTGAAGCATTCCTCGAAGAAATGTTCTCGCGCAGCGTGGCGGAAGAATTCAGGAAAATCGCTGGACGATGGGTCACCTGCACAGATGACGAAAAGCCGGAACTGCTGGAGAAATTCAGGAATATGGTTTTTGACACCCTTCTGGGAACATGGGGTGCCACAGGGGGGCAGCTCGCAAAGACATCATGGTACGGGCGGTACAGAGGCACGGAATATAAGGAACCTCTGCTCAGGGCACGGTTTTTCATGCTCGGATACACGGATGAAAGTGAACTCCAGCATTCAACGCTTTTGGACATTGATACGGTGGCACATGGTTTGCAGGAATGTTATCGCGCCATCTCCGAGCATGACCTTCAGAAGGAGGATGTGCCCTTTCTCGACGGTGTGTTTTTCGCAATGCTTTCGCAGGTGAGCAGAATGCTTCTCCTGAGAAATCACTATCATAAAAAGCTCCCGTAAGACCAATGTGAGAAACGGAGAGTGAAATTCATTCAAAAAAGATGCGGGCGCCGGGATTTGAACCCGGGCAACAAGCTGTTTCCCCCGTTTCCGTCAGCGCTTTGCGCGCAGCGGAAAGGGTTGTTGGGAAGCTTGGGTCATAACCCCTAGACCACGCCCGCAGATGAGAGCAAAAAGACATCCCTTCCATGTTTAAATGTTTTAAGGTTTATTTCCCCCATATGAATAATTTGTTCATCCATCTGCAGCCACCATGATTGCAGTGCGCAAAGAGTGCCGCCGTGGGGAAACTGGAGGAAACGACGGCCGACCCCATGGTACTCCGCATGATCCACACGCCCTTTCTCACCATGTGCATCTTCATTTCTGCAATAAAGATAAGGGGGAAAAT
>Ga0116200_10000346_pt1 | contig 14503 bp, 13 predicted proteins | sample Mar14436cmmetaG_FD_94478 | JGI IMG/M metagenome (GOLD analysis project Ga0116200, IMG submission 94478) | Marine hydrothermal vent microbial communities from Guaymas Basin, Gulf of California to study Microbial Dark Matter (Phase II) - Marker... ... | reverse complement strand
ATGTCAAAAGAAAAACTGTTTCCATGGATTTTAGTGTTGATGCTGGTCTTAGGAGCGATAATGAGTCCGCTTGGAGCTGCATCGGCTCCCGAAGAAACAGAAATAAGAGTTATAGACCCCACGGACGGAGACACGAGCTTCATATTTTCAACCGACACCACACCGGTAGGCACACGGTTTAACGCTACGGTCTGGGTCTACGAAGTTACAGACCTGTACAACTATCAAATTCGCCTTAGCATCGATGACACGTTGTTAAGCATAACTCGCGCATGGATACCCAACTGGGACCTTGAATGGATATTCCACGGTCAAGCGATGACATTTGCCCCCTCACCACTGTTTGAGGATGCGGATAGTGACGGTTCTAATGAAGCGGTAACTCTTGGCTGCACACTACTGGGTAACATACCCGGCGTGGATGGAACAGGTCTACTCGCAATAGTAGAATTCGAAATCCTCTACGCTCCGCCAGCAGGCGAAACCGCCACATGCGACCTAAACATCGACGACCCAGAGACGTTCATAGAGAACAGCAACTTAGAAAACATGGACTTTACACCCGTAAACGGCTATTACGAAATAAGTGCTCCATCACCCGTTGAGAGACATGATATCGCTGTAACCGCTGTTTCTGCTTTTCCGACAAGCGTGTTTGTTGGCGACCCAGTGTCCATAGAGGTAACCGTTGAGAATCAAGGCGACTTCTACGAAGAATTCAGCGTCACTGCCTACTACGACGAAAATGAGGTGGGTACACAAGCTGGTTCTCTTAACCCAGGTGACAGCCACACTTTCACCTTTACATGGGATACAACCGACGTTATGCCTGGAAGCTACGTGATAAAAGCTACGGCATCCCTCGTGGGAGATGAGGATCCCGAGGATAATACACGCATCGATGGTACGGTACGTGTAACTAAGCCTGTAGTAGGCAAGGTAGAAGTGGACTGGGCGAACTATTCGACAAAGTACTATCCATGTGGCGACCCGCGATATCCCTTTGGAGGAAAATATCACAACGGAGAGTATCCTGTCTGGAAGAACTTCTCAATCAAAAACGGCGCCGACGAAAAAATAGTGTACATATCGGTGAGATATCCGGATACAACTCCCAAATTCAAACCAGCCGAATATGAGATCAGAGTTATTCCCAACGAGCAGTGCTGGACAATCAAGGTTAATTTCGATGACAGGCTAATCGAGTTTATCGCTGAAGAGGACGCTGGTATCCCACCGGGAGGATGCGCAATCGTATCCATCAAGTTCATTGAAGGACCCGCCGAAGAAGATTGCGAAATCGGACATGAATTTGCAGTACACGTCGCAGGCATCACTTGCTACGCCCAAACCACATATCTCAAGGAATACATAGACAAAACTCCTCCAAACGTTGAAATCACGTTTCCAGACGCAACAAGTCCAGCAGATAACTATGCCTTTATCAAAAGGAAAGACGGCAACATATGGCTGCTCTTACCAGATTGTGAAGACAGAAACGTTCGCTGGCTATGGATTAACGGAACAGCAAGCGATAGCTGCTCAGGCATCAACAGGGTTGAAATATGGATTAACGGAACCTACATGGGCGACGCCCAACTGTCAGGACCCATAGGCTCCAAGAGCGTCTCTTGGTGGTGGTACACCGACCCAACTAAAAACCCAGACTTCTGGAAAGACGAGTCTTGGTACTACGTGGTTGCCAGAGCCTACGACAACTCAGTAAACGACGAGAAAACCGTGCCTCCGCATGGCTTTCACCCGAGAATACCGAAAACCAACTTCCGGGATACGCCGCGCCACTGGTTCTTCTGGATAGGCGTAGAAGGACCCGTAGTAATCGCGTGTGAAAACTACAAGCCAGTAGACTGGGTGCCCGGAAATGGTCGTCTTGACGTCTGGGGTAAAACAGGATTCTATCCAAACACTGAAGTCGAGATATGGCTTGAAAACGAACTCTACGGGTTCAAGAAATTGCTTACAACCGTTACTGCAAATAATTATGGAAGATTCTACGTAACCATCCATCATCTTCCCGAGGTTCCACGTAAGCCTACATGCGACGATCACTGGATAATCCGGGCAATACAGCCATGCAAAGATCTAGAAGGCGCAGACCGATTCGCGATTATTCCTTGGGTAACCTTTGAAGACACTATGGCTCAAGATAACCCGAGGACTTGGCAGACAACTAAGAAAGGACACGTTGGCGACACCATAATGGTTTATGGACACGGGTTCCTACCGTCCAGACATCCAGAATGGGACCCCTACAGCACCGTGTATGTACGCGTAGTTTACACTGAAGTAGCGCCGCCATTAGAACCCTACGCTTGGACCTACAGAAGAGTGTTCAACGGAACAAGCCAGTACAACTGGGACAACCTCGAATGGTATCCGAAAATGAGCGAAGTTGTCCTAGCCGAAGTTCAAACAGACGAAAACGGATACTGGTGTGCAGAAATAACCATCCCGCAAAGCTACGGCGGCCTACACGCAATCTACGCCTACGAATACAAGCTGGTCACCGACAGGTATAAGCCTGGTCCAGAGACCTCTTACGTGTTAGTGGAAAGCGGATGGACAGGATGTACCGGAGTTGAAAAGGAAGCACAGGCAGCCATATTCGACGTTTGGCCAACTATAGAAGTTTCGCCGCACACAGCGATAACCAGTCAATACGTGACTATATATGGTGAAGGGCTGCCGTTGCCGAAATACTACGAGCTATGGATAAACGACGAATCAGTATACTTAGGCAGAGACTGGTGCTTCGTGCTCGACTTCGGACCGAGAGAACAATGGGTATTTGAAAACCGGTTCATCCACAACAACGAGTTCGACTCATCTTGGCTCATGGGTCTCTGGTATCCATTCTCGTTCTATCTGCCAGACCCAGCGTGGGTCCTAGACAGCCCCGTATGGAGCGGAAAGCTCTGCTCGCTAACTTTCGACTATCCAGACATGGAATACTACTACGAACTAGGCTCGAAGTACCTCAAGGTTCCGATGCTTCCACCAGGCACGTACGACGTGCACATGTACTATTTTGACAAAGACGCGGAAAGCTTCACCTGCGACCATGACGCAACGACGGATGTTAACGTGATTAAGGACCCGCTCAACATTCGTGTCGAAGTAGGTCCAATGCACTTCCCAGACGAGATAGTCTCGGTGTTTGTAAGAACAGATGTAGACGGAACCCTAGCAGACATCACCGAACTGTCACTGAAGTTATACAAAGGAGACACATTCATCCGCGAACTAAGCTGGAACCGCATAGATGTCGGATGCTACATTGCTACGTTCCAATGCCCAGAAGAGGAAGGCGACTACTTCATAACAGCCTCTGCCTCAAAAACCTATGATTCAACAATGACTCTTCACGGAAGCACAAGCGCAAGCTTCATTGTAAGCTCAACCCTAAACGGGTTAAACGCAATTCTAACAGAAATTCAAGGAGACATCGCCATACTAAAAACAGACGTAGGAACAATTAAAGTGTCCTTAGAAGCCCTAGAAGCCCAATTAACCTCAATCCAAGGAGAACTAGCCACCCTAAACACCGCCATCGGCACAATCCAAGTAGACATCGACACAATCAGCGCCACAATCACCTCTATTGAGGGAAGAATAGTTACTATCGAGACTTCTCTCGGCACAATTGAAACAGACATAAGCAACATCAACGGCAACATCACGTCCATCAAAGGAAGAATGGTTACCATCGAAACCTCTATAGACACCGTCAAAACAGACATAAGCAACATCAACGGGAGAATCGATTCCATCGAAGGAAGAATTCTAACGGTGGAAACGGACCTTGGACAAGTTAAACTCGACATCCAAGAAGTTAACGGCAAAATAGCCAACTTCGACGGAGAATTTGTGCTCATCGAAACAGACCTAGGAAACGTTAAAGCCAACCTCACAGACATCAACACAAAAATCTCCATAAATGCCCAGAAAATAGCGACCATCGAAACAGACATCGGAACAATAAAAGGAAAACTCATCTCAATAGAAGACAAGATAGCTACAATCGAAACCGACGTAGGAACGATAAAAGCTAACACTAGCTCCATAAAAATGGACACAGGACTACAACCGGCAAGCGTAGGCTTGTCGCTTGTAGCTGCAATAGCTGCAATAGTTGCAATTGCTCTAATAGTGAGAAAAATATACCTCAAATAACCCCCTTCTTTTTATTTCTTGTTACATTGGTATTTTATTCTATAACAAATTTTCACAACATTTTTGTTACCACGCGCATAATATCCTAATTCAACGAGGGCTTAAACCATCCTATGAAAACTAAATCTTCTTCCAAAGGAAGAAAGCTTATACTCGTCCGAACCGACTTGCTAGAAAAGGCCATAAAAGAATGTTCAAAACAAGGAAAAACAATGTTTGCTTTCACTAACCAGATTTTTGAAAGTGCTTTAAAAGCCTATGAAATGGAAACAGACCTCGAAGAAATTCTAGAGTTTTACTCCCTTGTAAAGCTCGGAAAGAACTTAGGAGTAGCAATGCTCCCGTCTTCTCTCATCGACTACATGTTAGAAACGTTATACAAACTAGATAGAGAAAACCTAATAGCGAAAGCCTACGAATCTGGATTATGGTTCGGCAAGTGCCTCCTTCTCAAGTTTCCAGAAGAAAACGTCACAGAAAAATTAGAAGGAATTCTCAAAAAATACATGTGGCACTCACTCGATCTCACCATAACAAACAGAGGGGACGCCATCGAATTAAACTGCATATCCCCAATATTGTCTGAAGAAAAAACCCATGTTATCTCCAAATTCATTGAAGGTGCCTTCCAAGCATTTAACTACGAAGTTGTTAAAAACAGCTGTTTCCGCGGCATAATTTCAATTGAATTTAAAAATTGGAAACCTAGAAACAGCAGCTAAGAAGAAGGCAAGTAGATTTTCTAGATTATTATTGGTTTTTCATAAACTTAAAATTCCTTGAAAGCTAAGAAACTATTCTCCTTTGGGGTGGAACAAAATGGCGTTAAACATTAGGTTCATACTTTTTTCTATAGGGCTAGGTGCAACAATCTCTTCTTCCATAATGATAATTTTCTTCCTTTCTGCCAGCCTATTTGACAAGCCTTGTCTGGTATACGAATCAAATCCTTGGTTGGCTTTCTTCGAAATAATTTTACTTGTTTTCGGAATAGGAACAAGCCTTACAGCTTCGGAAATCTACCATAAATACCTCGAAAGCCAAGAGAAGCAGCGTAAATAGGCATGCTAAAAGAAGTGGGTCACAAAAGCCTTTAAACCAAAGTTGCCGTTTATCTTCACTCGGTGAGAAGGCACGTTGGATAAGTCTGTCTTCCAGATAAAATTTGAGCCTCGGCTTAGGAACCCTGTTCTTGTGCAGGGTCTTCCGGGTTTTGGTAATGTGGGTCGTATAGCGGCGCATTTGCTTGTTAAGTTTACTGGGGCTAAGCTTTTCGCTGAGTATTATTCACCTTTCTTTCCGGACTACGTGACCGTTGACTCAGTTGGGGTTTGCTGTCCGCCGCGTTACCAGTTTTATTCATCTTCCTTAGAAAAGACGGATTTTGTGATTTTAACTGGCGACACACAGCCTGCTTTGGACGACGTTGTGGCACATTACGTTGTTTGTGATGAAGTTTTAGATTTTCTGGCGGAGCTTGGATGCGGCTTTGTTGTTACGTTGGGCGGTGTGCCTACTGTTCAGCCTTCCCGGGAAATTTACGTGGCTGCTTCGTCGCCGCGTTTAGCTGTTGAATTCATGGAAAGAGGCGCAATTATCTATGGTAAGGGGCGGATTTTAGGCGCCGCTGGACTTATGCTCGGGCTTGCTAAAGAACGCGGCTGGGACGGTGTTTCGCTTTTAGGTGCAACCACTGGGCTGCAAGCGGATAGAGGCGCAGGATTCGCCCTTTTCAAGTTTATCGTCAAAACTTTCGGCGGTGAGGTTAAGGAAGGGTTATAAGGGAAAACACGGAAATAGTTTCAGCTCGTACATAAGCAGAGGAGTGAAGCTGGAAATGGCTGGAAAACGTGGTTTCGCAGAATCCCGTGTTGGAAAAACCGTGCTCGTCCTATTAACGGCTTTCCTAATTTTCGCCGGTCCAACCTACGTTGTTTATGTTCTCCAATCTGTTGCTGGAGTGTCTTATGCTATTTCCATGCTGAGCGGCTTAATCCTATTCGTCATCGGTTTGGTCCTTTTGTGGTATCTGATTCGAAACCGAATAGTCCCAGAGGAGCAATAACGCCTTTATTCCCTACACATTCGGAGGCTTAGAATTATTATCCAAGCTGCTAGGGCAGAGGCAGCTATGGCTTCGGGAATGGCAACAGCTTTCCACCGATAACCCCACACCGCAGCGCACACGAGCCCCAGCAAAACCGTGAATAACCCCAACTTACATTTTCGCTCGGTCAGAAAAACTGAACCAACCGTGAACTGGGAAAGGGGAATAAGCACGAAAAAAGCTACTGAAGCGTAAAAATGCCAAGGCTTGATGTTTTCCGGAAAAACGCCTACCGCGCATAGGGCAGCTGCGTCCAGAAGCATAAGGCATAAGCCGGCTTTTTTCAGAGCGTTTTTCGGCTCGGCAGCGCCGAATCCCACTGTGAAGATGGCGTACAGAATGCCTCCGAGAATCAGTGCTGAATTAAAAGGTAACCCTGCCTTCTCGTCTACTCCTAGGTCACTTAGGGCGTTTTCTGTCCAGCTGAACCAAGGTGCTAGGCTGACCGCGTAAAAGATTAATGCAAACACGATTACTGGACCGGCTAAACCGCATAAAGCCGCTAGTCTTTTCAAAGTTTTCTCCACTACTTCATGCTTTTAGGACTTCCCGCCCTAAATTAGCTTTTGCATCCTTGAAAATTTTATATTTGCGAGTGACTGTGAAATAGTGGTTGGAGGAAGCCTATTTGAGCGATGAGGAACTGGTTGAAGTTGGCCGTGTAACGCATTATTTCACCAAGATTAGCGTAGCTGTAGTGGAGTTGTCCGCGCCTTTAGCTGTGGGCGACCGTATTCGAATTAGAGGCCCAACAACCGATTTTGAACAGACGGTTGAATCGATGCAGATAGAACACGAGAATGTGGAACGCGCCGAAGCTGGACAAAGCATCGGCTTGAAAGTGAAAGAACGTGTAAGAGAAAAAGACCGTGTCTATAAAATCGTTAGCTAGTCTTTATAGAAACCATACCTAAAACTTCATCTTTCCCCTAATGGCATTCCATTTTTCTATCATATTGTGTGCTGGATTTAACAAAGCGTCTATTTATGGTTGGGATAAGTGTGTTTTCTTTATCCTATTCGCTCCGCTACGATTCGCTTTAACGTGTTCTCTTCGTTTACAGAAAAGGAGTCAGCGACGTGGGAGGAATCTCCTCAATCTTTGTAGTGAACGAAGTTTCTCCTTGTTTCCAAGCTTTGCTTGTTCTATGGCTTGTTTCAGTATTTGAATTGATTTGTCCATGGCTCTTCTGTTTACGGGGTAGGGGACTCCGTCTTTTCCGCCGTAAGCGAAAGAGTATTTCACGGGGTCTTTCCAGCTTGGCTTTTCTCCGTAGACGAGTTCAGCTATCAACGCTAGTCCTCGAACGGTTGCCGGTCCTACGCCTTTTATGCTTAGCAGTTCCTCGTAGTTTTTGGGTTGAAACTCGTAGGCTTTGCTTACGGCTTTCCAGTTCAAGGTTACAGGCATAGACAACACTTCTACGGCGTATCTTTCCCACCGAAGGCGGGGAACGGTCTTCGGAATCCATTCTTCCAGCGAACGTTGATATTTCGGTCTTGCCGACTCGAGCATATGCTTCAGTTTCCGCGGGTTTTCCTTAACTAGGTCGACGCATGTTTTTCTGCAGTTTTCGCTTTGTTTTGCTGTCATGTCTAACGCTTTTGGTCTCACCGTGTCGCCTACTATGGCGCTGTGCGGCTCAGCCACGAAGGTGTCAAATCTGCCTGAGACCCAGTGATATCTACGCGCGGTTCTATCCAACGTGCACATTCCCTGCTGAACAACTGCCCATTCACCCTTTTCCGTCACAAAGAATGCGTGATGATAAAGTGGATATCCCGCCTGTATTGCCGTATTGTCAACTTTGGCGCTCATCTTGCTCGCGTAGCGTAGCTGCTCAATCTTGTCTGTTGAGAAGCCGAACTTTTCGCCTATGGCGCATATTTCGCTGGGTGTTTTCAGCGAAGTTTTCCCTTTTCCGCCGCAAACGGCTACTCCGTGCTCTTCGGGGATTACCGCGTTTTTGAGCACACCGGTCAGCACGGTGGTTACGCCTGAAGAGTGCCAGTCATAGCCTAACACGCAGCCTAAGGCTTGGAACCAGTAGGGGTCTGCTATTCTTTGTATGAATGTTTTCTGCCCGTATTCGTCTATGATTATGGTTACTATTTGTTGGGCGAGCTTTGTCATTCGGGTGACTAGCCAACGTGGCGCTCTTCCGTAATGGAGCGGAAGTTTCGCTATGCCCGTTCTCTGCAAAACTTGAACACCGTTCTACGGTTAGTATTAAAGCCGTAGAAGAGTTTAAACTTGTTCTTCGAAGCTTCGAACCTTGCCGGGTTCAACTTTTCTTCTCAACAGTTTCCCTTCCCGGTCGATTTCTCCCCTTCGAATTCTTGTTGTCGAAATCTCAACATGGTTTTCGGCTGGAACCATGTCAATTACAACTATGTGCAGCGGCTGCAGCCCAAGTTCAGCCCGCTTCAGGTTTATTTCCCTCGCCCTCGCTTCGGTTTCCTTGCTTACGATTAACGCTTCGATGCAGCCTTCAGACAACGTAACTCCGTAGGGGTCGTTAAGCGGAACTATTTCAGCCCTTTCCACCAAATTGTTTCTCCGCAGGAAATCTTCCAGTTCTTTTAACCGTTTCTCATACGAAGCGGTAACGTGCGGTTTTCCCATCTTCTTCACGAATTCGTCGGTGCATAATCCTATCAGCACTTTTTCGCCTACTTCGAAAGCCTTCATCAGCAGCGCCCTATGTCCCTTATGAAGTTCGTCGAAGGTTCCGCCCACAGCCACCTTCCGAAATTTTCTACGCATTTCGTTCTCCCTTTTGCCCGTGAAGATTAGAGGCATGCCCATGCCATGCTTATAAGCTTATTTTTTCAAGCTTGACTTTTACCACGTCAAGAATCCTTTCCGCAACCGTTCGCTTCGAACTTAACGGGACGTGAACCACGTTTTTCTCCTCGTCTATTATGAAAACCTCGTTTGTTTCAGTTCCGAACCCGACGCCCTTTCTTGAAACATCATTTGCCACAACTAGGTCAGCGTTAGCATGCTTCAACGCTTTGAAAGCCCTTTCAACAAGCTCTTCGTCTGAAACGTGATGTTCCGCTTTAAACATGACGAGAAAAACTTGGGGCTTCGCTTTCTTTATTTCATCAACAATTTTCGGTGTAGGTTTAAGCTTCAAGCTGAGCGTGGAAACTTCACGTGTGGAGACCTTGCCTTTACGCTGCTTTATAGGCGTCCAGTCAGAAACAGCTGCGGCTGCGACAACAACGTCGTAACGTCTGCTTTTCAGCTCCTTCAGCACAGTCAGCCGCATTTCTTCCGTAGTTTCCACGTTTAAGACTCTTGCTCCATAAGGCGGCGTAGCCGTGCCCAAACCATAGACAAGCGTTACTTCTGCCCCCCGCCTTAACGCTTCTTCAGCCACAGCGACACCCATTTTGCCAGAGCTTCGGTTCGTGATTACCCTCACGTCGTCGATGTATTCAACGGTGGGCCCAGCTGTTACCATGAAACGTTTTCCACAGAAATCCCGCCTAGCCGCGAGTTTCCGAACCACGGTTTCAACTATTTCTCCGGTTTCAGCGATTTTCGCTTTTCCCTCTTCAATACGTGGATGAACAAATTCTATGCCTAGAGCTTCGAGTTTCCGAATGTTTTCTTTTATGACTTGATGCTTATACATGGACTGGTGCATGGCTGGAACGATTACGATTGGCGTTTGGGAGCCTAGTGCTGTGGACGCGACGGTTGTTACGGTGGTGTCGTCTATTCCAGCCGCTATTTTGCTTATGGTGTTCGCCGTGGCTGGAGCTATCAAAACTAAATCTGCCTTCGCCTCGTGTTCGCCGGCTAAAGCAACGTGTTCAATTTTTCCCGTTAGTTCGGTGACAACGGGGTTTCCCGTTGCCCATTCCATCAAGTAGGGATGAATGATTTTCTGGGCGTTTTTAGACATAACCGCGTAGACTTCGGCTCCACGTCGCATGAGCTCCCTCGCGATTTCCGGGCTTCTAACAGCCGCCACGCTTCCAGTAACGCATAGAACAATCCGTTTTCCTTTAAGCTCCTTGCTTTTAGCTCCGATTATGCCTTTTGACGGATGTTTTTCCAAGATTTACCCCTTCAAGTCTATAATTACCCTTTTTAGGTCTTGTAGGAACTTTTCTAAGTGTTCCTCATGTATGTGGGGCATTACAACGATTCTTATGTGACGTGGAAACAGCGCAACAGCCCATCCTAGTCTGCGAAGTGCCTCGGCTACGCGTTTAATGTTAACGGATTCCGACTTTATGCCTATCACGTTTGTGACGGGTTCGGTCATGATGTCTAATCCGTCGATTTGTCTAACTTCTTCCGCTAGCTTCCACGTTAACCGCATGCAACGTTCCACAATTTTTCGGTATCCTTCTCTTCCCAAATGCTTTAACAATGCCCAAACAGCGATTACCGAAGCTCCGGAACGCGAACCGACAAAAGTGGACTGTTCGGTTTCGCCTCCCGCCAAGTAGGGAACACGCCAAGTCACCTTCCTCTTCAACTCGGAATCTCTAAAGAGAATTCCACCAGCTGGAATTGGAGCCAAACCCATCTTGTGCGGGTCTATCGTTATGGAGCATACTCCGGGTAGCTGGAAGTCGAATTCAGGCGCCTCGTAGCCCAGCTCCTTCAAGAATGGAAGGACGAATCCGCCGAAAGCCGCGTCTACGTGAAGAAGCAACCCGTTTTCTTGAGCTATTTCCGAAAGTTCAGGAATAGGGTCTACCACGCCGAGCCCTTTGGTTCCAGCTATGCCTACCAACGCCACGGTGCGGGGACTCACCGCCCGCCTAACCTCTTCCACGTCCACCTGAAAACGGCTATTTAATCCAACGCGAACGATCTTGAAGCCGAGCAGGTCGGCGGCTTTGTCGAAAGAACAGTGCGCCGAAGCCGGAATGATTATTTCACCGCCGTTTTTTGTCCTCGAGTTTTTGAAAGCCCACATGGCAAGCACGTTTGCTTCGGTTCCGCCAGTTACGATGTTCCCCAAAGCTTGCGGATGCGAAAGTAACGCGCCTAACATCTGGATTACTTCATTTTCCAGCTGAGCTGTGGCTGGGAAAAGCCCGGGGTCGCCTAGGTTTTTCTCCAAAAACTTCGCGTAGACTTGTCTAGCTAGCTCGTGAGGCGAGGTGCACATTGAGCCGAGGATTTTGCCAGAGTTGAACGTTAAGTCCCTGCTCAGCCTAGCTTCTATTTCTTTGAGAACAGCTTCGGCTGGTTCACCTTTTTCCCTCATTTTGCTTCACCTTTCTAATGATACGTGTGTTCTTCATCTGGGTAAACGCCTGAACGCACCTCTTCCATAAACCGTTTTACAGCGTTTTTAATGATTTTGTTCAAATCCGCGTATTTCTTCAAGTATTTAGGTGCGAAACTGTCGTCGAAGCCGAGCATGTCGTTTATGACCAAAACTTGCCCGTCGCAGTATTTCCCAGCTCCAATGCCTATAGTCGGCGCTTTCACGTTCTCAGTAATCCTCTTAGCCAAGCTTTCCGGAATGCATTCAAGAACAATTGAGAATACGCCGCATCCGTCGACTTCCAACGCGTCCCGGAATATTTTTTCAGCTTCCTCCGCGGTTTTTCCACGAACTTTGTAGGCTTCAGCCGTTTGAGGTAGAAGCCCTACGTGTCCCATCACCGGGATTCCTTCAGCGATTAACGCCTTTATTATCTCAGGCTTGTTTCCCTCGATTTTTACTCCGTCAGCTCCAGCTTCTATGAAGAGCCTGGCGTTTTCCAACGCGTCTTCCACGGTGTCGTAGCTGTGTATGGGCATATCCCCAATAACCGGCGTGTTCCGTGCTCCTCGAGCCACAGCCCTTGTGTGGTAAATCATCGCCTCCATCGTAACGCTTTTCGTATCCTTGCAGCCTTGGAAAACCATTCCTAGGCTGTCGCCTACGAGGATGACGTCGATGCCTACGGCGTCCAATATTTTTGCTGTTTGATAATCGTAGGCAGTAAGCATCACGATTTTCTCTTTCCCCTTCTTACGTCTGATGCTCTCTACAGATTTCAACCCAGCCGCTCCTCCAAGAATTTGATGAGGCAAGTCAACGTCTGGTTCACGGGCGTTAGGATTCCATGTTTGAGTCCGAGCTCCACTATTTTGCCGTTAAGAAAGTCTATCTCCGTTTTCTTCTTCTTGATTATGTCTTGGCACATAGAAGAAAGGTTGGTGTAACGTCGGATTTTGCGGTCGATTTCATCAGCGTCTACATTGATGTTTACGCCTTCGGCTTCCGCAACTTTAATGCATTCTTGCACGATGCTGTGCCTAACCCATCTCAGCGGTTCTGAAACTATTTCGCAGTCTGGAACTCGGAAAAGCGCTGTTAGCGGGTTCACCACACAGTTTAAAACAAGCTTGTTCCAAGCCTCTGCACGTATGTTTTCCGAAACCCGGGTTTTTAAGCCGCAGCTGTTGAATAGGGCGCAAATCTCGTCGGATGTTCTGCTTTTGCCTAGGATTGTTTCACCTTTCCACACTTTTATTTCTCCGGGTTTGAGGAACTCGGCAGCTATCGTTGTCAATCCACGTATAACCTCAATGCCGCTTCGAAGGGTTTCCCTAACAGCCTCTTCGTTTCCCAACCCGTTCTGCAGAACCAGTATAACCGTGTCTTTCTTCAGCAGAGGCTTCACCTGTCTCAAGGCGTGAACGGAATCTTGAGCCTTGGTTGTTAGAAGCAAAAGCGTGGAGGGCGGAACATCACGGATTTCAGTGTCAGCCTTCACTTTGAAGGTCTGATTTATCTCGCCTGTGACCCTTAACCCTCTTGTACGTATGGCTTCGACGTGCGCCTTTCTTCCCACGAGCGTTGTGTCTTTTTTCGCGGAAACTAACGCTCCGTAGATGCTTCCGATGGCTCCGGCGCCCAACACAATAATTCTTTCAATGGTCACGGTTTTCACCTTTCGGTAGCTCAAGGAATCTTCCCTTTCCGGACAGTTCTTCGAGTCTTTCCTTGATTAGGCGGATGCATTCGCCTAGGTTTCTGGCGTTGTCGAAGTTCTGCAAAATCTGTTTGAGGTTTTCTTTCTTCTCGTGTTTGAGTTCCTCAGCGGTTCTCGCGAGTAGCGGCATGGCTCTTACGACGTTGTCTACAATCGTAATTGCGGCTTTTTGAGCTGTTCTGGAAAGCGGGTTCAAATCAACCGCTATGACCTTTTTACCCATTTTCGCCAGCGCTTCGGTGCGGTCTCCGTCTTCAAGCGGAACAAGAACCACGTCGGCTACGAGGATTCCCCGAGGGTCTACCCTCCGCCTTTCACTTCCAAGTTCAGGAATACGCGCCGAAGCCTCTTCCCCTACTCCCAGAACCCGTTTAGCCCCAGCCTTTTCCAAGACGTTTCGAATCGCTTCCTCACGTTGGGCTGTTCGGTAAAAAAGGTTCACCTCGATTTCCGCGTTAACCGCTTCTGCCAGCGCAACCACGTGTTCTGCCGCGAGCGCAGCCGTGTTTCCGTTAACGGATATAACGGGCTTTTCCGCAGTAAGCAGCAGTGCAGCCGCCGCTTTTACGGCTTCGAAAGCTGGCTGCACGGTTTTTTCGCCTAGTAGATAATCGAAGGCTTCCCCTCTGCCATGCGCTATAAGCCCAGCGCGTGCAACAACGCCCGCTTCAAAGGCTTCTATGAGTTTCTCACGTATACGCAACGATTCAGCACGCGGATGACCCTTCGGAATCTCCACTTTCACAGCAACCTTGCCCCCTCAAAGCTGATTTCGCTTGTGAAAACCTCGCCTCCAACATGATTTTTCCGGAAAACCTCGAGGAGCACTTCAACCTTTTCCGGCTTAACAATAGAAAAGACTGCTTCGCCAAACATGGGCATACTGCAAACAACCCCGAGAACATCAGCCGCGTCCAAGACTTTCCGAACTCTGCTCGTGATTAGCCCCGTATTCTCAGCGAACCTTCTCGAAAGCTTGAGGAAGTTCTCCACAGTCGGCGTTTCCACAAGAACGTTTAAGAGCTCCGCTCCATGCTCGTTTATGCGCCTACGAAGCTCCATGTCCGCTAATGCCTTCGCGGTTGATAGGCTTCCGAAGCTTAGACAAACCACCCAATACCCATCTGCTGCGGGTATGCGGTGAACCTCTCCTATTCCCGGAGCTCCCGGAATCGTTCGGATTTCCAATCCGCCGAAAAATTCGGCGATAACCGTGCCAAGCCCGGTCTTACACTT
>Ga0116200_10000345_pt1 | contig 14508 bp, 10 predicted proteins | sample Mar14436cmmetaG_FD_94478 | JGI IMG/M metagenome (GOLD analysis project Ga0116200, IMG submission 94478) | Marine hydrothermal vent microbial communities from Guaymas Basin, Gulf of California to study Microbial Dark Matter (Phase II) - Marker... ... | reverse complement strand
TTGAGTATACTCAATACCCTTTGGTGTTAGAACCACATTCATCTCCCCTGCCTTGGGACTTGCCACAGACAAGCGGTAACCTATCCTGGGATCCCTCTGATAGGATAATTTCTCTAAATAAAAAAGTTGATCCTTCCTTAATGATAGATATTTGGGAACAAGATTCGATAGTTTTTCAGGGTATTTATTTCCTTCATAATGCGCATAACGCTTGATAGCTCCATCAACCATAAAGAGAAGCACCCTGCCCTTTTTCGCAAAATCAACTGTTCCTTTAGGTGCAGGCTGACCACCAAAGATAATCACTCCCCACATCACCAGTATCAACACAGAGGAAATAATGACAAAATACTGAAAAGGCCCCCATTGTTTCTTTTTAACTGCCTTCTTCTCTGTGATCTCAGCCCGCTTATCTTGTATGGAGGTACCAACTTCGGAGATAGAGTGTAACATGGCACACTGAAAACAATAATATTTGCCATCTTCTCCTTCTTCAGCGCATTCCTCACAGAGAGGGGCATTACAACTTGCACAAAAGTATTTTGCCTCCCTTTTAGGATGATATTTACACTTCATGCAAATTCCTCTTCTAATAACAGTGTATATATTTTTCAGCTATTATTTTAAGGCTAAGGTAAAAAAAGGTAAAGGAATAGTCAAGAAATAAATTTCCTTAGGGGTTGTCAAAGGATTTTAAGTTTTAGGCTTTAAGCTATTTCCGCAATAAGGACAGGCAACCCAACCTGGCTGTACTATCCGATTACAAGAACTACAGGTAGGGATTAGAGGTTTTTTGCAATAAGGGCAGTCTTTAAAATCTAAACTGACAGTTTTACCGCAATGAGGACAAATGGTTGTCAATTCCTCTTTCTCGTGTACGGCTTTCAGCACCTCTTCTATGGTTGTAATTCCCTTTTCTATCTTTCTCATTCCACTCATCCCGAGAGTAGTCATCCCCATTGCCATGGCTGCATCCCTCAAAGTATCGGCCGTTGCAGAGGACTGAATGAGTTCTCTTATTTTCGGGCCAACAATCATTATTTCTTCAATGGCCGTTCTTCCTATGAAACCCGTATTGTTGCAATTAGGGCACCCTGCCCCCCTATAGAATTTAAAGGGGAGATCATTTTGATCCATGTTGAGCCTGGCTAGGGAATCCTGACTGGGCACATACTCCTCCTTACAATCCGGGCATATGGTTCTTACCAGACGCTGTGCTACAATCCCAACTAAAGAAGAGGCAATAAGGTATGGTGGAATACCTATATCTAACAGGCGCGTAACCGCCGCAGGGGCATCGTTTGTATGCAGGGTTGAGAGAACCAGATGTCCAGTCATAGAGGCCTGAACAGCTATCTCAGCCGTCTCTTCATCTCTTATCTCACCTATCATAATTACATTGGGATCTTGTCGCAAAATCGAGCGCAGAACAAAGGGAAATGAAAGTCCAACCTTCTCGTTTATCTGTACCTGGTTGACACCAGACAACTCATATTCTACGGGATCCTCAACAGAAATGATATTGACCTCTTCCGACTTTATCTCCCGCATACATGCATACAGGGTTGAGGTTTTTCCACTTCCTGTAGGGCCTGTAATCAAAACCATACCCTGAGGTCGGTGTATAAAATTGGTTAGTATTGTCAGATTCTTCTGGCTTAATCCAAGTTGATCCAGTGAGAGAAAGGCTTCCTCTTTGTTCAAAATTCTTATAACTGCCTTTTCACCATAATACGTAGGAAGTGTGGATACCCTCAGGTCTACGGATACATTCCTTGCCTTTACTTTTATCCTCCCATCTTGGGGGAGTCTCCTTTCTGCTATATTTAAACCCGCCAATACCTTTATACGTGAAATAATAATAGGTTGAGTCCATTTCGGAAGCTTGATAGAATCCTTTAGCACGCCATCAATACGATTTCTCACTCTTACATGATTTTCCTGCGCCTCAATATGAACATCACTTGATCCACTTTTAATGGCATTCCTGATTATAAGATCGACCATTTTTATAAACGGTGAATCCTTAAAAGATTCAAAATCTTCTTCTTCCTCGATCTTCTTTTCTTCATCTGGAAAAAACTCCATAAGACCAGCATCTTCAACAAATTCATCAGCAACATCCTTAATTGTTCTTTCAGGGTGGTAGTGGCGTTGAAGCTTATCCATTATCTGGCTTCGCGTAGCAATAGCAGGCTGGATATTATAACCAGTTATAAACTGGAGATCTTTCATTATATGCAGATCAAGAGGATCAGCCATCGCAACATGAAGTATATTATTTTTCAAAGAGAGAGGAATGCATACAAATTTCTGGCACACCTCCTCAGGTATACTGTCAATCACATCATCTTTTATGGAATAGTCTACGAGATCAATGAAGGGAATCTTAAGTTGCATAGCCAGAGAAAAGGCCATCTCCTCTTCTGAAATGATCTTCATGTCAATTAAGGCCTCGCCTAACCTTTTCCCGGTATTCTTCTGAGCCTGTAAGGCGTCCTTTAGTTTATCAATAGTCAAAAGACCTGATTCTATTAATAATTCTCCTAATTTACGCTTGGAGACAAAATTATCATTCTGTGTTTTTTTCTTCCCTTGAATTGATGCAGCATCCATAATGGCTCGTAGCCTTGTTACATGTTACACGTTAAAGAAAATTTTTTATTTTATATATCATTATTTACACATTATTTCAACTCAATAAGAACGGATGTAATATTAAAATATTAAAACCAGGCTTTTCTTTGACATATAGGTATTAATTTGATATAGATTTCCATTAATTTTAAGTTGCGTAACTTATTCTTAAAAAATATATTACATATTACATGCATTGCATATAACCATTAGATCACACGCTATCAACAAAAAAATTTAAGGCAACGAAAATATACATTTAGCTTCTCTTCGCAATATATTATGTGGGGACACCCCGCATGTTGACGGAACTGTCGAGGCTGCAAGGTAGTTCACGTTCATTACCTCATACAATTACCTAATCGTATAATTTTATATGAACAAAAAAGATTTAAGAACAAATCTATTTATAGGACTACTTGTCATAGCTATTTGTATGTACCTGTCTTTTATGAGCTTCTCCCCTTTTGAGTCCCTTGAAAAGCAAATCTACGAGATCGAAATGCGGCTCGATACACCACGTAACCCTGGTGAAAGCAAAGTAGCCATAGTAAATATCGATGATAAAAGCATTAGTAAGCTTGGGCAGTGGCCCTGGCCACGGCATATCATAGCTGAGATGATCAAAATCTTAAAAAGTAATGGGGCAAAGTTTATTGGCTTAGATATGATCTTTAGCGAAAAGGAGCAAAACCCAGGCATCAAAGAAATAGAGAAGCTTTACAGTAAAATCCTGAAACGAGAAAATACTTACCCTGCCGGAGAGAAAGATACATGGATACTTGCTGAGCTAAAGGAGATTGAAAAACGACTCGATAATGATAAAGTATTATCCGAAACAGTGAAAAACAGTGGAAATATAATCCTTCCGGTTATTGGCGAATTTGGAAAATATCAAACCGAGTTAGTAATTCCACCTGAATCATTTCTCAATCTCAGCACATTTAAAAAAGATAACATTAATATTAAAGACCACACATCTGTTAGAGAATTAACCACCCCTTTTAATGAGCTATTAAAAAGCAGTCATGGACTGGGACACGTAAATCTCTCCCCTAATAAAATAATGATGGGCCAGGTTCATATACCCTTTATTGATTATCGAGGACATATAATTCCCTCCATGCCCCTTCGTCTTGTGCTTGACTACATAAATAAGCATCCTGAGCAGGTAATAATTAAAGACTCCGGAATCAAAATCGGAAAAGAAATTATTCCAACCAGCAATGGTGAAATGTTTATTAAATTTAAAGGTGGAAGGCGATCATTTCCATACTATTCATTTATCGATATCTTAAATGTTAAAAAGGTCCCGGCCGTATTTGATGGCAAAATTGTCCTCATTGGTTTTACAGCCAAAGGAAGCCCTGCAGTGAGCACGCCAGTAGACCCATCTATGCCACGCATAGAGTTTATGGCCAATGTAATCGAGGATCTTTTAAATGGACGTTTTCTTAAGCGCTCAAATATGATGCTTTATCTGGAGATCCTTATCTTAATGTTGGTTGGCTTAGCATCCTCATTATTACAATCCCGTTTCAGTTATTTAAACAGAACGGGAATCACAGCCGGACTTATTTTTCTTGTATTTTTAACCAGCGCCACCTTCTTTATTGCATTTGATATATGGTTCAAAAGCATCTATATCCTTCTCTCTCTGGTAACGATCTATGTTGTTATTATGGGAAAAGACTTTCTATTCATTCGCGCGACAGGTTTCTCAAAAGAGGCGATAGAAACGAACCGGATGCTTGGTATTAGTCTCCAGAGCCAGGGATTGCTTGATCTGGCATTTGAAAAATTCAGGAAATGTCCTCTCGATGATGAACTAAGGGATATTATTTACAATCTCGGGCTTGATTATGAACGAAAGAGAATGATTAATAAGGCTATTTCTATATATGAATATATTAACAAGAAAGAAAAAGGATTTAAGGATCTAAATGAACGCATACCAAAATTAAAAAAGGTGCTCAGTTCTCTGCCATTAGGCGCCTATCAAGGAAGTAATCAAGAAAAAATAATTGTTTCAGATGACCTGGAAATTAAGCCCACGGTTGGAAGATATGAAATACTCATGGAGTTGGGTCGGGGCGCAATGGGTACCGTGTATAAAGCGAGAGATCCTAAAATCAATCGCCTCTTGGCAATTAAGACAATCCGTTTCTCTGATGAATTTGACGAGGATCAGCTAAAAGAAATAAAAGAGCGTTTCTTTACAGAGGCTGAGTTGGCAGGAAAACTCTCGCACCCTGGAATTGTTGCCATACACGACGTAGGAGAAGACTATGACCTTACGTATATGGCCATGGAATTCTTAGACGGAGATAATCTCGAAAAATATTGCAAGAAAGGATCGCTCCTTCCAATGAGAAAAATACTCGATATCATAGCTGAAACAGCCGATGCGTTAGAATATGCGCACAACAATAGTGTAATTCACAGAGACATAAAACCGGCAAATATTATGCTATTAAAAATTGGTAGGGTAAAGGTAACTGATTTTGGAATAGCAAAGTCAATGTCTTCCTCAAAAACCAGAAGCGGGATAATACTTGGCACACCTAACTATATGTCACCAGAACAGATTATGGGTCGTCAGATAGATGCACGCTCCGATATATTCTCGCTGGGTGTGGTATTCTTTCAGCTCCTCACAGGAGAATTGCCATTCATTGGTGCGAACATGAACAGTCTTTTTTACAAAATCACTCAGGAAAAACATCCCTCACCCCACACGCTAAATCCAAAAATTATTAAGCCATGTGAGCAAATACTCGATAAAGCCTTAGCCAAAAACCCGGATCATAGGTTTCAGAAGGCGAGTAATTTTGCTAAGTATTTAAGAGTGTTAGCGAATAAAATTGACACACTGAGGGCAAAAAAATAAAGATAACAAGTAGAAGGTGAAAATCATTAAGGAGAAACATTGAAAATTTCAGCTGCGGGACTTTCTGATGTAGGTCTTAAGAGGGAAACTAACGAGGATTTCCTTGCAATGGATAACTCTACTAATCTATACATAGTGGCTGATGGTATGGGGGGTCATCTGGCTGGAGAGGTTGCAAGTAAGGTTGCCGTGAAGATAGTCCAGAAAAATGTTAATAATTGGATAAATAAAAACAGTCCGCTAACTGAAATATTTGACTTTCCGGATATGACCTTGAGCCAAAGAGGCAATTATCTATCAAGTAGTATAAAATTAGCGAACAGAGTGATTTATGAGATGTCTCAAGAATATACAGAATACAAAGGTATGGGAACAACAATTGTAATTCTGGCAGTAATGCCCTCTACCATAATTGCAGCTAATGTAGGCGATAGCAGGATATATCTTATAAGAGGAGATTCAATGGAGCCCCTTTCTAAGGAACACAGTATGGTAGCCGAACAGTTAGAGATGGGCCTGATATCCAAGGAAGAGGCAGAAACTTCACCTTTAAGACACATACTCACAAGAAATTTAGGTTCTTCAGAAACTGTTGATGCAGATGTGTTCGAAATTGAACATATAGATAATGACCGTTTTTTACTCTGCACTGATGGGCTCACAGATCTTGTATCAGACAATGAAATACTAAACATTATCAAAAATGGAAATGACCCTGAACATATCTGTCAGCAACTCATTTCTGAGGCCAACAAGAGAGGCGGTAATGATAATATCACTGTTTCTTTAATATCTGTAAATAAAGAATCTGATGAAAAGCGAGGAATAATAAAAAAATTTCACACCTTTTTAAAGAATAAAAAATGAGAGTGTCTGCTTTTTCTTATTAACCACAAAAAGGGGCATATATTATGGCACGCGTGATATTAGTATTTAATAAAAAAGTGATAAAGGAGTATCCTTTTTCCAAAGATAGCATGACTATCGGGCGGGATGAAGCAAATGAAATTGTTATTGATAATCTGGCAGTATCCAGTCACCATGCCAGAATAGATAAAACTGGAGGTATCTATATCCTTACTGACCTACAAAGCACAAACGGAACATTTGCGAATGATAAAAAAATTACTTCTTATAAACTACAACATAAGGATAAAATAACTATTGGCAAACATCTCCTTTTCTTTGCTATGTCAAAGCAAGAGCAAGCCAAAGCGAAAGAGGCAGAGCTTGATAAGACCATGATCCTTGATACCGCTCAACAAAAGGAGCTGTTAGAGAAACAGGCCGAAAAAAAGGCCAAAGATGTATCCGCTCAACAAGGAAAAATGGGTGTCATAAGCTTCATTGATGGCTCTGGTGGGGGCGAAATTCCACTGACGAAAAAGTTAACCAAGATAGGAAAAGCTGAAACATCTGAAATAAGGCTCGGCGGTTTGTTCATGCCTCCTACAGCAGCTACTATTAGCCGCAGACCGAATGGATATGCTATTACACCAATCACTAAGAAAACCAAAGTAAAAGTAAATAATGAAGTGATAAAAGAAAGCCATTACCTGAAGGATTTTGATACAATTGAAATAGGATCATACAAGTGCCAATTCTATCACCAGGAGAGTCAAAATGAAAAATAAGCCCGGTGATAAAAATAGATTAAAATTAAATACATTTTTTTTGCTTATTGTTATCTTTTTACTTTTCTCCTCTTATTCAGAAGCCTCTAAAAGACGATCCGTTAAAGTGAAAGCAGATGAATCAATAAGCTTCCTTTGCTTTAAAATATACGGCAGATTCAATCCTGAGATGACAAAACAATTTGTCAAAATTAATCCCCATATTAAAGATTGGGATAATCTTGCTGAAGGAGAAGAAATAAATCTTTTCTCAAAAAAAGAAATGAATAGCATTGTTCCCGAGCAAAAAAGAGAGACGGTGGTGATAACCTTTTTAAAGCCTCCAGTAATAATTAAGAAAGACACCAAAGGCCCTCATAAAAAAGCCTTATTAAATATGATTCTTGATTGTAAAGACCGTATAGAAGTAAAACGCGGTGGCAGGGTAGAATTAATGATGAGTCATGGAAGAGTTATCAGATTAGATGAGGGCTCCACACTAAGAATTAGCGCCTTAAAAAGGGATGAGCAGAAAAAATCAGTTGTGGGGAAATTTAAACTTTTTCTTGGAAGGCTCTGGGGAAAGGTCTTACAAGTGAGATCACGCCGGAAAAAAGAAATGTATGTATCCACCCCAACCCTGGTTGCTGGTGTCAGGGGGACAGCATATGACCTAAAATTAAAGCGTGACCAGTCTACCATCATCAAGGTCTTTGAGGGAGAGGTTGAGATATATAATCCTTTGCAAAAAATGCCTGAATCCGGGATTATTACTGATTTTAAGAAACCGCATAGAGTACAAGGTCCCCACAGAATTACTGAAAAGGAATGGAATGAGATCCTTCTCAGGCAATACCAACAGGTAATTGTTACGAAAGAGGGTATCAGCGCACCAATTAGTTTTGACCATGAAGCTGAAAGAAGAACTGAATGGATAAAGTGGAATGAAGAAAGGGATCTAAGACTAAGTGGAAAAGAAATCCTCTAAAATTACTGTTACTTCCCTGTCATATCTAAAGATTTAAGTCTTTCATCTTTTATTTCCTTTAATCGTGTCGCTATCTGGTGTTTTGAAAAGGTTCTGCCGCAATGTGTGCACTGGTAGATTTCTTCTGTGATTTCATCATGTATGAGATTATCTGAAAAATTTACCCTTCGAAACTGGGTAGAAAAAGTATAGATTTTAATAAAATTTTTATTTTTGCAGTTATCACATAAAAAATAATCCTTGATAGTATCCATTAGCGCCCCCAAAAAAGCATTGCTCTTGTGCGATCAGACAGATTCTCTTATCCAATTTAGTCTATCTTGTCAAATGTTTTCGTATCGCCCTGATAATATCTGGGGCATGAGGTTCTCCTGGCATTGGCGTAAAAAATAATCATCTGTCATTCCAGAGATAAAATCCCGGACAATCATAGCAAGAGGCGTAGCATCTCTATACTGAGAGGACATTCCATCTAAAAATTCTTTAAAAATAACTGAATTATCATTACCTGCTTTTAGATCATTATAATATTTATTAAAAAGCATCTCAAACATCAATTTTAACTTGTCGGTTTGATTTTTCGCCCTGGGATTGGTGTATATAAACTCCTGGTTGAAATCTTTAAGCCTTTTTAATGCCTGCGCAACATCAGGGCTAAATGAAAGAGAGGGTTTTCCCAGGCTTTCTGCAATCAAATCCTCAACCAGGGTATATACAATAGTTCCGTTTGTTTCTCCCAATATGCGGCGGCAATCCCGCGGCATTTCATTTCTTTTTATCAAACCCAGTCTGATTGCATCCTCTATATCTCTACCAATATAGCTAATGGTGTCTGCCATCCGAACAACACACCCCTCCATAGTCATAGGCCAGATAGGTGTATTTGGATCCCCTATTACCTTTTTTATATCTTGTTCCAATCGAGCAAAATCTTTATCTTTATCAGGATATAAGGCGGGATTATGCACCTCCCCGTTATGACAAAGGATGCCATCCAAAACCTGAAGAGATAGGTTCCAACCAACTCCTTTTTTTTCTATTGCCTCTAAAAAACGCACACCTTGTACATTGTGTAAAAAATTACTGAGTCCATATTTCTGAGACAAATCTGAGAGAAACCTTTCACCATCGTGGCCAAACGGTGTATGACCTATATCGTGGCCAAGGGCAATAGCCTCAATAAGATCCTCATTAAGTCGCAAAAGACGGCCTATAGTTCTGCCAATCTTGGAGACTAATTGCACATGAAGAACACGGTGTGTGATGTGATCATTTTTTATAAGGTAGAAAACCTGGGTCTTGTCAATGTATCTGGAATAGGCTAAAGAATGGAGAATCCTATCTGCATCAATAGAAAAGTTCTCCCGATGACTGTCAAAAATCTCTGGCTCGTCTCTTCGTCTGACAGCCTGAGTGCTCAAGGTAGCATAAGGCGAAAGCCTATCCTTTTCTAAAAGACGGAGTTTTTGTTTAAGATCTTTTAATATTTTGGCCTTATTCATTAAATGTCCTCTTATTCTAAAAAGGGAAACTCAAATGAAAGATAAGCAAACTGTAACTCAGGTCGTCATGTTCACCTCTGAACTTTGCTGAGTAGTGACGAAAATTTTAATAAAAGTTACTATCACAGATCAATGTATATTTTATACTTGAAACTGGAAACTTGATTTATGATGGTTTAATCTTATATTTAATTATCTGGCCAAATCTGGGATCTATATATCATATTATTAAGGGACTGAATATAAGGTATGAGTTTTATATGTCACTTTCAAGTTTCAAGTTTCCAGTTTCAGGTATCAACAAACTAAACCTACATCCCACTGAAAAAAAGGCCTTGTCAGCTATCCTTGGATATCGAATGATCAACAGAGGGGATAGCGTCATTGTAGCTGTATCTGGAGGAGCAGATTCTGTCTGCCTTTTGAAAATCCTTTATGAACTCAGGAAGCGCTTGAATATCAGTCTAACTGTTGCCCATTTTGATCATGGATTAAGACCCAAAGAAGATGAAAAGGAAACAGAATTTGTTGCTAATTTAGCGAAAAGACTAAATCTTGCTTTGGTCTGCGATAAGGCCACTAAACTAACAAAGGCGCCTGGGAGCTCTATTGAGGAAAAAGCAAGAGAGATGAGATATCAGTTTTTTCAAAAAGCAATAGATGAGAATCATGCCCAGAAGCTCGCCCTTGGCCATAATATGAATGATCAGGCAGAAACAGTTCTTATGCATTTTCTAAGGGGGACCGGGCTAACCGGTTTATCTGGAATACCTCCAATTCGGCAAAATTGTTTTATAAGACCTCTCATAGATATAACGAGAGATGAAATCCATACCTATTTAAAACAAAATGGCGCGTCTTTTATAATAGATAGTTCAAACCGTGAAACAAGTTATCTAAGAAACAAGATACGCTTAGAGTTACTACCAATACTTCTTGACTATCAACCAAAGCTTGTCGAACACCTGGGTGAACTTGCATTTCTATCCAGACAGGAAACCCAATTTATAGATGAAGAGGCAAAGAAAGCATTGAAGAAAATAATTTCTAATTCCTCAAAGCATTCCTTAGAACTTTCTCTTGCCACCTTTAATAACCTTTCATGTTCTATTCAGTATCGTATTATCAGGCAGGCAATAGAAAAAATAAAGGGAAACCTCAGAAAGATTGATATCAGGCATATCAAGTCTATTATAAATCTCGTCAATAGTGATAAACCTCAGGCCAAGGCAAATCTTCCTGAAAATATTATAGTAAAGAAGATATATAACATGCTTAGATTTTCTTTAGGGGATATGATTAAAACTGATAATTTCTCCTACTCTATAAATAATCTGGGGAGATTTCAAATTCATGAGATCAATAAAACAATCTCCTTCACGGAGATATCTAAAGATGATTTCATGTTGTCCGCTCATTCGCCTGAAGAGGCATTCCTTGACCTTGATAAACTCAAATGGCCTCTGAGAGCAAGAAACTTCAGAACAGGAGACAAATTTATACCCCTTGGTATTAATGGGTTTAAAAAAGTGAAAGATATCTTTATTGATAATAAAGTTCCATCAGAAGAGAGGAAAAAAATTCCTATTCTTGTAAGCCATGATGATATAGTATGGGTTTATGGCATAAGGATTGATGATAGATACAAGATCAAACAGGAAACAAAAAGGATTTTAAGGTGTAAAGTTGAATAAAGTGTGCTATAATATTCTGTTTAGAATAATTAATTATATTATTTATCTATCTCAAAAGTAAATCACAAAGGAGAACACATTTGAACACATTTTCTAAAAATCTTACTCTCTGGCTGGTTATCAGCCTTATGATGATCCTGCTATTTCAAATTTTTAAAAAAGAAACTAAGCAGACTGGCCAGTTAAGCTATAGTGAATTCTTAAACATGGTAGACCAAGGCGAGGTCAGCCAGGTCACCATTCAAGGGGATAAAATATCTGGTAACTCAAATCAGGGCAGATTCTTTAAAACATTTGCGCCTAAGGATCTTGAGCTAATAAAAATCTTACGTAATAAGGGGATCGAGATAACTGCAAAACCGGATGACACATCTCCGTGGTATATGACAATTCTTGTATCCTGGTTCCCTATGCTTCTTTTAATTGGTGTCTGGATTTTTTTTATGCGCCAAATGCAGGCGGGAGGAGGCAAGGCGCTATCTTTTGGAAAAAGCCGGGCAAGACTCGCAACTAACGAAAAAGATAAGGTAACATTTGATGATGTCGCTGGCATTGAAGAAGCCAAGGAAGAACTTCAAGAGATCATAGAATTTTTAAGAGACCCAAAGAAATTTACCCGTTTAGGAGGCAGAATCCCAAAAGGCGTGCTTCTGGTTGGCGCCCCCGGAACAGGCAAGACGTTATTAGCCAGGGCTATTGCTGGAGAGGCAGGCGTCCCTTTCTTAAGTATAAGTGGTTCTGATTTTGTAGAAATGTTTGTAGGCGTTGGAGCATCCCGGGTCAGAGATCTTTTTGTACAGGGGAAAAAGAATGCCCCCTGCATTATATTCTTAGATGAGATTGATGCTGTTGGTCGACATCGAGGTGCAGGATTAGGAGGGGGTCATGATGAAAGAGAACAAACATTAAATCAACTCTTAGTGGAAATGGATGGATTCGAATCTAATGAAGGCGTTATCCTTATTTCAGCCACTAACAGGCCTGACGTACTTGACCCTGCATTATTACGACCAGGAAGATTTGACAGGCAGGTAGTTGTGCCGGTGCCTGATGTCAGGGGACGGGAAAATATATTAAAGGTCCACACAAAAAAAACGAGGATTGGAGATGGTGTCGATCTTTCTGTAATTGCCAGGGGAACGCCAGGTTTTACCGGTGCAGACCTTGAAAATATGGTTAATGAGGCAGCGTTGCTTGCAGCGAGAAGAAACAAAGACAAAATTTATATGCAAGACATGGAAGATGCAAAGGATAAGGTGCTTATGGGTGCAGAGAGGAAGAGCATGATCATAAGCGATGATGAGAAAAAAACCACGGCCTATCATGAAGCAGGACATACCTTGGTAGCAAAATTTCTCCCCAACACCGATCCCATACATAAAGTGACCATAATTCCCAGAGGCAGGGCCCTTGGCCTGACACAACAACTCCCTTTAGATGATAAACATACCTACACAAAGGAGTATCTTTTAAATAACATCTGCATCCTGATGGGAGGAAGAATAGCCGAGGAGATTGCCTTAAATACCCAAACTACGGGAGCAAGCAATGATATAGAGAGGGCAACGGAGATAGCAAGAAAGATGATCTGTGAATATGGTATGAATGAAAAACTCGGCCCATTGAGTTTCGGAAAGAAGGAAGAAGAAATATTCTTGGGGCGTGAGATTTCCCAGCATAGGGATTATAGTGAAGAAACAGCGCAAAAGATTGACGAAGAGGTTAATAATATTATAGATTCTTCCTATAAAAAAACTTATAAACTTATAAGTGATAACCGAAATACCCTTAACAATTTAGCCAGGGCCCTTTTAGAAAAAGAGACCCTCGATGGCAGTGAGATTGATGAAATAGTAGGCAAAAAGAGAAGAAAAAGACACACAACAAAATCAACGGCGCCAAGGAAAATTGATTCACAAAGCAAGAAAAATTGATGATTTAAGGTGGTTAGACTATAATTTTAATCTTGATTCTAAAACCTTTATTATGGGTATTTTGAATATTACCCCTGACTCCTTTTTTGATGGAGGCATGCATTTCCACGAAAATGATGCGGTGAAGCATGGCTTAAGGATGGTCGCCGAGGGCGCTGATATTATTGATGTAGGAGGAGAATCAACAAGACCTTTTTCAGATCCCATCCCCCTTGATGAAGAGTTAAGGAGAGTAATACCTGTTATCAAGACTCTCGCCCAGGAGATAGACATTCCAATTAGCATAGATACATATAAGAGTGAGGTAGCCAGTCAGGCAATAGAGGCCGGCGCCACAATGGTCAACGACATAAGTGCGCTGAAATTTGATCCTGCAATGGGTCAATTGATTGCGGATGCAGGCGTGCCCATTGTTTTGATGCATATGAAAGGAACACCAAAAAATATGCAGATAAACCCTGCCTACAAAGACCTTTTTAGTGAAATAACAGATTTCTTGCGCAAGGCCATAGAACAGGCTATCAGTTCAGGCATAAAAAGAGATGTTATTATCATTGATCCCGGTATTGGCTTTGGTAAATCCTTTGATGATAATCTCAAGATAATAAATAATTTACATACATTTTCTTCTCTTGGACAACCACTTCTGGTTGGCCCCTCTAATAAGGCCTTTATTGGACATGTGCTTGGCCTTTCAGTAGAATCTCGTGAAACTGGCACAATGGCTACTGTTGCTGCTTCTGTGCTGAACGGAGCAAATATTGTTAGGGTACACAATGTTAAGGCCGCCAAAGAGACAGTAACTATGATTGATGCTATAATGAAAGCCGAAACTTAAAATCCTTTGACATAGCTCAGGATGGTGAGCCTGTCGAACCGCTGGATAATTGTTCCTATGCTACTATGTATCGATGCAGGTAATACAAACATTGTTATTGGTATCTTTCAAGATGATATACTGCGTAATCACTGGCGAATAAGAACAGAAAGAGAAATGACCAGTGATGAATTCACTGTATTAATCAGCAACCTGTTTATTTCAGCAAAATTAGAGATACAGAGTATACGCGATGTAATTATCTCTTGCGTTGTGCCACCTCTTCTTAGCTCTCTAAAAGAGTTTTGCTTACTTCATTTTAACCATGAACCAATGATTGTTGGCCCGGATACAAATACGGGGTTGCCCATTAAATATGACAATCCAAAAGAGGTTGGAGCTGACAGGATAGTTAATGCAGTGGCTGCATACC
>Ga0116200_10000344_pt1 | contig 14547 bp, 17 predicted proteins | sample Mar14436cmmetaG_FD_94478 | JGI IMG/M metagenome (GOLD analysis project Ga0116200, IMG submission 94478) | Marine hydrothermal vent microbial communities from Guaymas Basin, Gulf of California to study Microbial Dark Matter (Phase II) - Marker... ... | reverse complement strand
CCTTTAATACTATTGATGATTATATCTCTCATTTGATAAGTCATGTCCAGGCATATGAAGAACCCGAAGAATGAGCACTCTCCAGGCGTTCTGTTCGCACCTCCGATGCAAATTCGCCTCTCAGCTTTCGATCGGAACGGCAAGCCACTCAAATCAGTCATCGTTGAAGCTCATTCCTGGCTCTTGAATTTTTATCACATCATCAAGATGCTCATCGGCCAGGATGAGGTCAGTTGCTGGGTCAGGAACTATTCCGGCACTCAGGTACAGCTCCGCGCTTTCTCTACTTCTAACTGCTGGGATGATGTCTCCGATGCTATGACCGAAGTCGGTGTTGGCGATTCCAATGCCGCATTCAATGCCTCCCATTACAAACTTCAAGGTTCAAACGTCTACTGGGGCGATGTCAATGGTGCAGTAGATATCGAGGGTGAAAAGGTCAGTTTCATCGCCGAAATTGATTGCACCACCGCTCTCACGGTCAAAGAAGTTGGGATCCGCTTCCCGAAAGTCAAAGATTTCTACGGCAATAATCAGATTATCATGATAGAACGCAGTGTGCTCGCTTCGTCTGATCAGCTCGATGTTCCCGCCGGTGGCAAAGTCCAGGCGACCTATGAAATGAATTACCCATAAGATGACTCTCCACATTTCCGATATCAAACTCCCGGAAAATCCCGTTGTAGGCGCTGAATTGCGCATTCCCGTCACCGTGAAAAACGACACCGATTCCGAAGTTGAAGTTCGTGTCTATCTCTATTCCGAAAAACAAGAAGGCGGTGGTTCCGTTCTCTGGGATTATGAACCTGATGTTCACTGGCAAAATATCGCCGCTCATGATGAGTATTCGTTCTCTGGTTATTGGGATACTCTCGTTTGCACTCTGCCCAACAAAGATCCCTGGAATTTCTGGGTTGAACTGCGAGAGCAGCATCAAGGCTTCATCGAGAAAAAGGAGTTCACGCTCCAGGCTCAAGATCGCCCTTACTGGTGGGGCACGCTCGTCGATAACATCATGATGGGTAATGTCAAATCCATCACCGAGCCCGTTATGGCGTTATTTGCAATTGATGAAATCAAAGGCATCACCGCGCCGCCATTCACGTGCTGGATTTGTGGTGATAAGTTCGAAGGCGAGTCCGCGACTCTCGATTTCGGCAAACATCTCATGCAACATTTCACTGCTTTCATCACTGATTGGTTTAAAGAACATTAGTCTCAATTGATTATCATGCCATCAGAAGTTAAACCCGGAAAATCGCGTGCCGCACTCGTGCTCGACATCATCAAGCTCGTCTTTGATATTATGCAAACCGTCTCGTTTATGATGTTCATCGAAGAAGAAGGCATCCAGATCCGCGGGTTCGGCATCATGAGCCTCATGCGCGAGAACCTCGTAGATGAGGTGGAAACTCAACTGAAAGCGCTCAAAGAGCAAGTTCAAAATCTTGAAACCTTCTGTGATTCCTGGGGCTGGTTCGCACCTTATATGAAACCCACCTATTCCAACTATGTCCAAGCAGCCTATGATCAGCTTGATGCATGGGAAGCATGGGTCGCCGCAAAGAAAGCAGAACGCGACAATGCGATTATCAGGATTGTATCCTCACCGACCAATGCCGAAATCTGGATTGATGGTAGAAATTCCAATTTCCTTACGCCCCAAACTTTCGATGACCTTTCGCCTGGCGATCATACCATCAAACTCAAATATGTCAGCTCCCGTCGTGGTCAGCTTGAATATGAAGACACCATCACCGTTGAGAAAGGTAAAACTAAAGAGTTTCGCTTCGTGCTTGAGGAGGTGTCTTGAGTATGACTCATTTTTCTTCAGTTGATTATTTCTCTGCTGGACTCGCTACTCTCTCACGCCAGGTCATCTGCTTCGCTATCGCCAAAGCCCCTCTTAAAGGTCATCCTGTTTATATCGCCGCAAATCTCACAATCAAATTCGCTGTTCATCAGTTCAATCTCCGTGTTCTTGAGATTGAAAGTGCAATGGATGCCTCGCTTATTCTCGCTGAGCAAACTGCCTATCCGCTCCTGCTCCAAGTTTCGGAGGAGATGGACCGGCTCATGGCGGCTCAGCTCACATGGGAAGATAAGCAAATTGCGCTCGCTGAGCTCATCCATCCGCTGCTGCTCCTTATTGAACCGCTTGCTTATTTATCGATTGGCAATTATATCGATTCGATGAAAGCCCAAAAAGATGCCCACACTGCAGTCCTGCTCCATTTCGAAAGCCTTTGGGAATGGAAAACCGCTACCGTCACTTATGTTATTGATGGTGATACGTTCAAGGTTGATATTTTCGATGAATCAGTCAGATTTGAGGATATTGATTGCCCCGAACCCGATTCCGACAAGGGCAAAGCCGCCAAAGCTTATACCGAATCGCATTTACTCGGCAAAGAAGTCGAGCTCCGGGTTAGAAAACAGCTCGATGATTATGGCAGGCGAGTCGCCAAAGTCTATCTCGACGGCAAGAATTTCGGCTATGAACTCGTCCGTAATGGTCTTGCGAAATTTAGTTATGTTAAGAGATGAAGCCAGCATCTAATCCTGCGGATAAGCTATTGCAATCTTTCCGGCAAAATCAGTTTCAGTTCACCCGTCTTATGAAGCGTCAGGCAGCGCACGCAAAAGTCCTCGAACATGAAACTTTTAAATTATGTTCACCCTATCTTTTTAATATGCCCACGCGTCTGCAAGTCCGCAGCTTCCCGCTCGGCTGTAAAATCAAAATCGATGGTGAACTCATGCCGTTCCGCACACCGCATACGTTCAATAATCTTCCACCCGGTCAGCATGTTGTTGAACTTATCTATGAAGACGTCAATGGCAAGCGTTCACTTCGCAAAACCGTCCAGCTCGTGCCCAATGAGCGTGTAGTTTGTAAGTTGCATTTCAAAAAGCCCAAAACTCTTGCAACTATTGGATGAAAATGAATGCAGAATCCAAAGAACCGGAATTCGTTGAACTAATTCGTAACATTAAAGATTACGATCCTTCCAAGCTCAACAATGCCCAGCTCGCAGACGATATGCGCATCTGCTTCGCATGGTACTCCTCGCTCCGGCAGGGCAAGAAATTGAAATTCACGATGGATGAAGTCATCGAACTCGCTCGCAAAATCTACAATGAAATCGAAAAGCGTAAGCGTGAGGGCAAGATGAAACATGATTGGAAGCCTGAACAGATGAAGAAGTATTCCCGTGAACTCTTTGAAATCATCACCGGCGCCCATCTCGCAGCCTCCAATTCCGCCACTCTCCCCATTTACCCCGGGAATGTCTCCCCGCGGTTCGATCCGCTCGATCTCGATGAGTTCTTACAGAAATGGAATTCCTTTTATTTCCGCAAGCCATTTATTCTTCTTGTCGGCTCGCTCGCCAATTGGCAGCGCACTGAAGGTGATATCGATATTCTTGTAAAAGCCCGCGATCCCACTCCGCTGCTGAATGCACTCGATCGTGCAATCATCAAGTGCTTCAAGTTGCATGAAGATCAGCTCGCTGACCTCCTCATCCAGGCGCATCAGTTCATACATTCCGATTCGCTTTTCTTGCTCACGCGCTGGCGAATCGAACGTGCATTCCCCGAATTTAAAGGCAGGATTCAAGTGCTCGACGATTCCTTCTCGGGCCCGTTTACTAATTTCGTTGAGCTTGCCGACCTTGCCGCAGTAGCACGCAGTGAGAAAGTCCGCCAGGAAATGGCACAGCGTGGCATCAAACTCTTCCAGTGGTTCCCGATGCTCAAGCCTATGCATGGACGTCAGAAAGGTGAAATCTATTCGGTTGATTCGGTTATCGAAGTCCTTAAAACTCGCAAAGATAACTGGTTCGATATCGGCGTTTATGTCCAGAAGAAATATGATGGCACTCATTGCCAGGTTCACAAGAGCGGTGATAAAGTCCGTATCATCACTGAAGATGGCACCGATGTCACCCAGAACTGTCCGACACTTGTCAAAGAGTTTCAGCAGCAGCCCGGTAATTTCATTTTGTGTGGTGAGATTGAGCTCTGGAAGAATGGCAAGCATCAGCCCCGTGCGCTCACCGCGGGCATACTCAATGCCAGCAAGCCGCAGCCCGATGAAAAAGATCTAATTTTCAATGTCTATGATTGCCTCTTCTTCGATGATGCCGGGGATATTCACAACCGTCCTTACTCTGAACGCATCAAATATTATCAGAAAATCCGTGAAACTGACCATATCAAGCTCGCTCCGTTCACTCTCTGCCATTCCGAGCAGTGTGTCCGTGATGCGATCGAGAAGTATTCTGCTCAGGAAGGTTCCGAAGGCGCATACCTCAAACGTGCTGATTTCCCTTATGAACTCGATGGTAAAACCCGGCTGAATATCAAATACAAAAAGGAAAGGTCGCTCGATGCCGTAGTGCTCAAACGCAACAAAGTCGCTAAGACCGAGAAAACCTATTATTACCACTGCGGACTGAAGTCTGATCATGATATCGTCTACTGCGGCAAAACTTTCAATACGAACATCAAAGCCGAACCCGGTGATATTATCAAGGTCGTGTTCGTTGATATTTCAGGTTATACCGATCCAAAGACCGGCAAGCGGTGGGTCAACTGGTGGGCGCCGCGTGTCGTGATGCTACGCACTGATAAGAAAGAGCCCGACACTATTGATACTGCCTGGCGGATGGTCAAAGAGACCACAGCTAGGTTCGAAGAGAAGCCGATGCCCGACATTAAGAATCTTGAGCAGCTCGATGCTGAATCTCCAACTCATAAAGATTGCATCAATTTCGACCCCGAATCCCATATGTGCAAATTGCATAATCGTCTCGTAGACCCCGATGCGCTCGCCTGTCCCGATTTCCAGCCTCGTGCCAATCTCTCTGCCAGTGCTAAGCGATTCGTCATCCAGAATCATTTCCGCGGCAGTTCCTCGCATGGCGATTTCCGTGTCCAACTTGATCACGTGCTCGGCGGCTTTACGCTCGGCTGGCAGCGTGCCGATGAACTCAAACGTGAACTGGAAAAGCACTGGCAACTCAAGAAAACCAAAGACCGTTACGAAATCTACTGGGACGGTGAACTCATGTATGCGCTCGATAAGCGTGAGAACGTGGTACAAGAGCCGTCCGCAGCACTCAAGAAGCGTGTGTTTGAGTTCCATAAAAAACTCGCCATGGATCCCAGATTCTGGAAGATTGATATGAACACTGGCGAAGAACTCAAACGCAAAGGTTCAGTGCGTGATGAAGTGGAGAAGATTTTCTGTGTCCAGAAAACTCGCGAACCGTTCGAGTGGCTCTCAGTCGAGGGCGTAACCAAACCGCGTGAGGTCGAACCCGAACCCGGCGGCACGCGGTTCTTCCCCGGGATATTTGTTGAGGTGGATTCCGGCACTTACTATCCCGGTGCGCAGAAGCCGTATTTCAAGGAATATTTCCTCAACGGCAAGAAATGGAAAGGCAGGGTCGTGTTCCGGTTGGTTGCGGGCTTGCAGGGCACAAAAGCAGTCGCCAACTGGCTATACTGGAAGCCCGATGATCAGACTCCTTATGTTCTCTCAGCACGTGCCGTCCGCGATAACTGGCTGCCCGCAGAGGGTAGTGCTATGCCCCCTGAATGGGAACACAAACTCCCGGAAGAATTGCATTTCTGGAAAGCCGGTGATCGCAAGAAGAAACTCGAACTGCGTAAACTCGCACGTGAATATCTCAAGAAGAAGGAGGTTCTCAGTGTCGATGATGAAGTTGAGTTCGTGCTCACGCACCGGTACTGGCAGGGTCAGTATGTTGTGCGCGGTCTTCCGGTTGAGGACTATCATATAAAAATTGGCGAGCATAGATTCCATCTCGATAAAGACCCGACCCACGAATTCCCCGAGAATGGCATTTCTGCTTTGCAGTTCCATGATAAAGATGAATATTTCGTCGAGGGCGAGAAGAAGCCGCAATCTGCAGTCAATCCCAACCGCAAAATTCCCGCTTATATTCATGTGCTCGATCGCGGCAAAGCTGAAATCATCGCCGATGAGCCCCTCTATCTCCATGTGCGATTGAATGGAAAGAAACTCAAAGGTTTGTTTTATTTCCGCCGCACCTCGCGCGATGCCGAGTTCTGGACATTCAAAAAAGGTATGGAGAGCTTTTAAGATGGTTCCTATCAAAAGGCGCTCGGATGCTGAAATCGAACGTGAATATCTTGAGCATTATCTTGTATCCGTCCTCGCTTCTATTAATTCCAGATTTCATCTGTTTGATGCTCACTTATTCCACGATCCAAATGGTAATTTCCATATCAAGATTATCTGGAAATGACTTCCGGCAAGCCTCTCACCGAAGAGCAAAAAGAGAAAATCAGGAAGGAAATCAAATTCAAAACCAAGTGCCAGCTTGCTAAGGAGATGGGACTTCATTACCAGACCGTATCCAAGTTCGTCAAGAAAGAATCGCTTGAGGTCGATGATTCCGAAAATCGTTATATAGAGCCTGTTTCGGAAGATTAATTATGGAGGAGCAAGCTCAGCCGTTTGCACTGCGGGACATCTATGAGCATCCGTTCGTGCAGGACCTCATCCGCGAGAATCGTGAACTCCGCGAGCTCGCCACCAAGCCTCAGGTCAAAGATTTGCGAGAAATCCCGCTGCCCTACACAGTCGAGAATTGCATTCTCATCAAGGAAGGTGTGCATAATGGCGTCTATTACCCTGCGGAAGAACTCAAGAAAGCCGTCGACCAGCACGAAGGTCTGCAGATCTATCTCGACCACAAAGACACGAAAGGTGAAGCCGCACAGACCTGGATTGGTGCAGTTCACAATCCCAAATGGTCCGAGCGCGACAAGGCGATTCTTGGTGATATTGATATAGTTGACCCAAAAACTGCGATGGCAATTGCATATGGCGCCAAGTTCGGGCTGTCTGCAACCGTCGATGTGGATTCGCAGGAAAAAGATAGCAAAACTGTCGGTCGCAATCTCCTCTTTAAGTCTTACTCGATAGTTGTCAATCCCGCGGTGCGTGAAACGATGCTGAATGAGGCTCAAGACATGGCTACGGAAGAGTTAGATTATGTGGCTGATCTCCAGCCCGCTCTCTCAAAGCTGGATGATGCGATCAGACGCGCATCGTCCATGAAGGATACGTCGCTGCTCACGACCTTACAGCAAATCAAGGCGATTGTATCGAAGGTTTGTGGTAAGGAGTATCCTTATCCCAAGCCCGGCTCGATGAGCCTTGATGCGCTCTCGGAGCAGATCGCCGCGCTCGCTCAGGCTATCAAGGATTTGCAGTCATCGTCTGAACCCTCCAGCACCAACGATAACGAGGAGCTGGAGGCTGTAAAGAAGGAGAATGAGGAATTGAAGGAGAAGTTGAATGCTATTCAGCAAAAAGAGCATGAGCAGAACGTTGAAAGAGTGCTGAAGAAGGAGATTGAAGTTGGTCTCACTGCCGCTGCCGATGCAGAATCCCGACGCAAAGAACTTCTGGAGATGGATTCCGCCGCGCTTACCGCAGTTGAGCAGAACCTCGATCGCACTATCAAGATCCTTGAGACCAATGTAGATGATACCAAGCCCGCAGAGACCACACCATCTTCGTCCAGTCAGGAACTCTCACAGAAGTCTTCTTCTTCATCCGAGAAGCTGCTCCAGATGATGATTGCGGAGCAGAACCGCGCCACATTCAATTATGGGGGTGATGAATGATATGAGGTCGCTAAGAGAACTCCAGGCTGCGAATATTACGGATACTAATACTACAAACATCAGCAATATTCAGGACACGTTCCTTGATACTGAAGTCCGGAAATTTGCCGAGGCGCTGCGATTCTTCCGGCAGGTTGTGGAAGAGAATGACGTGCTTGTGAATTCGCGTGACAAGACTCTCCGAATACCCAAGACAACTTCGCATCTCACCATAACTACTTCGCACACTGAAGGTGCAGAGCGGACTTACACTGAGATGACCAACATCAATACAGTGGACATCACACCCGCTTTCAAGCTCGGTGCGATCGCTATCACGAAGGAACTCGTTGATACCACGCGTGTAGACTTGATTGATCTTGCGAAATACATGGTTGCACAGGATATCGAAGAGGGCATCGAGAAGGCAATTACGGAGCAAATTGACACCGATGTCACCACCAATGTCGTCTATGGTGGCGATGCCACGAAGCCGTCCGAACTTACTTCTGGTGATACTATCACGGTTGATCTCGTTGCCGATGCTATCCAGAAAGTGAAGGAGAATAATTATGTCCCTGCCTTCTTGTTCATTCGCCCGGCTCAGGAGAATGTGTTCTATAAGTCCTCCCAGTTCACCAATGCCGCCGAGTATGGTTCTAACGAGGTCGTTCTGAATGGTGAAATCGGCAAGTATCTTGGTGTGAAGGTCATTACGTCCACGCTCACGCAGCATTACAGCGCTTCTGGTCAGGACAAGGGCATTTCCGGTGCTGACGGACAGTGGGGTGCTGCCGGCACTTCATGTCAGCTCATAGGGTTCACTGCAGGCAAGAAGAAGCCGATTGTGCTCGCTTGGAAGCAGAAGCCGCAGGTGTCTTATGAGTATCTCAAGCGATATGCGAACCACTATATCTATTACGATGCTGCGTATGGTGTCAAGGTGATCGAGGAGAAGGCTTGCTGTTTGATCAAGGTCACGGATTCGTGATCTCAGGTGTGATTGAATATGACTGAATACGGCTTCCGAGACAACAAAATTGTAGCCAAGTCCAAAGGTATAGTCGTTATTCCCATGAGCTTTGAGTCTGGTGAGCAGACCGCCACTAAAATCTATTTCCCCTTCAAAGTCCGGATCGATAAAATCCGAAGCATAGTTACGAAGGCCATTGCCGGAACCGACGATGGCACTATCACCGGCGCAAATGCTAATGGAAATTCAGCCAATGGCGTTGTCACTGTTGCCGCTTCTTCCGCATTGAATACTGAGGATTCCGCCTCCCCTACTTCCAATAATATCGTTGAAGCCGACAGCTACTATAAACTCACCTCTTCTAAGAGCACTGCTGGTGGGAAAGTTCTCGTCACTCTCGAATTCACTCGCATTGCATGAAATGTCGCCTGATCTTCCCGCGCTCATTAGCACGCTTGGCTTCCCGATTGCAATCACCATTTACCTGCTCTGGGAACGTCAGCAGGTCACGAAGACGCTGGAGAAGGCAATCAAGCAGGACTTAGTCATTGCTATCCAAGAACTGCGTGAGGAGATCATAAGGTTCAGCGAACGCTGTAATGGAGGGCGTAGACCATGAGTAGATTTTTTATGCTCGATGGTGTAACGTATGATTTAAATGAGCTTGTTACACGCTATCTTCTGCAGTTCCATTCATTGCAGAGATGGGGTAGGTATGTCGATCCTGAATGGACTCATGCAGCTGAAGTTACTGCGCCCTCTGCCGGCACGGCACTGGTAACAAAATCTGTGGGAACGGGCAAGACTGGCTATATCTACGGGTTCTTCATATCTGCAGGTGAGTCAAATGATTTCAAAATCAACTGGACTTCTGGCGGTAATGCGAAGTCAATAAGAATACCTTTCAGTGGCAAAGGTGCCTTGCATTATATAAACTATTCCGCATTGAATGAGGGTATAGGTGCAGATGCGGGAACGGATATTACAATTACAAACATCAATGCCGGCAGTTCGGGTGTAATTTATCAAGCTCGGTTATTCTACGCAGAGGTGTAATAAGGAATGGGTGGTTTCAGCACGATAGTAGGAGTGGAACGCGAAGCACTTGTTAGTTATGCGGGCGTTACTGATGCCGACGGTGCTGCGGATGGTACATCTTTAAAATGCAGCGCTATTGGTAGTGGCTCAGGTTACCCCGATTTTGATGGTAACCAAGTAATCATTACTTCAGGTCCTTATAAAGGTCAGGCACGATACATTAACGGTCCAACAAATGCTGATGCAGCAGGTACAATAACAGTAGCAAACGCATTTGATGGACAGATACCTTCTGGTACTTCGTTTATTATAACGGGAATCAGAACTGTCCCGGCAGAGGTTGCAGCTCTTCAAGAAGATATCGGTGATTTCTCAGCACAAACTAATTTAAAATCATTATTAGCAGTACTTGGTAGTGGATGGGATACGGAAAATAAAACAGTATACGATAAACTGGTTACAGATGGCGTAGTAGTTAATTCAAGAACTAGTGCATACAAAAGATTGGCTGGCGTTCCGCAGGTTATAGAAGTACCAGTAACATCAGCAGCAAATGCAGGTGATGTAACAATAGCAACGATTACCGACCAACCATGTGTGATAGATTCCATAATAATCCATGCAAATACGGCACAAACATCAGACCTCACTTCATGCGCTGTTTATGGTGGAGCAGGTAAAGTAGTCACATTTATAAGCGATACTGATGCAACACAGGCAAATTTAGATGCGGCGGATAAACAAGTATCTTGGACTGGAGCAGTACGATTAGCAGCTGGAAAAACTATTGTAATGAGCTTGGTAGGAACGGGGAGCACGGCAGTTGACTTGACGGTAACAATAACTTATCATGCAGTAGCTGATGGTGGATATTTAGCTTAAGTTTAATTGTAGAAAGGAGGAATGAATAAAAAAAATGAGCATACAAATTTCTGGAGTGAAAAGAGAAAAAACGAGGGTGCCCGATAGTTTGGTTGTAGGAGTTGAGTGGAATGTAATAGCTGATAGTTGGCGCCATATCGACGAGTTCGGTAATTCTCTCGTTTTAACCTCCGACGATTTCGATAAACACCCTATATGGGGCGGTATGCGAAGATGCACATTAGCGGCAGACGGCACAGTAAACCACTACGGACAGAACCCGCGTGGAGATGGTTTAGACTTAACCGGTGGGGACGGGCGGGTTATGGTGGAGATACCGAAGTTCTATGTAAAAGCCGAAACAGTGGGGGATACAAAACAGCTATGGTTTAAAAACGGGACTTCGGAATTCAATGTCGGTGCAACGCTCACAGGTGGCACTTCCGGTGCAACTGCTACTATTGACTCTGTAATTGTTACAAGTGGCAGCTGGGCAGGCAACGATGCCGCAGGTCATCTTATCATTTCAAAAGTATCCGGATTATTTCAGGACAATGAAGCGCTTTCAGATGATGGTGCGACGCCTGGTGCAGCAACATCGTGGGGAATTGCATCTGCGCTGGTGCATAGGTGGTGGATTTCGCCGGAGCCCCGTGTAGGCTTTGAAGTGCATCCTGCGTTTTTGCAACGTGGAGGTATCGAACGCGATTATATTTATGTTGGCGCATTCGAAGCGGACTTTGTATACGATGGCGATAATGAAGCTTATGATGCTTCACATGAGAAATTACATTCGCGAACGGGCAAGCAGCCTCTTACAGGCAATGGAGATTGTCTCTGGCGGGTTGCATTCGACGGTGGGCAGAACGAGCCCGCCATCGGTGACGATGTAGGTACAGCCTCAGATGACCATTTCTTTATTGTGGATTACGTTAAAACTGGTGGCGATTGGGCAACTAATGACGCCACAGGCTATTTATGGCTACGCAAACCTGGTGATGACAGTTGTGGCTGGCAAGATGACGAAGATATAACTAACAACACACAGGGTAATACACTGGCGGGCGGTTCAGGTCTTGGCGTTAACGGTGCACCTTCTGGAAAGACAGTAACGATTTCAGAATTGAGAACACTTGCAGGCAATATCGGCTCGCGCTGGGGTATAGTGAATATATGGACTCTATCTGCGATTCAATTACTATTTTTCATTGAGTATGCAAGCGGTGATAGCCAATCAGCAATAGGTCGCGGCATTGTAGACAAAGCAAGTGGCACGGGATTTTTCGGCGAACTCACGGGTGCTGACTCCGCAGATGTAAACATAGGTGCGAACGGCACAGGCACTGGAACAGGCTCAGATGGATATACCCCAGTAGTGTACCGTGGTATTGAGAACCTGTGGGGGAATGTATGGACATTCGTAGATGGTTATATTGCTGTTGACGCAGAATATAGAATTATAAACCGGGACGGCAGTGGCACATTTGCAGATACGTTAGCTGCGGGTGATTACGAAACATCTTTGACCAAGCCGATAGTCAGTGATGGTTATGTATTGAACATCGAACATGATGAGTTACTGAAACTTTTATTCATACCTTCTGCCGTTGCAGGGTCATCTTCAACATACTTACGCGATTACTTTTGGGCGCATGACTCAGGGGAAACAAATATCCTGCTTTCCGGCGGCAATTGGCGTGACGGCGTCGGGGCGGGGGTCGCGTCTCTGCATTCGTATGACGTCGCGTCGATTGCCGATCGCAGCGTTGGCGGCCGCCTCGAGGCAATATAGAGTTCAGGGCTAAGGTCTATATACAAAAGAACATGAGATAAGAGTAAAAGCATGAGTGGAGAATACCCGCGATTTAGTGATTTTGCGGAAGAAGAACAGCCACTTGAGGGTAAAAAGCGAAAAATAGAAGAGATATTAAATTTAGAGATCCTTGTGACGGGATTTAGAATAGGGAGAAGCAGGTACAAAGATAGAGATTACCTGACTTTGCAGTTCGAGAACGGTAATAAGAAATACATCGTCTTTACAGGATCAGAAGTGCTAATAAAGCAAGTGCAAAAGTATGCAGACAAGATACCGTTTTATACCACAATTAGAAAAGTAAACAACTATTACTCGATGACTTAGAAAAAACTTCATAAGGAAGAATATATTATATAATAATAGGTTAAAATGCGTAAAGGTGCCCGCCGGTTCCTGCTTTCCAGCAGCAATTGGAATAACAGCGTCAAAGCGGGAGTCACGTATCTGAATTCGAATAACGTCGCGTCGAATGCCAATCGCAACATTGGCGGCCGCCTCGAGCTCAGGTTAGTTCTGAGCTACTGCCCTGAACAGCATTTTAACCTGCACCCTCTCGCGAGAGGGTCGAACACACAGCCTATCAGGTAAGAGGGTTGGTATCGAAAGAGAAGACTCTCTTATCTGACAGGGTAGTTTAAAGTCACGCACCCCGTGCTGAACTGCGAGGTCCCATGGATGATGAAACGATATGGGAACCTCTTTGGCAGAATAATTGATATAGACAATATCGCATTAGCGCACAAAAATGCGAAGAAAGGAAAGAGCCATTATGCTGAAGTCCAAGAAGTAGAGAAAGAGCCCGAACGATATATTAAAGAGATTCATGATATGCTTGCAAACAAGACTTTTACAACTTCAAAGTACAAGACAAAGGTTATTTATGAACCAAAGAAACGAATTATATACAAACTACCTTATTTCCCCGACCGTATTGTTCATCATGCTGTCATGAATATTATCCAACCGATTTGGGATAAAGTATTCATTTACGATCTCTATTCGGCAATTCCCGGTAAAGGATTGCATGCAGGTGTTTTACGACTCAGGCAATTCTTAAAGGACAAAGAGAACACAGAATACTGCTTGAAGTTTGATATAAAGAATTTCTATCCCTCTGTTGATCATGATATACTCTCAGAATTAGTAAAATGCAAAATCAAATGCAAAGATACACTGTGGCTATTAGAAGACATCATCAGGAGTCCGGGCGGTAATAAGAATTTACCTATTGGCAATTATCTTTCTCAGTATTTCGGCAACATATATCTTAATTGGTTTGATCATTGGTTGAAAGAAGAAAAACGCATAAAGTATTACATCAGATACTGTGATGACGGTGTTATCCTGCATAAAAGTAAAGAAGTATTAAATGAACTTCTCAAAGAAATCAAAGAGTATTTGAGAGAGAACTTGGAGTTAGAACTCAATCCCAAGACGCAGATATTCCCTGTTGATGTCAGAGGAATAGATTTCTTAGGCTATCGCAGCTTCAGAAACCACACACTATTACGAAAAAGCTCGGCTACAAGGTTCAAACGCAAAATAAGATTCATTGAGCAGAACCACGAGAATTTAGAACCGCAGCATATAATCAGTTCAATTATGTCTTACTGTGGATGGATACGATTTTGTGATGGGCATCATCTACTTAAGAAATATGTCTTAGAAAATAATAACATAATTGAAATAATGGATGAAGCATCAAAAACTTTAAATATAACAAACCCCATATTAAAGTTAATGAGATAAAAAATGGTGAGAAGCACAGTAAAGCCAGGTGAGTATTGGATACGGAAATTTGAAGGAGCGACTGCATACATACGACTACCTTATAACATCAAGCAAATTGAAGTAGAAGACATGACCGGAGAAAAACACACTGAATATGAATACGATGAGACAGAGATAGCTGTTGCATTACCTGATACATTGATAGCAAAAATACCAGAACTAATGTCTAAACACTTAGATGTAACAGAAAAGACAATTTTAGCAAGAGCAAATATGAATATAAAGAAATTTATAGAAGAAGTGATCAAAAATGAAAAGAGGATTGTATCCCGGAACTGCAGAAGCTATTGAAAAATTCGGTGAAGGCTTTTTAGTCAAGCACACGGTAACGCTCAGAACAGATGCCGTAGGAACACAAACGTTATTCAACGTAACAGGCGAAGTAGAAGTAATCGTT
>Ga0116200_10000343_pt1 | contig 14550 bp, 15 predicted proteins | sample Mar14436cmmetaG_FD_94478 | JGI IMG/M metagenome (GOLD analysis project Ga0116200, IMG submission 94478) | Marine hydrothermal vent microbial communities from Guaymas Basin, Gulf of California to study Microbial Dark Matter (Phase II) - Marker... ... | reverse complement strand
TAATTTTTGAAAGTATTAATTTTCTTTATCGCGTTGCGTTGGATGGAACTTCGCAAACAGCGTTTAGCCTAAACCGAGAATTAAACTTTCAACTTGGTTTTCTTAAAGAAATTTCGAGAAAATATACTCTTCCGATCCTCTTAACAAGCCAAGTGCGAGTTTCGTTAGATGGAGAGGTTGAGCCGGTGGCTGCAAGAATCCTTAAAAGTTGGTGCGATATTATTGTTTTTCTTGAGCCAAATGAGCAGGCACAAAAAACCGTTGCTACTTTAATAAAACCTGCTGTTAAAGAGAAAGTTGAATTTAGGTGGTTAAAGTATAAATTGTGGCTTAAAAAAGCATAGGAGATTAAAATCTCTTATAAAATGTTTAGATCCATATTATTATTAGGGGCTTGGTGGAAGGTTAATGGGTGCTTGGATATTCTTTGAGGGGGTATCTGTATCTCGGCTGAAAAAGTTTGTTGACCGAAAGATTGTCAAGCAATTATATGATCGCCATTTTGCTTTGCCGCCGCACCCAGATGATGTTGAATTGGCAACCAATAGGTTTTTAAGGGGGCTTTTGGATAATTTAGTAAATGAGGAAGAGTGGATGCGACCGTATATTGAAGCAGTAAATGATCTTCCAGGCTTTCAAGTCTTGCGTAGTTGGGGTTATGCACGGAAAAAGAAGGTTTTTATATGTCTTGATTGCCATTCCAAGGCTGAAGGGTTAATGACAGCCCTTTTTAAACCCGCTGGAAAAAACAAGTTTAAATTGGTTCACTACGTTACCTTAAAAACACACGAAGGGAAAAAACCTGAAGATTTTGGGTTGCCATTGGAGATAATCGTGGAGGAGAGATAAAATGTCCGAGTTAAAGGAAGTAAGCGTGGCAAGATTTTTCTATGAGAACAGGGACCTAGCAGGTTTCTCTTCTCCAACAAGAGCCGTATTCACTGCGGTAAGGGAATTTATTGAAAATGCGTTAGATGCAACTGAAAGTATGGGAATATTACCTGAAATTAAAGTTCAAATACGGGAGATCACGCTTCCTGGAAATATTCAAGCTTATGAACTTACCGTCGAAGATAATGGGTGTGGCGTGCCAGAAGAGCAAGTTCCAATGGCTTTTGGAAAGATTCTTGTGAGCTCTAAGTATAAACTTCAGCAGATGCGGGGAGTATTCGGGTTAGGTGGAAAAATGGCAATTCTTTATTCACAAATCACTACCCATCAACCCGCAAAAGTTTGGACTTCAACCGGAGGAAAATATTTTTCATATTTTGAAATTTTAATTGACATAAATAAAAATGAGCCTATTGTGCTGAAACGGAAGAAGCTTCCCAACCCCAAAAGGAAAAGTGGAACTAAAATATCAATAGCTATTGTTGGAAATTATCGGCGGGCCGCCAGAAAAATTTACGAGTATATTAAAAGGACAGCTATGGTGGCTCCCTACGCTGAGATAACATATATAACTCCCACCAACGAAGTTTTTCACTTTAAAAGGGCAACCACTAAAATGCCAAAGCCACCAACTGAGACTTTGCCGCACCCGCATGGAGTGGATTTGGAGCTTCTTACAAGAGTCATTGAAATCACTAAGACTAGAAACATGGTTGGGTTTTTAACAACACATTTCCATAGGATCGGTGAGAAAACAGCAAAGCGTTTCTTGGAATTTTGTGGGATTAATCCACGGCGAAATCCCAAAAAACTTACCCGTGATGAACTAGTACGATTAATGAATAAAATGCACGAATTTCGCTTCCTTCCACCAAAGGCAGATTGCCTTTCTCCAATAGGCGAAGAGATTTTTCGTGCAGGAATAGAAAAGGAGCTTGAGCCAGAATTCATCGCAGTTCACCAGAGAAAACCTTCAGCGTATGGTGGACATCCTTTTATTGTAGAAGTTGCAGTTGCTTATGGAGGAAAAATCCCCGCAAGGGACAAGATAACAGTTTACCGATTTGCAAACCGGATTCCTCTAATTTATGATGAAGGCGGGGATGCGATAGTTTCGCTGGTTCGCTCATTTAACTGGAGAAGATATCGCGTTTCGGAATCGGCCCCCTTAGTTGTTTTTGTTCATTTGTGCAGTACAAAGATCCCGTATAAAACTGTTGGAAAGGAAATTATTGCCGAGCGCCCGGAAATCCAACGGGAAGTTCTGAATGGATTACATAATGTCGCCCGTGAATTACGCCTCTTCCTATCTAGAAAAGCAAGACGGCAAAGGGAAAGACAGCGATTGGAAGTTTACAAAAAATATTTAACAAAAATTAGTCGCTTCTCAGCAGAAGTAATTAAAAGGAAACCACCAGATATAACTATTATTCTTAAAAAATTGATAAAATATAGTGAGGTGAGTGAAAGTGAAGAGAAAAAGCGTTAAGCTAATTGAGGCATTCTGCAAGAGGATTTACCAGCAATTGAAGGAGGGAGTGCCCCCCACGGTAGTGATGCCCAGCAGATCAACTGATAATATTTTATATGACCGAAAACTGAAGCAATATGTGCTTGGAAGCCGTGTAGTAAAAAGAAGCATAACTAACATTCGCAATCTTCGCCCATTTACCCAATTAGTTTGGGTAGCTAAATTTAGCCATGAGTTGTTGCTTAACAAGCGCACATCTACATTACGAGACGTTTTTTACTCTGCACAAGCATATAATATTCAGTTTAAAAACCAAGAGGAATCAAACAATATCATCGTTGACCTAGAAACCGTTCTTGGGATTCCCAGAGAGGAATTTAATATCTTCCCAGAAGAGCGATCGGCAATATTCGGCGATCTCACAATAGAGTATACTGTTCCAGGCTATCGCGGAAAAAGGTTGAACCTAAGTGCTCACCCAGACGGTATTCTAATTGGTCCATCCTTATTGACGGCAAAAATTAGAAAAACTTCAGCAGATAAGATAATTGTCATTGAGAAGGGCGGGTTGTTTACAAGATTTATAGAGGAAAGAGTTCACAAGCGATTCAACGCAATCTTAATACAAACTGGTGGACAAGCACCGAGGACCACCCGTGCATTTATTCGGCGATTAAATGAGGAACTTAAGTTGCCAGTTTACATACTTGTTGACGGCGATCCTTGGGGGATGCATATAGCTATGGTAATAATTTCCGGCTCGGCTAACGCGGCTCATTTACGTGGCTTAACTACACCAGATGCTGAATGGATAGGGATCACAGGAACAGACATTCTTACATACAAGCTACCAAGTGATCCATTAACTCCAACAGACATTAAGCGATTGAAAGAGCTGCAACGTGACCCGCGATACTCTGGAAAACGATGGCAAAAAGAAATCAAAGCTTTCCTTAAACATAAACGTAAATCTGAATTAGAAGCTTTCTGCAAGTATGGTCTCACTTACATTGTGGATAAATATTTACCTGAAAAGCTGAAGTGACAAAAACTAAACTGGAACAGTCCAACGTAGAGATTCAAGCAGATATTGAATCAACGGGGTTGAAACAAAAATCGCGACGATTGCCAAAACCAAATTGATGGCAATCCATAAAGTATTTTTAATGGTAAAATCTATTGTTTTTGTTGCAAGAAGTGAAACTGAAATCGAAGAAACAACTACTAGCAAGTAGCAAATATCCATAAATGCAGGTGGAAGTGCTAGAGAATAAGGTAGTAGCCCAACCTCCGTTACTGGTGCCATCATCCCAGTAAACGAAGTAAGCAGCCCGTACATTAAGTTGACCGTGAAAGCCAAGCCAATTGGAGTGAACAGGGCAAGCATTCTATAAGCATACATTCCCGCCTTGGTTTCACGTTTAATTCTTATATAATCATTCATATGAGTTGCTAAGCTCTCCAAGCATTTTACTGTTCCCCCGCCGGATTCGACAATTTGACCCAAAATGAAGAAAGCGGCTCTAACAGCCCAGCTACGGGAGGGCAAGTGTATTTCGCTTAGTGGGACACCAAGGTTTAATTGTCTCACAATAAAATTGAGAAGGTAATTAAACCTATCAGTATATGGTGCCGCATCTGCTAAGTTACGGATGCCCTTCGCGATGTCATATCCCATTTTTCGGTATTCGGTTAGATCACGCAGGAAAATTGGAAGTGATTTTTCTTCACGGGCGATCTCTCGCATTTGAAAGATAATTGGAATAGCATATGTGCCGAAAGCCGCTGCCAATCCCGCCGCGAATACTGACCATAAAGGTAACCCTAACACAAAAGTTACAATAATTGTAACAATACCAACAACGATTGAAAGAGAGGTTGGACCTTCAAGGAAATCTCTACTTGCTGGTTGGCTTAATCCAACTAGGCTGAACATGATTGCCGTTATGATAGGAATTCCTAAGACAAGAAAAGATAATAGAATTGTTATGGATTCTCCGGGAAAGACGAATGCTGCAGTTAGCAAAAGAACTGGTGCCACGAAAAGGAGTGCAATTATTGCTTCTCCCCAGTCAGAGGCTCTTTGGCTATATCTTGTCCATTTGAATCTCATATCTTTTAATAAATCATCAGCTTTGTTTTCTAAGTAAATTGTTAGGTCTCCTCCGCTATACCATTCTGACGAGTAACCAACATAGAACAATTTTACCTCTTCGCTTGGGTGAATGCGACCAACTTCGTCGATAGCTTCAATTGGGGCCTTGTAAAAGTAAGTGGTGTTTCTAGAGATTAATAAAGCATCTTTCTCAAATTCGCGGAAAATTTTTTTCCCAATAGCCATTAGAAGTGAGTTGTAAAGGCTTAAACCCACGCTTTGCAATACTGATGAATATAAAGCAAACAAGGGAAGCTCATCTTCAGCAACCCTCTTGCGATCTGAGATAGCAAACTTCAACTGTATTGAAGGATACATTAGGAAAAGGGGAGGGATAACAAAGAGGAACACGCATAAAATGTGAACTGTTAGCATCAAGAAAATCGCTAGCGGGGTAATAACTACTAGAGAAATTATCACTAACATTATCGCCCCGCAGATTAATCGATAAGGGCTTATTGTCCGCCCGGATTTGATAATGTCTGGTGCAAGATACATTGACATTTCACGGGCATATTTACTTAACCGAGCACTTTTCGAAACCGTTTTTACTGCGAAGTCTTCAAATGCTTGTTTAAGCTCTTCAGCCGTGATTTCTTTTTTGCGCAGGAATTCCGGTGGGCGAGAAATAAAAATGTCATAGAGTAACCCAATAACGGCGGCTATGCTTAATCCAAAAAGAGTTCCGCCCAGAACATAGAAAAGTGTTCTTAAAGTTATCGGTGCAGTTTCAGGAACCCAAACAAAAGTCAGTTGATAAAATACAAAACATAATATAGCTGCGATAATAAGTAAAATATAACGCAAGAATTTTTTTATAGGAAATTTCTTTAATTTATCAAACCAACGCCAAGAGAATTTCATGCTTTCCACTCTCCTTTATAGAATTGTCTCATAGCCTCTGAAAAGGCGCTATAAGAGATTTTTCCTTCTTCAACTAATTCAGTTAGATACTTTGTTCTGATTTTAAGCTCTTGAATTAGTCTTTCCTTGCTCCAACCAGCCAATTCAGCCACGGTTTTCAATTTTTCACTTTTAGCCACAACTTCCTCTACAGTTGCTGGTCGGAAAGTGTCCTTTGCTGGGTCCCAACTGAAAATCTTTTTTATTGTTGGTTCGCCCCGTTTGTTTGGAACAACTTCTGAAATATCCACAACTCGTCTGACCACCACCCCGCTGGGGCGCTTAATCCTATGCAAAGTAACAATCGCTGAAATTAAAAGTAAGCTACCACGTTCAACATTCATTGGGGCGGTAGTTAATCTAATAAATGCTGCTTTTGGCCCTTCAGCGTGAAGTGTTGAAATTGCCCCGTGACCAAGAGAAGCCGCTTGAATTAAAGCCTTTGCTTCTTCACCTCTAATTTCTCCCACACTAATATAATCAGGACGATAACGAAGTGAGAGCTTCACCAAGTCAAACAAATCCACGTCATATTTAGTTTCTGTAATGCTATATGCACGGCGAACTTTGAATCTTTCCCAATTTTTATGCGGAATCTTAAGCTCTGGCGTGTCTTCTACAGTAACAATCTTAAGAACTGGAGGAATCATAGTTAACAAGCAGTTAACCATGGTTGTCTTTCCGGAAGACATGGGACCAACAACCAAGATGAATCCTTTATATTCCTCAATGAGCCAAAGATACGATGCCATTAATGGCGAGAGTGTTCCAAGCCGGATAATATGTCCCATACTTAACGGTTCCACAGGGAATTTTCTAATACAAAAACTACTTCCAGGAAGGGTAACTTCCCCGCCAAAAGTTACCGCTATTCTATGTCCTTCTTTAGTCATTGCATCTACGAAAGGAATTGCTACCGTGACGCTTTTTCCTGCCTTTTGCGCTAACCGCTGAACAAAGCGGCCTAGTGCCTCTTCGCTTGGAAAACGAACATTGCTTTCAAGCCAGTCATATTGTGTGAATTTTCTGTGAATAACATTTACTGGACGCCCATAACCAACACAAGAAACCTCCTCAATTTCTGGATCATTCATCATCACATGGATGGGACCATATCCAAAGGCATCTTTGGTTATATAATATTTGAACTTTCTGAAACTACGCTGGATTTGTTCTAGCATCCCCAATTCTTCAGCCACTTCATAGATGAACCCCTCAACATATTTTAATGGGTCCTCAGGCATAATTGTTGTTGGTCGCAAAGAGTAATAAAGGTTTTCCATGAGTAAGCCATAAATTCTTTGCTCTTCCTCATTTAATGGCGGCTCATGAACTAAATAATAGCCTCTTCCGTCTCGGTCAACAATAAAAACTACTGCTTGGTCGATGGTATATTTATCTAAAACTTCCCCTTCAATTACTGCTACTAGTGGTTCTGCTCTGAAACGGGGCCTAGTAGCTTCTATTTTAGTTTTAGGAGTAACCTGAAAGAGACTTCTAAGACGCTCTTTAATTTTTGAGAAAGAGACTTTGGGAAAACTGATTTTTTTAAGTTTCACCATGAACCATCCCGCTTCACATTCCAATAAAAATAATATGTTAGGCTCTTAAAAAGGATTTGAACTCGTATATTGGCTTCCACACAAATTCGGCTACCAACAAAGTGAGAATACTTGCAATCACCAAGGGTAAACGGAGAAGGATCAAAAAGTTACCAATTAGCGGAATTACCAAAATCAGTTTTCCTTGAACTGCTGAGGGGGGAACAACCCACGGGTCAACAAATGAGTTCATATCTCCCTTTGTGTGAAAACCTTCTGGGGTTTCTTCAACAATTCTATGCATTACCCAAAAGTCTTTAACTTTGAACATAATAACATCTCCTACATGATACTCAGGAGACCTAGCGAACACTACTAGTGATCCCGGAGGGGCGAGGTTAGCCATGGAAGGGGAACCAACCACTGCAATAACTAAGAAACCTGCCAGCTCTAAAACTAGAACCCAATAGAAGAAGAGACTTAGGGAAATAGCCACCACGTTTTTAATTTTTTGAGTTTTTGTCAAGTGCCTCCAATAAGCAGTTATTTTCTGGGTCACCCACCGCCTCCCCCCAAGATAAGTGTTTTTAACTCATAAGTAAAGTATCGTTGTGGTCTTTTAAAGTTTCAAAGCTTAAATTTTTTAGGGAATATTTAAATCTTTGAAGAAATTATTTAATATCGGGATAACAAAAATGAGGCAAAAAATAATTGAAATCAAAATGTTTGATGGAAGTGTCTTTCGCTTCCCGAATGCAACTTGGCAAAAGGCATTTCTAATAAAATATGGAGATCGGCTTAATGAGGCAATACTTGCTTTTAAAGAAGCCACAAAAAACTTTTTTGATGCGAAACTTGTTCCAACAAAATTTGGAACTGCAATCCCTTGGGAAGAAAATGCTCCAACAGGTCCTACTTTTTTTAGAAATCACGCAGAGCTCGGTCGAGAAGTCATGTATGTTTGTATCCGTGCAGCCTTGATGGGCATTATTCTAAGCGAACAGACTGGTGGAAAGGCAGCAGTTATTGGAATAAGTAAAGAAGGAAAACTTGTTGAGTACACTAAAAATGGTAAGCGTGAAATAACTTTGCCGAGAGCTGAACAGGAAGATGAATGTTAAAGAGATTATTATTTGGGTGCCATCCGAAATTTTACTGGAAGAACAACAAAGAGGAGACCTAGAAGAAAGAGCAATTTGCTTGATTTGGTTAAAATAATTTTCTCAAAAGTATAGGTGATCACTTTCAAATGAGTTCTCAATACCAAATAAAAAGCAATTTAAAGCTGGCTATGGTGCCATTCTAAATGGGTAAACTGGTTTCAAGATTGAGATGCCTTTCAACACCGTTAAATAAGGGGGATAAAATTATTCTAACGCTTCTGATTAGTGGAGGCGGACCTGCTGGTTTTGATGCGATAATAGGACAAAGGATTTTTAATCTTCTGACATAAACGATCCTCTTTTGGACAGAGGCCATAGAATTTTAATGTTTTACAATTTGGGGTGGTATATTTTGTCTTTGACCCAATCAGCCCAGCAATATGTTCCACTTGATATCGCGTCTTTTTTTCATCAAAATCAGCCATGTGACTGAACAAAGATACAATTTCGTCAACAGTCGCCCCAACATTAATTAGAAAAGAGGTTAGTGTAAAACGTTCAATATGGCTTAAATGCTTCCCTGCAGAGGCTAACTTATAAAGGGATTTAATGCAAGGAGGGAAGCATTCCAAACTGATTTTTCGAGGGAGCGGTTTCTTTGTAGGAGTAATCTCTGTAGCAATCCGTTTAAGTTTGTTAACTTGCTTTTCAAGCTCTTTGGGCAACTTAACCTTTTTTGCAGTATGAATTTTTGTTTCAATATATTCCCGAATGGTTTCACTAAATAACCGGCTTGCCTCATCATATGTTACATAGACAAAGCCATCAGATAAAATACGATTGACAAGCTTCCATTTTTCATCTTTGAGATAAACTGCATTATGAAGATAGATATCATATTTGATTTTGAAGAAGGTTTTCTCGCGTTGAATGTTTTTACCCCAAAAACGCTTTAAAATTGAGAAAATTATTTCTGGCTTTTCTTCTTTTAGAAACATATAAGTTTTCTTTGCTTCAGCAAGGGCGTATCGTCTTTGGATAAAATCGTCTTCGGTAGCGGCGACAAGAATGATTGCTACTGGAAAGGCTAGGAGTTCTATTTCATAATCCGTTGAAAAGGGGATGGAAAATTTGCGAATTGCCTGCTCTACTTTTTTGAGTGCCAAGGCAACTATTGGTTCGTATTCTTTTGCGGTTAATTCTTCTATTCTTATTTGGAATTTATCAACATATTCTGCGGCTTCCTCTAAGAAAGGATATTTAGCCAAAGTTGCGATACTTAACTTCATTTTCTCTCCACCTCCAAACATATTATTCCCGACGGCCAACAATTTACCGTGTTTGGGATTACATGCATCTCTACATTATTGTTATCTACAAGGAATACTGCACAGCCAAGGTTATGTAGTAATCCAAGGACAAAAATTTTTCCTTCAAAGAAAGTTAAACTTGTAGCGGTGCCAGTGGTTTGAGACAACTGAATTTTTGATTGTATAGCAAGATTGGAATCCAATATATACAATTGTGGTTGTCCTTCTCGGGTTATCCCTGCAACATAGAAGTATCCATTCTGAAATCTTACTGCTCCGTAGCCATAAAGTGAGGAAACCCTAGTTATAAATGAAAGAGTGTTTGCTGAATAAACAATTAATTCGTTTCTACTTCGAACATAAACTTTTCCTTCAATAGTTTCAACGTGTAAGGCAGCATTACCCGCAACGGTAATTGTTTTTAAATGCTTTACTCCTTCAAAAGCAGACAAATAACTTACCCTTGATGAAGAGTTATATGAAACCACAAAAATTTTTCCATCTTTTGCGATTGCCAATTCATAAGGTGTTCCCGGGGCATACTTCGAAAAGACCTTCTTGTTAACTATTGAAAAGGAGTTTAGATCAACTTCAATTAAGTAACTTTTTCTTGTGGAGTAATCGATGGTGATAACAAAAAGTTTATCATGGAACGTTTTTATATCCATCACCGTTCCAGGAACTTCCAACTCTTTAAAGGTTTCCTCTTTTAGATTTATCTGATAAACATAACCAGTGACAGAACTTGTCAAGCCAACATAAAGTCGATTTTTAGTCCAGACAAAACTATATCTATGAGAGAGAGGTAGCGAACGTAATACTTGAATTGGTTTCTCGGTTAGATCACTAGCATCCAGAGAAATTATTGCTTGTCCACTTGCACCAATAAGGCAAAGGCACTCAATATTTGCCGGTTTATATGTAAATGCGAATAAAACAACGCTTCCAACAAGAAAAACGAAGAAGAGCCCGAGAAGTAACCTTTTGGAAGTTTTTTTAGTTTTTCTTTTGTATCGCCTCTTTTTCATTTTAATCATACTTATTTCATACCTTCCTCTTTCTTAAACATTTCGCTTCCACATTGGAGAGGCAACAAAAAAGTCATATTCTTCATCTGAATGCTTTTCTTTCTCATAAATTCCTAAGAGTTCCGCAATCCGCTGTGCGATGAGATGATAACATAAATGCGGTTTTAAGCGCCTTACAGTCTCAAAATAAAAATTATCACATCCACAGAAGAGAGCTCCTGGAAACACCACATACTCGCCGTGCTTTCCAATAACAGTCCACAATTTGCGATTGCTTGGTTTAAAAACATGTAATCTGACACGCCCCTCACGCACAGCCTTTAAAGCTTGAATTAACCGATCTCCAAAACGTTTATATAAGATGAATAGATCCTCCCCTGAAAGTTTACCTATATCTTTGGCACGCCGACAAAGTAATTCCAACAACTCCAGCTCATCTAACTCATCCAACACGGACCACCTCGCCAACGCCTTTTAAAACTAACAGAACTCCTAAAGCTTTAGGCACAGTTAAAACAGTATTGTGGGCAGGAGGATATTTCTTACCAAGTAAAGTAATTCCTGGGAAATGGGAAACTTTCACCTTGAGAAAACCCTCCCGAAAGACAGGTGCATCAACAAACGGATCAAATGACTCCAAATTGGACACGACAGTAACCTTAAAACCCGTTTTGCCATGGAGACTTCCAGGAAGCCGAATGAGCCGGTGAAGGTCAACAGTTACCACACCATCAACAAGTACTCTTCGTCTCTGAACTGCAAAGGAGATGATTTTTTGCCACATTCCTTCCCCAACCCACTTTAGCCGAGGTAAAGTTCCCTTTTTCAAAGTCTTTAAAATTATTTCTCTATTTTGAATTAAGCTCTTCAAAGTGTTCTTTGGTATTTTTAACTCTTTTAATAATTTATTATCGTTGAGGAGGGTTGCGATCTCTTCAGCAATTCTTTTTCTCCAACCTTGCTGAATTATCCCAAAAGTAAACGGATTAACTTTTAAGTTGTTTCCCATAACATAATCTACTATTTCTCTCCGTTCATCGGCGTTTAATTTTTGAACTTCCTTTATTGCAACGTGAACGTGATAGCCACGGTGACCAGAAAAGACAATTTTTACATTTTTAGAAGAAAAACCGAAATCCTCCTGCAAAAAATCGACTAGTTTAACTGTATGCTCCTTGGCTAATGATAAGCATTCCTCACAGAACCAAGTTAAAGCTTTTATCTTTTTTCCACGGCACGCTGGGCAACGTTCCGGTTTAACTCCCAATCCGGTCATACCGCAAGTTAAGCAGAACCAGCGATCGTGTTTTACTCTGCATTTTGCTGGAAGATGGTCCGCATCAATATCAAAAACTAAATCTGCACCGAGAAATCCTTTTTGCCCCATCTTTGCCTTCGGATGTTGATATAACGCACATGAATAATAAATATGAGCCGGAATTTTTGAGAGAACGAAATGTTTTAACTCAGAAACTGAAGAAAAACCTACATGTCTTAACATGCTGGATTTCTTAAAAAATAGAAAACCGAACTCTCTGGATTCTATGGATGATACTTTAAACTCTGCTTTTTTATAGAATTGCCGAAACAGATTAAGGATTAAACTCTCCACGGTTACTTCCCATTATATTAAAAGCGGAGCCGGTTATTTATCTTTTTCCCTTATGCGATGTACCATAGTTTCTCTTTGTCTTGGTCTTGTTGTGAGTGTGTCTTCATTAATAGTTGCTGGTGTCTACTTTTGGGAGCATATTTACGTGCACATTTAACACGCAACTGTGGGAAAGAAAATTCATAAAATTGATTTGACTGGGTTAAGAATAAATCTCGTTTTATTACTCTGTTTGAGAGGATTTTACCAAGTAGTGTGAATATTGGAAATACTAGACATTGCAGTGGGAAGCTAAGAAAGGGGTCTGATAAGGTTCCACAGATAGAGAAATGCTCGGCGGCCCAGCTAGAGAAAAGTAATGTTGCAAGATATTCAAAGACTGAAAGTTGAGGAATATGTAAACCTGCTATAACACGCCAAACAAGGAGTGCACCCATCCCTACAACCAGATTTATCAAGATTACTTTCCACATAAACCGCCATGTTGCTTGCAACGAAAGATTTTTTGGTACTAGGAAGAATCCACAAATGAAAAAAGCCAAAGCAACTCTCCAACATGATCCCGCAAGCATTTCTAACTCTGGTATATTAGGAAGCACAGGTCTAATTTTGGGTGGTTGAGCAAGTAATCTTTCGGGGTAACCACAGTTTATCCACACGATCCCAGCATCCAAGAAAACAAGAGTTGGCAAAAGGAATAGAATACACAAAACAAAGCGAGAGATTATCCCCTTCAGGAAAGAGGTCATCGAATAGACCTCACATAAAATGATCGTATTTCTATCTAATAAACTTTACGGTAAATTTTTCTGCCTTTTTTCTGACTTTTCTTCTCATGAAGCGATACATTCTACTGAAATTGTCGTAGCAAAAATGCTTCCATCACTTGCCTTTGCTTCAACCACCAGGCAATAAGTATGACCCGCACGGTAATATTCCTTATGAATTTGCGGAGGTGCTAACTGAATACTTACGGTTTTTCCAGGTTCGAGAGGGTATGCTGTTGAAATTGTCGGCACCAAATATTCCTCTTCGTGGTCTAATTTTAAAGAAATTTTGATAAATGGTTTAGAACCAGTATTTTTTAATGTCGCAGAAAAGAGAACATATGGTTCATTTTCGCTGACGTAAATTATTGAATGGGTAACTGTTAATAGCGTTTTCTGTTGAGCAACATTCATAGAATCATTAAATAACTGAAAAAGTAGGAAGCCTCCAGAAACAGCAATTGCTATTAAAAGAATTACCGCGACTATAGAATTAAGGCCCTTTTTTTGTTTCGCCATTTTTTGCTCCCATTTAAAGAAAGGTTGCATCCTTTTTTAAGAATTATCTAGATTAGAGAATAGTTAGAAGACCAAAAAAAGGTTAATCCCGCTATTTAAATTTAAATTGGTAGCGGGGGATCGATTTGAACGATCGACCTCCGGGTTATGAGCCCGGCGGGTTTACCTGGCTACCCCACCCCGCTATGAGATAAGGCAGGTGCAAACTATTCTAAAAAGACCCGTTAAGAGATAAGGGCCTCTGGCTTAAAAAGTTTTTGGATTTTTTGCTTTTCCTCTAAAGGAAGAAATATTTGGAGCAAGGTAGAATCCATAATCGTCGACTGCTTTAATGTTAAAACGGCAAAGATCCAAGACCGGGTGGATACTAACCTTCCAATGAATCTTTGGTTTGAGACTTATCGGATTTATGATAGGGTGATGTTTGATTCTGGTAGTGTAGTTGTTTATGTGAATGGTTTTGAGGCAGGTTTGGAATTTAGTGGTTGGGAATTAAAAGGCAACGGTAAATATGAATACTGTTGGAGAGGCTAGATTTGCAATTTCAAGCAGAATAGACAATGAATACAACATCACAACCACAAACTTAATGTTGTGCCCCCACGAGATAGACGATTATGTTCATTCTTTAAAAAGATTAAAGCTCTTTTTTAAAATAGGGAAAAATGAAGATGTCTAAGTTGAAAAAGTGGTTAGTGTGCTTGCTTCTTTTTTTGCTGTTATTCTCAATTGGGTTTTCCTACCCCCAGCAGATTAGAGAAGTAATAACCTCCGTGGGGGAAGGATGGCTTTCCGGATGGCAATATAGGAAAAGCCATGAAATTCAAGGTTCAACTGCCGGAGCAGTGACCGACTATCAAGTAAAAATAATCGTATATTATGGCTCCGGTTCATCTTCTGGTGAAGTTGTCTATCTAAACGGCAAATGCCGCTCCGATTTTGGAGATATTAGATTCACTACTGGAAATGGGGAAACCCTTCTTTCATATTGGATTGAAGAAAAGGTTGATGCAGATCACGCTGTTTTTTGGGTTAAAGTTCCAAATATTCCTGCAAATCCTGGAAAAACAACAATTTATATTTATTATGGAAATCCCTACGCGAGCTCTCAGAGCGATGGTGACGACACATTTCTCTTGTTTGATCATTTTGAAACATTTAATTCATCTAAATGGACAACTCCCGGATCAGGCACTTACTCAGGATACAGCGTTTCCAACAGTATTCTAGACCTGTACAGCGGACTATAT
>Ga0116200_10000342_pt1 | contig 14551 bp, 27 predicted proteins | sample Mar14436cmmetaG_FD_94478 | JGI IMG/M metagenome (GOLD analysis project Ga0116200, IMG submission 94478) | Marine hydrothermal vent microbial communities from Guaymas Basin, Gulf of California to study Microbial Dark Matter (Phase II) - Marker... ... | reverse complement strand
GGAACGGTCAAGGTAGGGGAGACGATCCTCAACTCCTCCACCGGCAAGAAGATCCGCCTCACCAAGATCTTCCGCATGCACGCCGACAAGCGGACCCCGCTCGACGCGACCGCGGCCGGGGACATCGTCGCTGTGGTCAGTTCAAGCCCGATCAATACCGGCGATACCCTCTGCGATCCCAAAGCTCCGATCCTGCTCGAGAAGATCCAGTTTCCCGAACCGGTCGTGTTCGTAGCGGTGGAACCGCGCACCGAGGCCGAACAGGACGCCCTCGAGGATGGGCTGCGCAAGCTCGCCGCCGAGGACCCCACGTTCCGGGTATCGGTCGACGAGACCACGAACCAGACGATCATCGCCGGGATGGGGGAACTCCACCTTGAGGTCCTGATCCGCCGCCTGCGCGAGGAGCTCGGGGTGCAGGCCCTGGTCGGCCCGCCCCAGGTCGCCTACCGCGAGACACTCCGGGAGACGGTCGAGGTGGAAGAGAGGTTCGAGCGCCAGACGGCAGGGCGGGGACAGTATGCACACGTCATCATCCGGTTCGAGCCGCTTCCGCGCGGAAGCGGGTTTCGGTTTACCGACGCGATAAAAGAGGATGAAATCCCTCGTGAGTACCGCGCGGTCGTGGAGACAACCCTACGGGAGACGTTGACAAATGGCCCCCTCGCCGGTTATCCTTTAGTGGACATCGGGGCCACCCTGGTTGGTGGGTCTTTTCACCCGGTCGATTCCTCGGAGATTGCCTTCCGCGCGGCTGCTGCCGGTGCACTCCATAAGGCGTATGAGGAGGGGACTTTTGACCTTCTCGAGCCGATCATGGAGGGAGAGGTGATCACCCCCGGGGAATATTTGGGTGAGGTACTGGAGGATCTTTCGCGTCGCCGCGGGGAGATCCGTGAGTTGAAATCGCGGGGGACGGTTCAGATCATATCGGTCGCCGTCCCGCTGGCGGAGACCTTCGGGTACGCAACGCAGTTGCGTTCGCTCACCCAAGGTAGGGCGAGTTATACCCTGCGGGTGACGCGGTACGAGGTCGTGCCGGAGAGGTTGAAGGAAGAAATAATAAGACGTAGAGGTTACTAGCCATGGCGAGAGAGAAGATAAGAATTAAACTGCGGGGCTATGACCACGAGCTGGTGGACAGTTCTGTTCGCAAGATCGTGGAGGCGGCGAAGGAGACGCGGGCCAAGATATCCGGACCGATACCGCTCCCCACGAGAAGGCGGATTTACACGGTCCTCCGTTCCCCGCACATCGACAAGCGGTCGATGGAGCACTTTGAACGGAAGATTCACACCCGTTTGCTCGACATCAAGGAGCCGACCTCGGAGACGATCAACGCCCTGATGGATATCGAACTCCCTACGGGGATCGATATCGAGATCAAGCTATAAGACGGAGGTTCACGAGGATGGCTCTAGGAATAATGGCGCGAAAGATTGGGATGACGCAGGTCTTCGTCGAGGACCGCGCCGTCGGGGCGACGGTGATCGTCGCTCCGCCGTGCACGGTGGTGAGGGTGAAGACTGAGGAGACGGACGGCTACAACGCCCTTCAACTCGGTTATGAGGAGATCCCAGCCCGAAAGGTGAAGAAGCCGATCCTCGGGCAGTTCGAGAAGGCCGGGGTCCCGCCGCATCGTTACCTGTTCGAGGTCAGGGTCGATGACCCCTCTTCCTACAACGTGGGAGATAAGGTGGGGGTCGACATCTTCTCCGCGGGGGAGAAGGTGGATGTAACCGGGATCTCACGCGGGCTCGGGTTCCAGGGGGTTATGAAGCGGTGGAACTTCGCCGGCGGACCGAAGACACACGGTTCCAACTTCCACCGCCGTCCCGGTTCGGTCGGGCAGTGCGTGGAACCGGGACGCGTCGTCAAGGGGCGCAAGCTCCCCGGACATGCAGGGGCGCGGCAGGTGACAGTTAAGGGGTTGCGCGTCATCAAGGTCGATCCGGAGAGGAACCTGATCGTGCTCCTCGGTTCCACCCCGGGGGCGCGTGGGACGTTGCTCAAGCTGAGGAAGAGCCATGGTTGAAGCGAAACTTTATTCATTCGATGATTTAACCGCCGAACCGCAGACTGTGGAGCTCGACGAGAACATATTCGCCGCTCCGGTGAACGTCGATCTCCTCTATCGCACGGTGCGGATGCAGCTTATGAACCGACGGCAGGGGACGCACTCCACCAAGACCCGGGGTGAGGCCCGCGGGGGAGGGCGTAAGCCGTGGCGCCAGAAGGGTACAGGGCGGGCCCGTGCCGGCTCCCGTCGCTCTCCGCTGTGGGTCGGCGGTGGCACGGTCTTCGGGCCGAAGCCGCGTTCCTATGAAATCAAGCTCCCAAAGAAGATGAAGCGGGCGGCCCTGGCGGCCGCCTTGTCCGACCGCGCTGGGAACGGGAAGGTCGTCCTCGTCGATAAAGCCGGGTTCACCGCCCCGAAGACGAAACAGGCGATCGAGCTTCTCACCAAGCTCGGGATTGAGGGATCGGCCCTGGTGGTCGTCTCTCGGGACGAGTATAATATTCCGGTCAAGAAATCCTTCACCAATATCCCCCAGGTCAAGTGCCTGGCGTGTCCGGGACTGAACGTGTACGACATCCTGCGCCATGAGGGGCTCGTTTTGACGTTGGGGGCGTTGGAAGAGCTGAAGGCGAGGTTCTGAGATGGCAAAGTTGAGACATGCTGAAGACGTCATCATCGCACCGCTCCTCACCGAGGAGACCTGGTCCAAGATGGCAGAGAACAAGTATGCGTTTCGGGTCGCCCTGGGAGCGAATAAGGTCCAGATCAGAAAGGCGGTCGAGGAGCTGTTCAAGGTGCGGGTGGAGAAGGTATGGACGGCGAATATGCCGGGGAAACCGCGTCGGGAGAGGATGAACCAATTGCACGGCCGGACGCGACGGTGGCGCAAGGCGATCGTCCGGCTCGCCCCCGGCGATCGGATCGACGTGATGGGAGGATAACAGGATGGCGCTAAAGAGATTCAAGCCGACTTCGCCCGGGCTCCGTCATGCCGAGTGGCCCGATTACTCCGACCTGACCAAGGTCGCGCCGGAGAAGTCCCTGCTGCGTCCGCTTCCGAAGAAGGGAGGGCGGAATCACCAAGGGAGGATTACGTCCCGGTTCCGCGGTGGCGGACACAAGCGGATGTACCGGGTGATCGACTTCACCCGCGACAAGGAGGGGATTCCGGCGCGGGTCGTCACGCGCGAGTACGACCCGAACCGGTCGGCGTGGATCACCCTCCTTCATTACGCCGACGGGGAGAAGCGCTACATCATCGCTCCGATGGCACTTGAGATCGGATCGACCGTGGAAGCGGGAGAGAACGCAGAGGTGCGCGTTGGCAATGCGATGCCTCTACGGCGGATCCCGCTCGGGGCGACGATCCACAACCTGGAGCTCACGCCAGGGAGCGGGGGGAAGGTCGCCCGTGCGGCCGGAACCTCGGCCAAGCTGATCGGCAAGGAGGGCGGTCGGGCACACATCCGCATGCCGTCGGGCGAGGTGCGGATATTCAATATCGAGTGTCGCGCCACGATCGGTGCGGTGAGCAACCCTGACCACAAGAACGTGAAACATGGAAAGGCCGGGCGTGTGCGCCATCTCGGCCGCAAGCCGCACGTGCGCGGAGTGGCGATGAACCCGGTCGATCACCCGCACGGCGGTGGAGAAGGACGGGCACGGGTCGGACGGCCCCAGGTCTCTCCGACCGGGAAGCTGGCCAAGGGCGGCCGAACGCGCAAGAAGCGCAAGGCGTCGAGCGCCCTGATCGTGCGGCGCGCGGGCAAGGGGAGGAGATAGAAGATGCCGAGATCGACGAAAAAGGGTCCTTACGTGAAGGAGAGCCTGCTCAAGAAGGTACAGCGGGCCAAGCGTGGGGAACTAAAGGAGATCAAGACGTGGTCGCGGGCCTCGATGATCACCCCGGAGATGGTCGGGTTGACGATCAAGGTCCACAACGGCAAGGTGCACGTGCCCGTGTACATCGTGGAGAACATGGTCGGACACAAGCTGGGGGAGTTCGCTCCCACCCGCACCTTCCGCGGCCACGGTGGTATGAAGAAGAAGCGGGCTCCGAGCCTGACTTAGGGAAGAGGACATGGAAGCAAGAGCGGTAACGAAATACGTACGGATATCTCCGCGCAAGGCGCGCCTGGTGATCGATGAGATCCGCGGCAAGAACGTGAACGAGGCGCTCAAGATCGTGTCGCTCTCCAACAAGAAGGCGGCGCGGCCGATCCGAAAGACGTTGGAGTCGGCGATCGCCAACGCGGAGAACAACTACAACGTCGACGTGGATCAATTGGTCGTGGTCAAGGCGACCGTGGACATGGGACGGGCATTGCGCCGGCTGCGTCCGCGCGCGATGGGACGGGCGGATGTCATCCGCCACCGGCTGAGCCACATTACGATCGTGGTCGGCGATAAGAAGGAGGAATAATGGGGCAGAAGGTACATCCGATCGGCTTTCGGGTCGGGATCACCAGAAAATGGGTATCCAACTGGTATAATCCCAAGCTCGCCCCGCTCTACATCGCCGAGGACAAGAAGATCCGCGATCTGATCTTCTCCCGCTATCGCCGCGCCGCGGTCGCCGAAGTGAACATCGAGCGGCCGAAGGAAGATCGCGTATCGATCGTCATCCGCTCGGCGCGGCCGGGAATTCTGATCGGCCGAGGTGGAAGCGAGATACAGGAACTGCAGACGGTTCTGGAGCAGCTCACCCGGAAGAAGGTGAAGATCTCGATCCAGGAGATCGATCGGCCCGACCTGGAGGCGACCCTGGTCGCCCAGGACGTGGCGATGCAGATCGAGGCCCGGATCGCCCCGGCGCGGGCGATGAAGGAAGTGATCCGCCGGGTGATGGGGGCTGGGGCCGAGGGCGTGAAGATCAAGGTGAGCGGTCGGCTCGGCGGTGCGGAGATCGCCCGTTCGATCACGATGATGGAGGGACGGGTCCCGCTCCAGACGATCCGCGCCGACATCGATTACGGGTTCACCGAGGCCCATACCAAGTACGGAAACATCGGGGTTAAGGCCTGGGTCTTCCGGGGGGAGCACGCGCCCAAGGGACAGCGCGGAGAGGACGAGGTGAGATAGGATGCCACTTCTTTTCCCGAAGAGGACCAAGTACAGGAAGATGCACCGCGGCCGGATGAAAGGGAAGGCAACGCGGGGGAATGAGGTAGTCTTCGGCGAGTACGGGATTCAAGCGCTCGCTCCGGCGTGGATCACCGGTCAGCAGATCGAAGCGTGCCGGACCACGATCGCTCGCAAGACCCACCGTGACGCCAAGATCTGGATCCGGATCTTCCCGGACAAGTCGATCACCAAGCACCCGGCTGAAGCCCGTATGGGAAAAGGGAAGGGTGCCGTCGATCATTGGGTTGCGGTGGTGAAGCCGGGAACCGTCATGTTCGAGATTGCCGGGGTGGACGAGCCGCAGGCCAAGCGCCTCCACGAGCTCGTCAGCCATAAGCTTCCCATCCCTACCCGCCTGAAGCGGAAGACGATCCTGGGAGGAGAGGCATGAAGGCGGAAGAGTTGCGCGAGATGACGTTGGAAGAGCTGGAACAGAAGGAGCGGGAGTTCAAGCGGAAGCTGTTCAACCTGCGCTTTCAGAAGGCGACCGGCGAGTTGGACAACTCAGCCGAGATCGTGAAGACCCGCCGGGACATCGCCCGCGTGCTCACCATCGCGCGCGAGAAGCGGGGTGAGAGAAGATGAAGAAGGTAAAGATCGGACGGGTAGTGAGCGACAAGATGGACAAGACGATCGTGGTGCGGGTGGAGGAGCTGCGGCTGCATCCGCGGTACCGCAAGCACATCCGCCGCCACTTCAAGTTCTATGCTCACGACCCGAGCGGAAAGGCCGGAATCGGGGACCTGGTGAAGATCGAGGAGTCACGTCCCTTGAGCCGGCTGAAGCGTTGGCGATTAGTGGAAATCATCGAGAAAGCGGAGGCGTAACCGTGATTCAGATGCAGACAATGCTCAAGGTGGCGGACAACTCCGGGGCGAAGCAGGTCCGCTGCATCAACATCCTCGGGCCGTCGAACCGCCGCCGCGGCGAGATCGGAGACATCGTGGTGGGCTCCGTGCGCAAGCGCCTCCCCACGAGCGACATCGAAAAGGGGCAGATCGTGCGCGGGGTGATCGTGCGCACCCGGAGCGCCTACCGCCGCAAGGACGGGACTTATATCCGGTTCGATGACAACGCGATCGTGCTCATCAACAACCAGGGTGAGCCGATCGGAACGCGCGTGTTCGGACCGGTGGCGCGTGAGCTGAGGGATAAGAAGATGATGCGGATCATCTCCCTCGCCCCTGAGGTCCTGTAGGAGGCTGCGATGCAGAAGGTGCGCAAGGGAGACAGGGTGAAGGTGATCGCGGGCAACGACCGGGGAAAGGTCGGGAAGGTGCTCGTCGTCTATCCGGACAAGCAGAGGATCATCGTGGAGAACGTTCACATGATCACCAAGCACCAGCGCGCGACGGAGAAGCTGCGTGAGCCCGGGATCATTCAGCGGGAGGGGCCGATTCATATATCAAACGTCCTTCCCCTCTGCCCGGGGTGCGGGCTTCCCACCCGGGTCGGGTTCACCATCGTGGAAGGGGAGAAGATGCGGCAGTGCAAGCACTGCGGGGAGATATTCAGGTAAGATGCTGCTCAAAGAGAGATTTGAACAAGAGATCATACCGCAACTGATGAAGGAGCTCCATCTGAAGAACGTGATGGAGGTCCCGCGAGTGGAGAAGGTCGTCGTCAACATGGGGATCAAGGAGAAGGACAATCCCAAGGTCCTCGAGGGGGCGGTGAAGAACCTGACCAAGCTTGCCGGGCAGCGCCCGATCGTGACCAAGGCGAAGAAATCGATCTCCGACTTCCGCCTCACCGCCGGCGAGCCGATCGGGTGCAAGGTCACCCTGCGGCGGGACCGGGCGTACGAGTTCTTGAACAAGCTGTTCAACGTCGTCCTCCCCGGGATCAGGGATTTCCGCGGGCTGTCCAGTTCATCGTTCGATGGACGGGGGAACTACACTCTCGGGGTCTCCGAGCAGCTGATATTCCCCGAGATCTCCTACAGCGAGATCACCACGGTGCAGGGGATGGACATCACGATCGTGACCACGGCGCGGAACGATCAAGAAGGGTATGCCCTGTTGAAGGCCCTCGGCCTTCCATTCAAGGACTAGGAGAAGAGGAGATTATGGCGAAGAAGGCGTTGATCGTAAAAAGCAAGCGGGAACCGAAGTACAAGGTGCGGGCCTACAATCGCTGCAGCATCTGCGGCCGGCCGCACGGGTACATCAGGGACTACGGGATCTGTCGGATCTGCTTCCGCAAGCTGGCGCACAAGGGAGAGATCCCGGGTGTGAAAAAGGCGAGTTGGTAGGAGGAGCGATGACAATCCCGTATCCGATTGCCGACATGTTGACCCGAATCCGCAACGCGAGCGAGAAGCTCCACCCCGACGTTACGATGCCTCACTCGAAGATGAAGGAAGCGATCGCGCGCATACTCGCGGCGGAGGGGTACATCGAGGGCTACGAAGTGATCGAAAAGGATCCCCAGCCCGAGCTCCGTATCCGCCTGAAGTACAAGGGGGAGCGGAAGAACGTAAAACGGGCACTCACCGGGGTGCGGCTCGTGAGCAAGCCATCGCGGCGGGTGTACGCGAGCAAGGACGAAATTCCACAGCCGCTCGGTGGGTTAGGGACGTGTATCGTTTCCACCTCGCAAGGGATCCTCTCGGGGCGTGAGGCACGGGAACGCGGGATCGGCGGAGAGATCCTGTGCGAGGTGTGGTAGGTGGTATGCCATGTCTAAGGTAGGAAAGGTTCCAGTTAAGATTCCGGAAGGGGTCAAGGTTACGGTCAAGGACGCGACGATCGTGGTCGAGGGTCCACACGGCCGCTTGGTGCAGGACTACCGGCCCGACCGGGTGGAGATCAAGGTCGCCGACGGGGTGGCCACTGTGACCCGCCGTCAGGAGGGGAAAGAATACCGTGCGTTTCACGGGCTGTACCGCAGCCTGCTCGCGAACATGGTGCACGGGGTATCCCAGAAATGGGAGAAGCACCTCCTGATCAAGGGACTCGGGTACAGGGCCCGGCTGCAGGGGCGCAAGTTAACCCTCGACCTCGGCTACTCGCAGCCGGTGGAGTATGAGCTCCCGGAGGGGATCGAGGCCGAGGTGCCGAACCCGAACGAGGTCATCATCCGCGGCGCGGACAAGCAGCAGGTGGGCCAGGTGGCGGCGAAGATTCGGGCGTTCCGCAAGCCGGAGCCGTACAAGGGCAAGGGGATCCGGTATAAGGACGAGATTGTCCTGCACAAGGCGGGCAAACTCGGTGGCCAGGGTGCCGGCTAGGGGCGTGAAGATTATGGCAAGAGTTGATAGAAAAGCGGAGAGGATCAAGCGCCACCGGCGGATCCGCAAGCGAATCTCAGGGACGGCTGACCGTCCCCGTCTGTGCGTCACCAAGAGCCTGCGCCACGTGTACGCTCAACTGATCGACGACACAGCCGGAAGGACGCTGGCGGCCGCTTCAACCCTGGATCCTGAGCTGCGCGATCAGGTGAAGGGGTGCAACATTCCCGCTGCCACCAAGGTCGGGGAGCTGTTGGCCAAGCGCGCGAAGGACCTGGGGATCGAGCGGGTCGTGTTCGACCGCGGCGGCTATCCCTACCACGGAGTGGTGGCCGCCCTGGCCGATGCCGCACGCAAGGGAGGGTTGGAGTTTTGATCACAAACGACGAATTTGAGAACGAAATAATCGACATCAGGCGGGTGAGCAAGGTCACCAAGGGTGGTCGCAACCTGAAGTTCCGGGTGACGATCGTCATCGGCGACCGGAAGGGGCACGTCGGGGTCGGGGTGGGGAGCACCACCGAGATCCCCCGCGCCATCCAGCAGGCGATCAGGGACGCCAAGAAGAACCTGATCGATGTCCCCCTCGACGGCGGGACGATACCGCACGAGATCATCGGGAAGTTCAAGGCTGGTCGGGTCCTGCTCAAGCCGGCCCATCCCGGGACCGGGATCATCGCCGGGGTGACGGTCGGGGCGATCTGCCGACTCGCAGGAATCAGGGACATCCTGACCAAGTCGATTGGGACGACCAACCCGCTCACCCTCTCGCGCGCTGCGATCGACGGCCTGAGTCGGATGCGAAGCAAGGAAGAAGTTGAGTCTCTACGCGGGAAGATTGGAGAGGAGAAGGACGTACCGGCGGAGGTGAGCAATGCGGCTTGAAGATCTTCGCCCCACCAAGGGGAGCGTCCACCGGCGCAAGCGTGTCGGACGCGGTTATAGCTCCGGACACGGCGGGCACGAAAGCGGCCGCGGGACCAAGGGGCAGAACTCCCGCTCCGGCGGTGGGGTCCGCCTCGGGTTCGAGGGAGGGCAGACTCCGATCTGGATGCGGTTCCCCAAGCGGGGCTTTCACAACTACACGCGGATCGAGTACGCGTGCGTGAACCTCGACACCCTCGAGCGAGCGTTCCCGGAGAACTCCGAAGTGACGCTGGAGGCCCTGCGCGCCCGCAAGTTGGTCAAGGGGAGAAACAAGCGCCTGAAGATCCTGGGCCGGGGTGAGCTGACCAAGCCGCTCATCGTGCGTGCGCATCGGTTCTCCTCGACCGCCCGGCAGAAGATCGAACAGGCCGGGGGAAAGGCCGAGGTGATTTAGGATGTGGGAGACGTTAACCAACGTTTTCCGCGTCCCGGAGCTGCGCAAGCGCATCATCTTCACCCTGGGGGCGATCATTGTCTACCGGTTGGGGACGCACATCCCGGTCCCCGGGGTAGATGCGGACGCGTTGAAGCACTTCTTTGAGTCTCAAGGTGGCGGAATCTTCGACTTTATGAACATGTTCAGCGGAGGGGCGTTGAAGCGCTTCTCCCTGTTCGCGCTTGGGGTGACCCCGTACATCAATGCATCGATCATATTTAGCCTCCTCACCGCCGTCGTCCCCAAGCTGAAGGAGCTGCAGGAGCAGGGCCGGGAAGGGCGGAAGAAGATCACTGCCTACACTCGCTGGTCGACCGTCGGGCTGGCGGTGATCCAGGCGATAGCAATGAGCCTGCTCGTCGTCAACTGGGGCCTTGCCAAACCGACCGTCTGGTTCTATCTCACCTCGATCATCGCCATGACCACGGGGACGATCTACCTGATGTGGCTCGGAGAGCGGATGACAGAGAACGGGATCGGGAACGGGATCAGCATGCTGATCATGATCGGAATCCTCTCCCGCCTTCCGGCACAGTTCCAGTCGGCCTACATCGAGATCACCGCTGGGACGGTCAGCCCACTGTGGGGGATTGTGTTCATCGCCCTTCTGATCGCGGTGATTGCCGGAGTCGTCATGATTCAGCAGGGGCAGCGCAAGATCGTGATCCAGTACGCCAAGCGGACCACGGGCCGGCGCATCTACGGAGGGCATACCTCCCACCTGCCGATCCGGGTGAACCAGGGCGGGGTCATTCCGATCATCTTCGCCCTGGCGCTTTTGTCGATCCCGATGACGATCGGACAATGGATCCCATCGCTCAGTTGGATCACCCCGTATGTCCGTGCCGGAAGCCTGCCGTACATGCTCGCGTACGTGGTTTTGATCTTCTTCTTCACCTACTTCTACAGCTCGATCGTCTTCGATCCCGAGGACGTGGCGAAGAACATCCGCGAGTCAGGCGGGTTCATCCCCGGGGTGCGGCCGGGCAAACCGACCGCCGACTACATATCCATGATCCTGAACCGGATCCTGTTGATCGGGGCCGTCTTCCTGTCAGCGATCGCGGTTTTGCCGTACGTATTCACCGCCATCTCCGGGATCAGAGGGATGTACATCATCGGAGGGACGTCGCTTCTCATCGTGGTCGGGGTCGGGATCGACACGATCATGCAGATGGAGGCCCACCTCGTCATGCGCCACTATGAGAGCCTGACCAAGAGCGGTGGGCTCCTCGGGAGGAGGAAATGATGAAGAAGAAGATCATTCTGCTCGGCCCGCCGGGAGCGGGGAAGGGAACACAGGCGAAGCGGATCGTCGAGAAGACCGGCCTGTTGCACCTCTCCACCGGGGACATCCTGCGCGATGAGGTGGCACGGGGGACGGAACTCGGGAAGCAGGCCAAGGCCTACATGGATCGGGGTGACCTCGTCCCGGATGAGTTGATCATCGGGATGATCCGGGGGAGGATCGAGAATGCCGACGGGTTCATCCTCGATGGTTTTCCCCGCACCGTGGCCCAGGCCGAGGCGCTTGAGCAGATCACGCCGGTCGACGTTGTGATCGACATCGAGCTGGAGCGGGATGAGGTGATCCGCCGACTCTCGTCGCGGCGTGTCTGCCGCAACTGCGGGAAGATCTACAACCTGATCAGCAATCCGCCCAAGCTGGACGGGAAGTGCGACGCGTGCGGCGGGGAGCTCTACCAGCGGGATGACGACCGGCCCGAGGTGATCGAGAACCGCTACGACGTCTACACCTCCTCCACCGCGCCGCTGATCGAGTTCTACCGAAGCCGCGGCCTCCTCGTGGAAGTCGATGGAAAGGCCGACCCGGATGCGATCTTCGCCCGGATCATGGAGATAATCGGCGGATGATCCTGATCAAGACCCCGGAAGAGATCGAGACGATGCGCCGCAACGGTGCGCTCCTCGCCTCGGTGTTGGATGAGGTCTGTTCCAAGGTCGCGCCGGGGGTGAGCACCGCCTCACTCGACCGACTTGCAGAGGAGCTGATCCGGCGCGAGGGTGCGAGCCCGGCATTCAAGGGATACCACGGGTTCCCCGCGACCCTGTGCACGTCGATCAACGAAGAGGTGGTGCATGGGATTCCGTCAGAGGATCGGCTGCTGCATGAGGGAGACATCCTATCGATCGACATAGGGCTGGTGCGGGACGGATACTACGCCGACATGGCGACGACCGTCCCGGTCGGGCAAATCGGAGAGGTGGCGGAACATCTCCTCTCCACAACGGAAGAGAGCTTGTGGCGGGGGATAAAACAGGTTAAAATTGGCAATCGCCTGTCCGATATCTCGCATACGATCGGCTCCTACGTGGAAAGTGAGGGGCTTTTCGTTGTAAAGGAATACGTCGGGCACGGAATCGGAAAAGATCTGCACGAAGACCCGCAGATCCCGAACTATGGACCTCCCGGGCGAGGGCCGAGGTTGCGGGTAGGGATGGTGTTCGCCATCGAGCCGATGGTAAAGACCGATCCCGCTCCGACCCGCGTGCTCGACGACGGATGGACCGTGGTAACAGGTACCGGAGGGCTAGCGGCACACTTCGAGCACACCGTCGCCCTTACGGAAAGAGGAGTTGAGATATTAACGATAAGGAGGTGAAAAGAGACGCAGTGGCGAAGACCGAGAACCGCGGGAAGAAGGAAGTTATCCGCCAGCGGGGAGAGGTGATCGAGAGCCTCCCCAGTTCGATGTTTCGGGTGCGGCTTCAAAACGGGCATGTGGTCCTTTGTCATATCTCGGGCAAGATTCGTAAGCATTACATCCGCATTCTGACCGGCGACCGGGTCGTGGTGGAGTTTTCGCCGTACGACCTGACAAAGGGGCGGATTGTATACCGGGAGTCTTAACCGCTGCGTCAAGAGGATATGAAAGTGAGAAGCTCAGTGAAGAAGATCTGCCCGAACTGCAAGGTGATCCGACGAGAGGGCCGTCTGATGGTCATCTGTCGGAACCCCAAGCACAAGCAGAGACAGGGCTAGGGAGGGTGTATGGCGCGGATAGCTGGGGTCAACCTACCTAACGATAAGAGAGTGGAGATCGGCCTTACCTACATCTTCGGGATCGGGCGGTCGCGTGCTGCCAAGATCCTGGAGGCGGCGGGCGTGTCGCCGGATGTGCGCGTTCGCGATCTGACGGAGAAGGAGATCTCCGCCCTGCGGAACGAGGTGGAAAAATACGTGGTGGAGGGTGATCTGCGCAGGCAGATCTACGCCAACATTCAACGCCTCAAGGATATCAACGCCTACCGCGGGATCCGCCACAAGCGACGTCTCCCGGTGCGGGGGCAGCGGACGCGGTCGAACGCGCGCACCTGGAAGGGACCGCGGCCAGCTAAGGCCGGGAAGAAGAGGTAGGGATGGCGAAGAACATCAAACTGGAACGGGCGCGGGTCCATATCCACGCCACTTACAACAACACGATCATCACGGTCACCGACCTCAACGGAAATCCGATCACCTGGAAGAGTCCCGGGGTAGTCGGATACAAGGGATCGCGGAAGGGGACTCCGTACGCCGCCCAGATCGCGGCGGAGGCGCTGGTGCGGGAGATGAAAGACTACGGGATCCGTTCCGTGATCGTCACGATCAAGGGAACGGGGTCAGGACGGCAATCCGTGGTGCAAACGATCAAGGGATCGGGCATCCGGGTGGAGGAAGTTAAGAACGTCACCCCGGTATCCCACAGCAGTAATCCGAGGAGAAGATAATGGGGAGAGACACTGGGCCTAAGTGCAAAAAATGTCGTAGGGAAGGAGAGAAGCTCTTCCTGAAGGGTGAGCGTTGCTACACGTCGAGCTGCCCCCTCTCCCGCCGGGCAAACCCGCCGGGCGAGCGCCCGAAGAAGCATCGCCCGCGGCGCAGTCAATACCTGCTTCATTTGCGGGAAAAGCAGAAGGCGCGGCGGATATACGGGCTCGGTGAACGCCAGTTCCGCAACTACGTGGAGCAGGCGAAGCGGAAGAAGGGGATCACCGGCGAGGCATTGCTGACCCTGCTTGAGCGTCGGCTCGACAACGTGGTCTACCGGGCCGGGTTTGCGTCCTCCCGGTCTCAGGCCCGCCAGATGATCGTGCACGGACATTTCCAGCTGAACGACCGGGCGGTGAACGTTCCATCGATCCTGGTGCGGGAGGGGGACGTGATCGCGGTCAAGGAAAGCCGGCGCGATAAGGTGAAGAAGATCATCGAGGCGAACAAGGATCGGGAGATCCCGAGCTGGATCGAGCGGAATTTCGAAGCGATGAAGGCGCAGGTGATCGCCCCTCCCAACCCGGAGGAGACGGGGTACAACATCGCCGCCAACCTGATCGTTGAGTTCTACTCCCGTTAGGAGGTCGCGATGGACGAGCTCGTCTTTCCACAGGGGATCACCACCGAGGAGCTGACCGACAGATACGCTCGGATCGTGATCGAGCCGCTCGAGCGTGGGTTCGGGACGACCCTCGGCAACAGCATCCGCCGCACCCTCCTCTCATCCATTCCCGGGGCAGCGATCGTGCGGGTGAACTTCGCCGGCAAGTACCACGAGTACGACACGATCGAAGGGGTGCGTGAGGACGTTCTTGAGATCATCCTGAACTTGAAGGATGTAGTATTCCGCGTCTCCGAGGATGAAGTGAAGTACCTTACCCTGGAGAAGAAGGGACCGGGGGAGGTGACTGCCGCGGACATCAACGTCCCGCCTGGGGTGGAGATCGTCAACCCCGACCAGCACATCGCCACCCTGAACGAGAAGGGGCGGCTTGAGGTGGAGATGGAACTCGAGGCTGGTTACGGCTACCGCGCTGC
>Ga0116200_10000341_pt1 | contig 14565 bp, 13 predicted proteins | sample Mar14436cmmetaG_FD_94478 | JGI IMG/M metagenome (GOLD analysis project Ga0116200, IMG submission 94478) | Marine hydrothermal vent microbial communities from Guaymas Basin, Gulf of California to study Microbial Dark Matter (Phase II) - Marker... ... | reverse complement strand
TCTCCTCGAGCAACATGGATGACGTCGGTAAGGCCTTGAAGGTAGTCTATACCGCGAAGATGCTCCGCCGATCCAAGATCCTGCTGATCAGTAGGAGAGACGCGAACCCGGTGAAATACCTTAACCAATCCTATATAAGCAGGGTCAGGGAGAGGTTTGGGGTGGACATAGAATACGTGGATTACGCTGACGTGAAGGGGCTCTACGATCAATCTGACGTGGGGAAGGCCGAGGAGCTCGCAGACGAGCTGATCCGAGGTGCGAGGGAGGTCAAGGAGGTCACGAGGGAGGACGTCGTTAAGGCCGCCAGAATGTATCTAGCCTTGAAGAAGCTTCTCTCGGATAGGGGCGCGAACGCTCTGGCGATCGACTGCCTCGGCTGGCTCGAGTACGGCGCGGTTCCATTACCCATGACCCCGTGCATAGCCTTATCCCTTCTAAACGATGAGGGATACGTGGCAGCATGCGAGGCGGACGTCCACTCAGCTCTAACCATGCTCATCTTCAGATATCTCGCGGGAATCCCTTCCTTCATCTCGGACCCCGTGGTCGACACGGCGACGAACACGGTGATCCACTGCCACTGCACCGCCCCGAGGCTGATGGACGGCAGGAGCAGGTCTCCCTATCGGCTGAGAAGCCATGCGGATAGCGAGGAGGGCGTGAGCATACAGGTTTACATGAGGGAGGGAGAGAGCGTGACCGTCGGAAAGCTGATTCAAGGTCTTGATGTCTTTCTCGCCGCGAGGGGCAGGATCGTGGGTAACGTCGACGTGGATAGGGGATGCAGAACGAAGGTCGAGGTAACCGTGAAAGACGCGAAGAAGTATCTCTACGAGTATCGAGGGGGACTACATAGAGTATTAGCTTATGGAGACCATGTGGACGAGCTGAAAGACCTGGGAGCGCTGCTGGGATTCGAGGTTAAGCTTGAGGGAGAGTGAGCCGGCTCATCTTATCCTCGCTATCGGGGGAAGCCTCCGCTTATGCTCGTTCGCACGGACCCTAGCGATCACGCCGTCGATCTTCCCCCTATCGATCCCCGTCTCTTTCTCAACCTCATCCAGGGATAATCCGCGCTCGAAATGCAGATACAGTATCTGATCTATCTCCTCGTAGGTCGCTCCGATCTCCTCCTCGGCGGTTTGACCTGGAAGTAGCCTCGGACTGCTGGGCTTCTCGACGATCCTTCTCGGGAGGTTCAGCCTTCTCGCCAGCTCCCTAACCTGGGTCTTGTAGAGGTCTCCTATCGGGAGGATGTCAACCCCTCCGTCCCCATACTTCGTGAAGTATCCTAGCATTATCTCGCTCTTGTCCCCAGTTCCGCAGACAAGCAGCCCATTCAGGTTCGCATAATAGTAGAGGATTACCATCCTGATCCTTGCTCTCAGGTTGGCGTTCGGGATATCCGCCTCATCCACGTAGAACCTCATCGCCCTCGAGAAGGAATCATAGATCCGATCCAGCTCGACGACCTGGCAGCATACCCCGAGGCTCTCCGCGAGGCTCATCGCATCCTCGACGTCCTCGCTCGGAGTAACCTTTCTATCCGGCATTACCAGTCCATGAACCTTCTCCGATCCAAGGGCTTTGACGGCGAGAGCGCAGACAACCGATGAATCCAGCCCGCCGCTAAGCCCAACCACGATCCCCCTTCTTCCAGCCTCCTCGACGTAATCCCTCAGAAACCTGAGAATAACTTGAACGGCCTTCCCGTAATCAAGCGGAGGAATCATGGCAAGCATCCTCGCGCCAAAGAAAATTAAAATCTTCCCCAAAACCGGGAGAAAAACTCAAAACCCTCCAAGAAACCCATAACAATAGGCGGCCGTCGTCTAGCCTGGAAGGACGCTGGCCTTCCGAGCTCCAGTGAAGAAAGCCAGCGGTCCCGGGTTCAAATCCCGGCGGCCGCACCATTATCTCCGGATTTGTTTTTGCGTCGCTTGTGGTTGGCTTGACGTTTTGGCTTTTAGTTTTGTTATTAGCTTGCAGTAGCTGCAGGTCTTCGATAGGGCTGGCATCCCGCATAGCTGTCATTCGGCGAGCTCGGGTTCTTCGACCGCTTGCTCGAGTTTCGGCAGGAGCCTCTTTAGGTGGGATTTGTAGAAGGTGTGCTTGAATCCTGGGATCTCCCGCTCGATCATGTCTATCAGCTTCTTTCTCCTGAGCATTCTGGACCCCTTTGCTAGAGGGCACTCGGTCTCGAGTATTGGCAGACCTTGAGCCATGACGTAGTATAGGTTTTCTCTTTCGGTGAGCTCTATTAGGGGCTTGATCTTGGTGACGAGCTTTGGGTGATTGCTCCAGGCCACGGGCTTCACCCTGATGATCTCCTCCACGGATCCCCTGAGATAGAACTCTAAGAGGAGCTCGACCGTGTCATCGAGATTGTGGCCGGTCGCGAGCCTATCCGCCTCGACCTCATACGCGAGCTTGTTCATCAGATACCTCTTGACCGTTCCACATGCCCCGCAGATCCTTCTCCCGAGGGCGGTGGATCTCAGGTCTGGGATAGTATAGCCCTCCTCTCTCCCAAGATCGTAGATCAGGTAGTTGACCCCGAGGCTTCTGCAAACATCCTCCACGACCGCCTGGCATCGATCCGAGTACCCCGGTATTCCCAGATTTATGTGGACGGCTACGAGGCTTATACTCGGAAACCTCTCAGAGGCCATTCGATGCAGGACCTTCAGGAGAGCTACGCTATCTTTTCCGCCGGAGACCGCGACCGCGACCTTGTCCGCGTCTTTCAGCATGCCGTGCTTCAGGATGGTCTTGTAAACCTTCTTCTCATAGTATTTGATGAAGCAGTCCTTGCATAAGCTCATCCCAGCGTGTTCGATGACGTAGGCCGGTGAGCCGCCGCAAAACCTGCATCTGGTCATCTCCGCCTCGCATCCATACCCCGCTGGCTTTAGCCATTTATCTAGATCTCGTATTCGCGAGCTTTCTCGGGGACCATGGCATCGAGCCCAAGCTCCCTTCCCGCGTATTCCGCCAAGTCCTTGCATGCTTCAGGCTCGCCGTGGATCACGAAAACCTTCGCCTCGGAGCTCAGCCTCCTGAGATATGATCTTAGCTCTCTTCTGCCGGAGTGGGCGCTGAAGAGGAATTGCCTCACCTTCGATCTGACCTGAACCTCCTCCCCTCTGACGGTTATCTTCCCCTCCTCAAGCAGCCTGGCTCCAGGGGTTCCAGGTATCTGGAAGCTCACCAAGAAGATCGCGGAATACGGGTCGTCGAAAACCCTCTCGACGTAGTAGGCTGCAGGCCCTCCCTTCAGCATCCCCGCAGGGCTTATTATGATCCCAGGCTTCTCGGCGGCGCGCTTCCTCTTCCTCCTATCATCTATCCTCGTTACGTGCTTGGAGGCCGAGTAGAGGAGCTGGTAGCCGTCTATGAACTCCTTGCTCTCGAGGAACAGGTCCAAGACCTTTACGGCCATTCCGTCAAGCGAGAAGGATTTCCTGATGCCGTAAGCTTCCAGGACGCACATTATCTCCTGAGATCTCGCGACGGCGAAGGCTGGGACGAGAACCCTTCCGCCTAGGTCGATCACCTCCTTGACGCTGTTGACGAACTCTTTCTCGAGGTCTGCTCTATTGGGGTGTTCGGTTAGGGCGTAGGTGGCCTCCGTCACGACCACATCGACGTCCCTCCGCGTGTTCCTCGCTCCCGAGAGCAGCCTAGTCCTCACGGTCGAGTAATCCCCCGTGTAAAGGAGGGTTTTATCGGCGTTTATCAGGACCTGGAGGCTTCCAGGTATGTGGCCTGCATCCAAGAAGGTTATCTCAGCGTCCTTCACCCTTATAGTCTCCCCGTAGTCGACCCTTATCCGCCTTCGGATGAGCTCCTCGATCTCCAAGACCTCGTATGGGACGTAGTATCCGCTGAGCTTCAGGAAGTCTCTGAGGAGCAGGTCGCAAAGCTTGAAGGTCATGTCGGTGGCATAAACCTTGACCCCGCCGTTAAGCATTAGAAGTGGGGCGGCGCCGCTGTGATCCAGATGCGCGTGAGTGACTATCACCGCGTCTAGGTCCTTTGGGGGGACGTGGCCCGGGAAGAGGGGCTCGGGATCAGATGGCTTAACCCCATAGTCTAGGAGTATCTTGGCTTCACGAGTCTCGACTAAGATTGCGGCTCTCCCAACCTCGCCGATCGCGCCGAGAAAACTAAGCTTCATTCTCCTCCACGCTAACTAGGCTCTAAACCTTTTTCTCTCAAACCCGTCTCCAGCCTAATCTTAAGGATTTCGGACGCCGCTGAAGCCTAAAGCTAAATCGCATGGAATCTCAAAGGTTGTCGAGCAGCGGCATGAGAGGCTCCGAGCACGTCGGATCCGAGATAAGATATTCTCACCTTCTCCAGATCCTGTGCATGATCTTCTTCTACTCGATCTGGATCCTAGACTCCTTCGCCCTCAAGACGTCGACGTTTCTCGCGGAGCTCGTTCCGCTGCCCATTCGGCTGGCCTGCTCCATCAGCATAATAGCCGTGGGCTCGATCCTGATCTCGAAGGCTCATCGAAAGCTGTTCGAGGAGAAGCCCTCAGACCTGATAACGGATGGAATCTTCGCTCACGTGAGGCATCCCATGTATCTCGGGATAATAATCGTCTATCTCGGCTGGCTCATCTCAACCCTCTCCCTCCTAACCCTAATCCCATGGATTGCCGTGGTCGCTCTCTACTCGAAGATGGCCGACCACGAGGAAAAGCAGCTCGAGCAGAAGTTCGGAAGCAGGTACGCCGAGTATAAGAAAAGGGTGCCCAAGTGGATACCGAAGCTCAAGCCGAGCTAATCGGCTCCCGCAGCTGTCCAAGCCGTTGATTCCCATAGCCTTGAGGTCGGCTTACCTCCCTCTAAGGATCTTGAATCAGGCAAGCCAGAAATATTGCTCCGTTGAAGTTTTCACGCATCGGAATGAGCTCCTCGAGAATCTTCGACGAGAAGGCGGAGAAATATGATTCCTGGTACGAGCGCAACAGGCTGATCTATCTCAGCGAGCTCGAAGCCGTTAGGATGCTTGGATGCGAGAAGGCGGTCGAGATAGGGGTTGGGACCGGGAGGTTCGCGAGAGGTACCGGGGTGATCGCCGGGATCGATCCGAGCATAGCGATGCTTAAGCTCGCTCCAAGCTCGATCCATCGAGTTCAGGGGGTTGGAGAGCATCTCCCATTCAGATCTAGGGCGTTCGCCTGCTCCATGCTGATAGTTACTCTATGCTTCGTCGACGACCCGTTAAGGGTCTTGGAGGAGGCTTCAAGGATCTCGGAGAAGCTTATCGTATGCATGGTTCCGAGGGAGTCGCCTTGGGGAAAGCTCTACTCGAGGCTCGGGAGAGAAGGTCATCCCTTCTACTCTCATGCCCGCTTTTACTCCGTGGGGGAGGCAATCGAGCTCGCGTCGAAGGCAGGCTTCAAGCCTCGCAGAATAATCTCAACCCTAAGCTATCCTCCGGGCGAGAAGCGGTTCGAGAAGCCTAGGGAGGTGAGGCTGGAGGAGGCTGAAAGCTGCGGCTTCACCTGCATCGAGTTCGTGAAAGAGTAGATCATTTCCTTCCTTTCATGAGCTCTCTGATATCCTCGACTTCCTCGACCTCGATCTCCAGCTCTCTAAGCCTTCTAGCGAGCTCTCTTCCAAACCTCTCAAGAGCCTTCGACCTGGCCGCCACGATGAGCACTTTACTATAGCCCGCGGCTTTGAGCTGCTTCACCGCCTCTTCTATCAAATCGTCCAAGCATTCATCAAGCAGGGTCTTGGGATAATTCGTTTGCGAAAACGGGTAGCTGTATCTTAATCCTAATGGAATTAGGCCATAAGGGCTTCCATAGAACAGCATGTCGAGGTCTTCGGGGATCCTAGAAGCCTTCTCGAAGGAGACTCTAAGGGTTTCGGGGAGAAGCAGAGCCTTGCCTTCATGTCTTCTCCCCGTGAAGCAGTTTTGGAGAAGCCGCCTCCTGCCGAGCGCGATCTCAGGTCTCCTCAAGCTCAGCCCATCATAGATGTTTATCCCTCTCCTGCTCGAGATCGGCGTATGCTCCTCCATCGCTCTCAGTAGATCCCCGTCTCTCATGATCTCGACGAATCCCTGATACAGGCTTGGATGACATCTGGCCCTAAGCTCGAGAAGCTCCATCAGCCTCCCATCCCTTATCGCCTGCTTGATCCTCCTGATCTCCTCGAAGCAGACGTAGAGGTTATGCATCGCCAGAAGCTTCACCCTCTCCCCCCTCTCAAGCTTCCTGAGCTCCCCCGCGTCGATCCTAGAGCAGATCGGGCAATAGCATGGAAGGTAGTCGAGCTTATCCACCCTTATCGTCCCATACTCCGTCATATATCGATCATCCTTTGCGTAAAGGTAGTAGCTCGCGGAATCGAACATGTCGGCTCCGAGAGCGACTATGAAGGGGAAGATCATCGGGTGGCCCGCGCCGAAGAGGTGGAGAGGCTTCCCGAATCCTATCGCCGATCTCGCGGCATAGATCATCTTGAAGAGCTTGTCGAACCTGTATCCCTCCATGAGGGGGGTCGGGCTGCCGAGGGCGAATAGGTCGAAGCTCATCTCTTTCTCCTTTCTGGCGCATGACTGGAGCAGGTCTAGGTGAATTCCACCCTGTATCGGGGCAGCCCACAAGCATCTTCTCTCCCCCCTTTTCTCCAGGAAGCTTAGGGTCGCCTGAAGGTTTCTCAAGGTCTTCTCAACGGTCTCTTCAGCCTTCTCCCTCCCGCTCAGCCCCGTCGGAACGTCCAGCGGAACCGCTATATCGCTTCCGATCTCCTCCTGGAGCTCAGCTATCTCCTCGGGCGAGGCTTCAACCTCTCCATACTCGAGTATCTGATAGCCCCCGCTATCGGTCATCACCATCCCATCGAAATCCAGCAGCGCATGAACCCCCGTCCTCAGAGCCTCCTCCCTGAGCCTCCTCGAGATTATGTAGGCGTTGGTTATCACGGCCTCCGCCCCGAGCTCCTTCTTCATCCAGCTCGCTGGAACATCTTGGGTGACGGGGTTTATGACTGGGAGGAAGAGGGGGGTCTCGGCGACCCTGCCGCTTCTGGTCTTCAGCCTCCCGATTCTTCCAAGAAGGTTTTCCGCAAGAACCTCGAACAAGCCTCAGCTAACTGCGAGAAAGGCAGCTAACAAATCTTCCCCAGGGCTCGGAAACCGTTTTTAGCAGCCTAAGCCATTCACAGCCGTGAACGGGCCAGCCTCATCAAAGCCTCCAAGGCTCAAGGACCTCATCAAGGCCGCTAGGGGCTTGATCCCAGTAGACCTGCTGATCGAAAACGTGAGCTACGTGAACCTGCTCACGGGGGAGATTTACCGAGCCTCGGTAGGCGTTCTCGGAGATAGGGTGGCTTACGTCGTCGAGGGGGGCGCGGATCGGCTCAAGGCTCGAAGAAGATTTGATGGAAGGGGATTATATGCCGTCCCAGGGCTCATCGACAGCCATCTTCACATCGAGAGCAGCATGCTGACCCCGCCGCGCTTCGCTGAAGCCGTCTTGCCTAGAGGAGTAACGACCGTCGCGATAGACCCTCATGAGATAGCGAACGTCTTGGGCAAGAAGGGGGTCAAGTACATGCTTGAGGCGAGCGGAGGGCTTCCGCTCAAGATCTATGTTCTCGCCCCGACCTGCGTCCCATCCCTGCCTGGAAAGGAGACCTCTGGAGCCGAGCTTACCGCGGATGACGTCGAGGAGATGCTTGGCTGGAAGGGGGTCATAGGGCTCGCGGAGGTCATGGACTTCTCGGGGGTGATAAACCTCGACCCCAGGATGATCGAGATAGTGGAGGCCGGAAGGAGGAGAGGGGTTGTGATAGATGGACACTGCTTCCTCAGGGGGCTGGATCTCAACGCGTATGTGGCCGCGGGGATGGAGGCCGACCACGAGAACTTCAGCTTTGAGGACGCCCTAGAGAAGCTTAGGCTCGGGATGCTGATTAAGCTCAGAGCCCCCTACCTCCTCGACGTAAGGGAGTTCGTGAACGGCTTGAAGTCTCTCAGAAGCCCGATCGGCTTCCTCCTCGTAACCGACGACGTTCTGCCAGACAACCTGAAGCGCGACGGCCACCTAGACAACGTGGTGAGAAACTTCATCGAGGCGGGTCTAGATCCGATAGAAGCGCTGAGAGCCTCAACCCTCTATCCCGCGATCCACCTAAGGCTCTATGACAGGGGCTTGATAGCTCCAGGAAGGCTTGCGGACATGGTCTTGCTCAGGAGCCTCGAAGGCTTCGAGGTGGAGCACGTTTTCGCGGACGGAGACCTGGTGGCGAGCGGCGGAAAGCTGGTTAAACCCATTCCGATCCCGAGCTTCCCGGAAGACGCCAAGAAGACCGTGAAGGTTAGAAGGCTCTCGCTGGAAGACTTCAAGATAAGGGCTCCGATCGAGAGGGGGAAGGTGAAGGTCAGGGTTATCGAGCTTCTCGGAGCCGAGGAGGCTGAGGGAGCGGAAAGCTTCTCTCAAAGCATCTTGACGAGGTTCTCGATCGAGGAGGTCGAGGTCAGGGAAGGCTGGCTTGATCCGGGAGCTCTCGCGCTGATAGCGGTAATCGAGAGGCATGGGAAGGGCGGGGGAATGGCTAAAGGCCTTCTGAAGGGCTCTGGGCTCAGGGAGGGCGCGGCTGCATCCACCGTAGCTCACGACTCCCATAACCTCATAGTCGTCGGAAAGGATCCGAAAGACATGCTCTCCGCGGCGAACAAGGTCATCGAAATGCGGGGAGGGGTAGCCGTAGCCAGAGGAGGCGAGGTAATAGCATCCTTACCTCTTCCGGTCGCAGGCTTGATGTCCGAGGAGCCTCTGGAGAAGGTGGCCGAAGGCTTCGAGAAGGTCAGGAAGGCCCTTAGAAGCATAGGGCTCCGAGATCACCCGTACTCGCCTCCCCTCTTCTTCCTAGCCCTCCCCGTGATCCCTGAAGCGAAGATAACGGATAGAGGCCTATACAGCGTCTTGGAGCAGAGGTTCGTCAGCCTCTTCGCGGAGTAGCTGATCCTCAGGCCCTCTCATCTATGCTTATATTAAGGTCTTCGATCTAGAAGGAGAGGATAGATCTTGATGAGGACGGATGCCGTCTTCGAGCCCGGGCTCGAAAGCCTCAGGGTTCCTGGATTGACCTTGATAGAGGGGCTTCCCGGAGTGGGGCTTGTGGCAAAGGTTGCCGTAGCCTATCTTCTGAGCAAGCTCGGCGGCAAGCGGGTGTGCAGATTCTATTCTCCATATTTTCCCTCGGTGAACTACGTCAGGGACGGCAAGCTTCTGCCATACTTCGCGGACTTTTACCTGGTCGAGAAGCCTAAGCCCCTCCTACTCTTATACGGGAACGCTCAGCCCTCAACCTACTATGGTCAGCACGAGTTCTGCGAGAGGATTCTAGAGGTCGGGGTCAAACTTGGGGTAAGCTCGGTGATAACCTTGGGAGGATACGGGAAGGAGCATGTAAGCGAGGTGAGAACCATATACCTCTCATCGACGAGAGAGGACCTCATAAAGCAGGCTCTAAGCAAGGTCGACGCGGTTCCCTACGAGGGCCAGATAATCGGCGCGGCTGGACTCCTGATGATCATGGCGGGGGAGCTTGGGATGGAGAACCTCTCCCTGCTCATCGAAGCCGGAGACGCTGTCCCCGATTATCTCGCGGCGAAGAGGGGGGTAGAGACCCTAAGCAAGCTTCTGGACCTAGACCTCAAGGTGGATGATCCCTACGGCATCTCCGTAGCCTATGAGCGGATGGTTAAGAGCCTTGAGAGCTGAGGTCTGGTGATGAGAGGTGAGCAGAGCAGCGGCGAAGCCTCATGGAATATATCTTGAATCCTTCTTTGGGACGGCGGAGGTGGGGCTGTTCGCTGTTCCAACCGAGAGCCTATGCCTGGTTCCCCCCCAGCTCAAGCCCAGGCAGAAGAGGCTGATAAGAGATGTTCTCGGGGTAACGGTCGTCTCGACGACCCTCGCGGGCTCGATCCTCCTCTCCCCCATGGCCGTCGGAAACAGCAACGGAATCCTCCTCTCGAACATGGTCTTAGACGAGGAGCTTAAGGCGATCAAGAGGAAGGCTGGAGACCTCAACGTCGACGTGATCGAGGGGAAGTATACGGCGATAGGGAACCTCGTTCTAGCGAACGATGAAGCAGCTTTAGCGAGCGAGATCCTTCCGAGGAAGGTGATAAAGAAGGTTCAGGACACGCTCGGGGTGGAGGTCGTAACTGGAAGGATCGCTGAGAGAAGCTATGTGGGCTCCCTGGCGGTCGTAACCAACATGGGCGGAATAGTCTTCGCCGAGGTAACCGAGGAGGAGGAGAAGAAGCTCTCCGAGATATTCGGGGTTGAGATAATCCCGGGAACCGTGAACAACGGCGTGAGATTTGTGAGAAGCGGGATAATAGCGAACAGCAAGGGAGCGATAATAGGATCCATGACCACGGGCCCCGAGCTCATGACCATATCGAGGGCCCTGGGAGTATAGGCTGTCTTCCAGAATCGAGAGAGGCTAAAGGTATACCTGGACGTGCGGGATCCTTCCAACCTTTATCACGGCTTTCTCCGATACGAGCCCCTTCTCCATCATATAAGCTATCGTCGACTCGCCGAGCAGGTTCAAGATCTTCGCCTGGGCAATATACCTGTCGAGCTCGTCCCTGGTGACGAGAGCGCCTCCATAGAAGGATTCGCTTACCTCAACCGAGAAATCATCGTTCACCTCAATCCTTCTTCCCAGCAGATTCTCGTCGCAGATAGCGACGACCACCTCGCCGGTCTTCGAATGATGAACCTTGACCCACATCCTGTCGGCAGCCATCGGCTCTCATGAAAGGTTTTCATCTACTTAATATAAGCTTCTCCGCTGAGAGCGCCCATCTATTCTTCAGAAACACTCAAAAAGTGTGAGGATCCTTCTAGGCTTAGGAAGGCTCATGGGCGAAGAGGCGAAGGAGGAGCTTATGAGCAGGATCGCGGGGGAGGTCATCCTAGCTCAGAGCCCTGGGAAGGCCATGAGGAAGTGGAGAACGCTTTTCGAGCTCACTCAAGCTGAGGTCGCCAGGCTCATGGGAGTATCCCCATCGGTTCTCAGCGACTACGAAAACGATAGAAGGCGCTCTCCCGGAACGAATTTCATAAGAAGGTTTGTCCAGGCGCTGATTAAGGCTGATGAGCTTAAGGGCGGCTCCCATGTAAAGAAGTATGCCATATTTTATAGGAATCTCAGCTCGGCGGTGATCGACTTAGATGAGTTTGAGTCTCCGAAGACCATAGGAGAAGTCGTCTCAGCGATCGAGGGAGAGGTCTTGGCCGGAGAAAGCCTGCTGGGCTCTCAGGTATACGGCTACACGGTGATAGACAGCCTTAAGGCGATCAAGTCCTTGGACCTCTACGACTTCCTGTATCTCTTCGGGAGAAACCCCATGAGAGCCGTGATCTTCACGAGAGTTTCTAGGGGCAGATCCCCGATCGTGGCCGCCAAGCTTTATCCCGTGAAGCCTCAGATGATCGTGATACATGGCCCAAAGAGTAGGAGGCATGTTGACGAGTTCGCCGTAGAGCTTGCCGAGCACGAGAACCTGTGCTTCGTCCTATGCAGGCTCGAGAGCGTCTCGGATATAGTGAGCAGGCTTAGATCCTTGAAGAAGGTTAGCTGATAAATACGAGGAGCATCGAAAAGCCTCGATGAAGCCCGTTAAAGACGTCAAGCTCTGGCCGGGAATGAAGATCTCAGACCTCCTAGATCAGCTTGAAGACTCCGGAGGCTTCGCCGCAAAATATCTCGGAGCGGCCGCCAGGATCTTGAAAGCCATGCTGAAAGACGGGGAATGCGTCAGGTTTCTATCCTTCGTGGCGGCTCCAATAGCAACCGGGCTTAGAGGAGTTCTCGCCGAGGTTGTGAAGCGCGGCCTCTTCGACGCGATAATAACGACCTGCGGATCCCTAGACCACGACATAGCTAGAGCCTTGTCCAATTACTATAACGGCGACTTCTGGCTCGACGACGCAGAGCTTAGGGAGAAGGGATATCACAGGCTCGGAAGCGTCCTAGTGCCGCTGGAATCCTATGGGCCCGCCATAGAGCGCTTCATGCAAGAGCTCTTGGAAGAAGCTTATGGCGAGGGGGTCAGAGAGCTTGGAAGCTGTGAGGTCGCAGACCTGATAGGCAGAAGGCTTCAAGACGAGAACAGCGTATTCCGCTGGGCTTCCGCACGCGGGGTCAAGGTCTTCGTTCCGGGGATCATGGACGGCGCCGTTGGAACCCAGCTCTGGCTCTTCCAGCAGAAGCATAGAGACTTCAAGCTAAACCTATTCAGGGACGCGGAGAAGCTCGCGGAGATAGTTTTCCAAGCTAAGAGGACCGGGGCGCTCATGATCGGCGGAGGAATATCAAAGCATCATACCCTATGGTGGAACCAGTTCAAAGACGGGTTAGACTACGCCGTTTATGTGACCACGGCCTGCGAGTATGATGGAAGCCTTAGCGGGGCTAGGGTTTCGGAGGCGGTTTCTTGGATGAAGGTTAAGCCGGATGCCATGAAGGTCACGGTTTACGGCGATGCGACGATCGTCGTCCCGCTCCTCGTAGCAGGCGCTCTGGAAGCTGATCAATAACTTCCTCTTTCTCTTTCTTCGATCAGGTCCGCCTTTATGAGCCTCAGGTGGAGTATGCCGTTGATATAGGAGCTGCTCAAGACCTTGACCTTGTAGGGAAGCTTGACCGCCTTCTTGAAGCCCATCCCCCCTCTCAGCAAGATCTTGTTCCCGAGTATCTCGAAGGAAACCTCGCTCTCGGGTCCTGGAACCTGGGCGGTCAGGCTTATCACGTCATCGTATTCGGAGATTTCGAGAGGATATTCTCTAGGAGCTTTCGCGCCCTCGAAGGCTTTCTTTATCTCCTTGAACCAGTAGATTCCTAGGATTATCAGTATTCCAGTCAGGATCAGGCCCAGGAGCCCTCTCTGAAACCTTAGCAGTATGGCTAGGGCGAGAAGCCCGATCATCAGGAAGATTATTCCAAGGATTATGCTCGATCTGGTCTGCCTCGGGGTCAAGCTCCCGTCTAACGCTAGGATATGCTTAGGCTTTAAGCCTTAGCCTCTATGAATCGAGACATAGTGGAGCTCGACGACCCCGTTCTCCGAGAAGATCGACCCCACGTTCATCACGCCATCCTCCATCCAGATCAAGACCCTATCAACTCCCTTCCCGAGAACCCATCTCTCCACGAAGTCTCTGACAAACGCTTTAAGATCCTCCTCTGATCCCGTCCAGAACTCCCCCTCCTTAAAGATTAGATGCGGGCTTATCCTCTCGGGATAAGCTGCCTTCACCCCCATCTCCCTAAGCGCGGCGGCTGTCAAATTATAGACATCGAGCTCCTGGGGCGGAGGAACTTCCTCAACCTCTCTCAAGAAAGCCTCATAGGATTCCTTCAGGCTCTTTCCCAACCCGATGTAATATCTTCCGGTGAACTCCGCTCCAACGGTCGCGATTGTTCCAAGCTGAGCAACCACCCCTCCCGCCGGAGAGGTGTAGACTGGGATTACGTAGACTAGGCGGCCGCCGATGCAGTAGAGGAGGATGTCCCCGATCCTGGGGTTCTCCAGAAGCGTTCTCAGCTTCCTGAATTCCGCGTGCCTCTCTAGAGCCTCCCTCGCGGCGGACGGCCCCAGAAGCTTTGTCTCAGAGTATATCGGAACCCTGTAGAATATCTTCTCTCCTAGATGTGGGTAATCGTTCCTGACTATCATGAAGCCTGCGAGGTTTCTGCCCATGGAGCCTTGGAGCTGAAGCGAGAGTATGCCGAGGAACTCGGGCTTCTCGAGCCCGGGATACTTTGCTATCAGGAAGTATGTCGTGAGCCCTTCGGGTATCTCATAGAACTCCCTGGCCTGAATGAAGGTCGCTGGATCATCTAGGTGATAGTAGTTGAACATCTCAACCTGATACTCGAAGACCTCCGCCGGGAACCTGCTCTGATTCCTCAGCCAGCTCGGAAACTCCTCTATCAGTATGTCCTTGTATGTCTTCCTTATCAGCTCGCTGACGAAATCGTCTCCAACGATTATAAGCTTCAGGTCCCCGTTGTAGATGTCGATCAGCGCGTAGCCTATGAACCTCACGTAGTCGTTCCCCTTGCTCCAGGGAACATCCTCGGCTGGAAGCCTAACTATCAGCGGCATAAGCCAATAGGTGTTCTCCCCATCGGTTACCGGGAACATGTCCACGTATTCCCCCTCCCATCTATACGTGAAGTATGGTAGGAGGAGCTCAAGCCTGTCATAGACATCTCGATACCTGATCAACCTAACCTGCTTGTCTGGATAGGAGAGGAGAAAGGTCATGTCGTAGAGCCAGGTTAACGGCGGCCCGACCACGATCCCTCCCCTTCCATTATATCTGGTCCCGGTTATCTCGTCGCTCTCCTTCTTCCCCAAGATCACCGCCGCCCAAGTCGATTCTAGGAGGCCTCCCTCGCCGTAGTATATCCTCCTCTGCTTGAAGAACGTGGAGGAGTCCACTATCGTCCCGTTGTTCGCGTCTAGGAGGAGGAAGCCGTTCGGGACGTGCGTGTATAC
>Ga0116200_10000340_pt1 | contig 14570 bp, 10 predicted proteins | sample Mar14436cmmetaG_FD_94478 | JGI IMG/M metagenome (GOLD analysis project Ga0116200, IMG submission 94478) | Marine hydrothermal vent microbial communities from Guaymas Basin, Gulf of California to study Microbial Dark Matter (Phase II) - Marker... ... | reverse complement strand
ACCATAAACAATCTGTCCAGTCATCCTAAGATGTATCACAATCTTAAATCCGGTTGTTAATTCCAGTATTAAAAACTTACCTTTGCGGTGTATGTTTTTGATCCTGGACCTGATATTTTTCTTCCAGACTGGAATTGTCCGAGGTTTTTTTAAAATCTTTTTCTCTCTCACCTCGATATCCCTAATCCTTTTACCTACAATTAAACTCTGAAGATCATGTCTGATTGTTTCTACCTCTGGTAACTCTGGCATAACTTACTCCTTTGATTATGATATTCCTGTAATGACTTTACACTCAATTTACTGGTTAGTAAAGATTCTAAAGCATTTACTGTCGCCTGAGCACCAGGGATAGTGGTTACGATAGGTATTCCATATTGAATGGCATGACTGCGAATCTTTACCTCATGCTCTCTGGGGACTTTACCGGAAGGAGTATTTATTATCAACTGAATCTCGCGATTTTTTATCAAATCCAAAACATTGGGCCTTCCTTCTTGAATTTTATAAACAGTCTTTACATCTACCCCATGAGTATGTAAAACCTTGGCTGTTCCGGAAGTAGCAATTAAAGAAAATCCCAAATCTTTAAGTCTTTTGGCTATAAATACAATCTTTCTTTTATCTTTATTCTTTACACTTACGAAAATCTGACCTCTTTTAGGTAAATTCTGACCCGCCCCTATTTGAGATTTAAGGTAGGCTTTCCCGAATTCAGTATCAATACCCATAACCTCCCCTGTAGATTTCATCTCGGGGCCCAAAATTATATCCACTCCCGGGAATCTATTAAATGGAAATACCGATTCCTTAACTGCAACGTAATCTATATTAACCTCTGTTGTAAATCCCAATTCTTTAAGACTCTTTCCAGTCATAACCTTGGCTGCTAATTTTGCTAAAGGAACACCTATGGCTTTACTCACAAATGGAATTGTCCTGGAAGCGCGGGGATTTACTTCCAGAACATATATATCATCCTCCTTCACTGCATACTGGACATTCATCAACCCCACGATGTTTAACTCCCTGGCCATGGCAATTGTATACTGTTTTATTTTACGAACAATCTCATCGGGAAGACTATATGGTGGTAGGACCATCGCTGAATCTCCAGAATGAACTCCAGCCTCTTCAATATGTTCCATAACTCCACCGATTACCTGATGCTTACCATCAGCTATCATATCAACATCAACCTCGATAGAATCCTCAAGATATTTATCTATAAGAACTGGATGCTCCTCAGATGCCTGAACAGCAAATTTCATAAACCTTTCCAGATCACCATCATCGTAAACAATTTCCATTGCTCTTCCACCCAGAACATAAGAAGGACGTAAAAGCACAGGATATCCTATTTCATGAGCAATTCTCTTCGCCTCCTCCAAATTAGTAGCGGTACCATTGGGAGGCTGTTTGATGCTTAATTTCTCCAGAAGTTGTTTGAATCTTTTACGATCCTCTGCCCTATCTATACTATCAGCAGAAGTGCCCAGAATATTTACTCCTGCCTCCCGAAGTGGTACTGAAAGGTTTAAAGGAGTTTGACCACCAAACTGAACAATTATCCCTTCCGGTTTTTCTTGATAAATTATGTTAAGGACATCTTCTTTGGTCAGAGGCTCAAAATACAACTTATCAGCAGTATCATAATCAGTAGAGACTGTTTCCGGATTGGAATTTATCATTATGGTTTCATATCCCAGTTCTCGAAGAGCAAATACTGCATGCACGCAACAGTAATCAAATTCAATTCCCTGTCCAATTCTATTAGGTCCTCCTCCCAGAATAGCAATCTTTTTCCTTTTAGTTATTCTGGCTTCATTTTCCCGTTCATAGGTAGAATAATAATAAGGAGTATAAGCCTCGAATTCTGCTGAACAGGTATCGACCAGTTTATATACACATTTTATATTATGACTCTCACGCAAAGTTCTTATTTCATCTTCACTTCTCCCCAGAATCCAGGCTAATTGACGGTCAGAAAATCCATATTGCTTTGCCTTATACATAACTTCTGAAGGCAATCCCTGATTGGAGAATAAATTGCGGGAATACCTCTCTTTAAGATGCTCTCCAAAATCCACAATTTCTTTTATCTGAGCCAAAAACCATCTATCTATCTTTGTGAATTCATAAATCTCATCTATACTAATTCCTCTTTTTAATGCCTCTTTTATATAGAAGACTCTCTCGGCATTGGGAATGATAAGTTTTTTTCTTAACTCCTCATCATTAATTGTACTTTCTGCCTCTCTGCCATCGTAACCTAAACCAAATCTCCCAATTTCCAGTGACCGCAAACCTTTCTGAAGTGCTTCCTTAAATGTTCTACCAATTGCCATCACCTCTCCTACTGATTTCATTTGAGTAGTCAATGTGGAATCAGCCGAAGGGAATTTTTCAAATGCCCACCGTGGAATTTTTACAACGCAATAGTCTATTACCGGCTCGAATGATGCTGGAGTTTTTTTAGTAATATCATTAGGAATTTCATCCAGAGTATAACCAACAGCCAATTTAGCAGCAATCTTAGCAATGGGAAAACCTGTAGCCTTGGAAGCAAGTGCTGATGACCGCGAAACCCGGGGATTCATCTCTATTATAACCATACGACCATTGTCAGGGTGAATAGCAAACTGAATGTTGGAGCCACCGGTTTCAACACCAATTTCCCGAATACAGGCAATTGCTGCATCCCGCATTCTCTGATATTCCTTATCAGTTAATGTCTGAGCAGGAGCAACCGTTATGGAATCCCCGGTATGAATTCCCATGGGGTCAAAGTTCTCTATGGAACATATAATAACCACATTATCTTTGAGGTCACGCATTACCTCAAGTTCAAATTCCTTCCAGCCAATAACTGATTCTTCAATTAAAATTTCATTAATCATAGAAAGAGAAAGTCCTCTTTGGGCTATCTCCTCAAATTCCTCCCAGTTATAAGCCACTCCACCTCCAGTACCACCAAGGGTAAAACTGGGACGAATAATTACAGGAAATCCCAATTTTTCCGCTATTTCTTTTGCCTCATCCAAATTATAAGCCTTGCCACTTCGGGGAACTTCCAGACCTATCTTTTCCATTGCCTCCTTAAATAACTGGCGATCCTCAGCCTTACGTATTGCCTGTTCATTGGCTCCAATTAGTTTAACCTTATGCTTCCTTAAAATACCTTCTTCTGCTGCCTTCACTGCTACATTTAAGGCTGTCTGCCCTCCCAGTGTAGGAAGCAGAGCATCAACTTTTTCTCTTTCCAGTATCTTATCCAATACCTCAACTGTGATGGGTTCAATATAAGTACGGTCAGCAAATTCCGGATCAGTCATAATGGTAGCAGGATTGGAGTTTAAAAGCACAACCTCAAATCCTTCCTGTTTCAACGCCTTACAGGCCTGAGTCCCGGAGTAATCAAATTCACAGGCCTGTCCGATTACAATTGGACCAGAACCAATTATCAAAATTTTTCTTATATCAGTCCTCTTAGGCATTTTTTTTCACCAGATCTATAAACTCTTTAAATATATGCTTGGCATCATTAGGTCCTGGTCCTGCTTCTGGATGATACTGCACAGCCATTATTGGCATCTTTTTATGCCGGAAACCCTCCAGAGTTTTATCATAAAGATTTATATGAGTTATATGACAACAATCTGAAATGGAATCAGGATCAACACAGAAACCATGATTCTGGGCAGTAATATCAATTTTACCCGTATTTAAATCCTTAACAGGATGATTGCCTCCGTGATGACCAAATTTCAACTTATAAGTTTTTCCGCCAAGTGCAAGCCCCAGTATCTGATGACCAAGACATATCCCGAATATTGGTAACTTACCCAAAAGTTTTTTAAGTTCAGTTATAACATGAATAACTGCTGCTGGATCGCCCGGCCCATTGGAAACCAAAAGTCCCTGAGGTTTATCTTTAAGAATATCCTCACCACTGGAATGGACAGGATAAACTTTAACCCGGCAGTTATTTTTTGCCAGCATCTGGAGAATACTTCTCTTAACTCCACAATCCCAGACAGCAATCTCCACTTCTCCTTCTTCTTGAAAATAATAAGGCTGGGTACAACTTACCTCACAGGCTAAGTTTCTTCCCACCATCTGGGGGGACTGTAGAACACGCTCTAATAGTGATTGGGGATTTAAATCCACACTGGAAATACCACCCCGCATTGCTCCCTTAATTCTTATTTTCCTGGTCAACTCTCTGGTATCAATTCCTTCAATTCCTGTAATTTTATATTTTTCCAGATAAGAGTGTAAATCCTCTTCTGCCCTCCAGTTGGAAACCAGTGGTGAAAGTTCCCGGACCACAAATCCCTCCACTTGAGGATGAGCAGATTCTATATCTTCAGAGTTAACACCATAATTTCCAATATGGGGATAAGTCATACATACAATCTGTCCTTTATAGGAAGGGTCGGTCAAAATCTCCTGATAACCGGTTATACTGGTATTGAAAACTACTTCTCCCAATTTTTCACCCGGATACCCAAACGCCCGTCCTTCAAAATAACTTCCATCCTCAAGAACAAGTATCGCCTTCATATCAGAAAAGGCTCAATTGTTTCTCCCCACCCTTTTCCTGTTCTTGGTCGTCAAATACTTTTATCTTTCCATAAACCCCATCATATCCGGGCTCAATTTTCACATTACCATTCCTCACTCTGATTATCCCCTCCGCCAATTTAGAAGGCAAATTCTCTCTCAAAAAATCCTCCTCTATATGAAGTAGAATTTCCAGTTCTGACCCAAATCTCTGAATTAAACTTTTATATTCAGTTATCACTGACTGAGCATTTTTCTGAACACCTTTAGTCTCAGCAATTATTTCATCCAGAGGTATTAAATTTTTAAAAGGGATTGCAGATTCAGGGACAACTCCTTCTTCTCTATCAGCAAGTTGTTCCACACGATGCATAACTCCAATTGTTAATGGCCTTTTGCATACCGGACAGATATTATTAAGTTTCATACTCTCTCTGGGCGAAAGTCTTATTCCACAATTGCGATGACCATCATAATGATATTTCCCCTCCTGAGGATAAAATTCTATGGTATATAAAAACTTGCTTTTATCTTTATTCCTCATGGCAGTAATTATTTCCATATAATCAATCTTCGTATCCAGAACATTTGCCTCCCTACCAATTCTGGAAGGGGAATGACTATCGGAATTGGAAACCAAAATATAAGAATCAAGTTTAGAAAGACGCCAGTTCATCGCAGGATCACTGGAAAGACCTGTTTCCAGAGCATATATATATTTGGTATAAGGACCAAAACATTCTTCAATATCATCAAATCCAGAGTTGGAGCCAAACAGACTGAACCAAGGAGTCCAAATATGGCAGGGAATAATCATACAATCATTGCTTATTCCCAGAACAATCTCTACCAAATCCTTTGCTGACAGTCCCAAAACCGGCCTACCATCAGCACTAAGATTTCCAAATTTAGCCAGTTGGCTATTAATCTTTTCCACTATTTCAAATGATGGCGCCATTATCAAGTTGTGAATCTTGCGCAGTTTTCCTCCCTGAGAATAAACATTGGAAACTTCAGCAGTGAGTATATAATGAATGCCCTTATATTCATAAATTCCATAACTTTTAGGTGTAAGTTTAGATTTTAACTCCTGAAGCCACAAAAAATGAGTAAAATCTCCAGTGCCTAAAACATCTATCCCTTTAAGTTTAGCAAACTCACTGAGATGGTCCAAATCCATGTCCCTACTTGTAGCACGGCTGTATTTAGAATGAATGTGAAAATCAATTACTATCATCTAAAATCTCCTGCAAATATTTATTAGCGAGGTCCCAGTGTGTTCCCTTCCAGAATATTTTTTTACATTTGGGACATTTATAAAACTCATTCTGAGTCTGGTAGACATATTGGGGAACTTTATCTTTAACCAGTTGCTTATCTACTTTTCTAATCTCAGCATTGCAGTCGGTACATCTTGAAAACAGATTGTCAGGATTTATATCTAAACCAATTTTTTCTTTCAGTTCCCTTATCTGATCCTTAAGACAGTCGTAATGAATAATAACTTTCTTCACTGCTGATTCCTGTGCGAGTTTTTTTCGCCGGGTGAGAATAATTCTATCTTCTTGGAGTGCTTTTACAATCAACGAACTGTCTCTTCCCCGAAAATAATAAGCATCATAACCCACTATTCTCAACCATCGACATAATCTGCCGAGTTCAGGAGTAAGGATAAATTTCACTCTCCTGTATTTTGTTCTTTATTAGTCCTTACCTTCTGCTGTTTCTTCTCAAGAATCTGCCTTGCCTGATTTGTAGAATCAATTACATTTATCCCCTCTGGCTGCTTGAAAGTAAACTCACTGGCAGGAATATCAATGTTTACCTTAACATCTTTGAGAACCTGATAAAACACTAAATTGCCATCGGAATCATAATATTCTGCTTTTCTCTGGAGACCATCATTTATTCCTACCCAGATTTTTACTCGAGAAACATTCTGGGGTAAATCCATATTTTCTTTTCTGGCTTCACTCAACTGGCCTTCAAACACATATACCTTTTCACCATCGAGGTTTTTTATTCCCAGATATTTTATATTTTCCTTTTGAACATCTGCCACAGGACTCTCTACCTTACTCTGTCCTTCCACCAAATCTTTAGCCTGAGGGAATTCTTTTTTCAGAGCTGCAAGGTCGACTTTAGATGCCAGTTTAAAAAACGGCATATACTGCCACATTGTTAAACCATCAGAATACATATACTGTTTGGTGCGGTCTTCTCCTTTCACTCCAATTTCCATCCGGAGTTTATCTGGCCTCACAAATTTTATCTCACCACTTAACTCCATTATCCCTCTTTCGGTTTGAAGAAATACCATCTCAATCTTTGCCTGATAGGATTTAAGATTCTTAATTTTGTTCTGAATGTCATTTAAAACCTTGGTAAGTTCATCTTCTTCTGCTTTACCCTGCAATCCCACCAGTAACAAACCTACGGCTAAAAGCGCTGCTAGTTTCTTCATGTCTCTTCCTCCTTGTGTTTAAAATTTTCCATAACAAGTTTCCCCCCCGCAATTACATCTCTAATTCTGCCCTCAAACTGCCATCCTAAAAAAGGAGTATTTCTGCTACGGGAAATAATCTCACCTGAAGTATATTCCCACTTGACCTTAGGATTAAAAATTACAACATCAGCCCTCATTCCTTCTTTAATCTCTCCACGATCATTTAATCCCAGAATTTTGGCAGGATTTAAACTGAAACTGGCAATCAATCTTAAAGGATCAATTAACTCTTGCATTACCAGTTTCCAGCCAATAACAAACGCAGTCTCCAACCCAATTATTCCAAATTCTGCACTGGCAAACTCGCAATCCTTTTCTTCAGGAGAATGAGGAGCATGGTCAGTTGAGATGCAATCAATTATTCCTGAAGATAATCCAGAAATTAAAGCTTTCCTGTCATTTTCGGTGCGCAATGGGGGGTTCACCTTAGCATTTGTATTGTAACTGCCTATTGCCTGCTCATTCAAAATCAAATAATGGGGACAGGTATCCACTGTAACTTTTAACCCTCTCTCCTTGGCTGTTTTTATTTCCTCCAGTCCTTTTTTGGTACTAAGATGGGTTATATGCAATCTGGCATTGCTCAACTCTGCCAGTTCTAAATCTCGTTTTATAGCCACAATCTCAGCAGTGGCTGGCATTCCTTTCAATCCCAACATGACTGAATAAGTCCCTTCATTCATCTCTCCATTCTTTGTCAATGATTTATCCTCACAGTGCTGAATTATAATAGTATCAAGCATCAAACTATATTCCAGAGCCCTACGCATCAACAAGGAATCCTCAACCCAGTTTCCATCATCAGAAAAACCTACACATCCTGCCTCCCTCATCCTTGCCATCTCAGTTAACTCCTTTCCCTGTCTTCCTTTAGTTATTGCTCCCACTGGCAAAATATCTATTAAATTCACCTCGTTACTTCTTTTACAAATATATCTTACCATACCAGGGTTATCGATTGCCGGTTGCGTATTGGGCATAACACATACAGTAGTAAAGCCTCCTTTTATGGCTGACAGGGAACCAGAATGAAAATCTTCCTCGTCTTCTCTTCCCGGTTCCAGAAAATGAGCGTGCATATCTATAAATCCAGGTAGAACATAAAGGCCCTCAGCAGAGATTATTTTATCTGCTTTATCAGATATATTATCTGCAATTTTTGTAATTATACCGTCAGAAACAAGTATGTCCTTAGGCTTAAAATCCCAATTTTTAAAGTCAGCCACATTTCCGCCTTTAATTACTATCCTCAATCTTCCCTCCAGCGCCAGCAATTAAATACAAAACTGCCATCCTTACTGCCAGGCCATTTGTAACCTGATTTAAAACCAAACTACATATACCTTTCTCCTCTAGCCCGGAATCTAAGATATCAGTGCTTAACTCTATCCCTCTATTCACCGGTCCAGGATGCAATATTAAAAGTCCTGGCCGGGCATATTTTAACAATTTTTTACGATCGATTCCAAAAAATTCTCTGTACTCTGCTATCGAAGGCAAAAGATTCTCATTTATCCTCTCTCTCTGAATACGGAGTACATTCAGGACATCAACCTCAGCCAGAACTTCTTTCAGGTCATAACATATTTTTACTCCCAGATTCTGAAATTCCGACAATAGCATAGTAGAAGGTCCACACAGTATAACTTCTGCCCCCAGTTTTTTAAGCCCATATATATTTGACCTCGCTACCCGAGAATGAACAATATCTCCCACAATTCCCACTTTAAGTCCTTCTATCCTACCCTTATTCTCCAGAATGGTAAACATATCCAGCAATGCCTGCGTGGGATGCTCATGAATACCATCTCCTGCATTTATTACTCCTGCTGAGACACATCGGGAAAGATAATGAGGTGCTCCGGAAGCAGAATGTCTAATGACTATTATATCCACACTCATGGCTTCGATATTTCTCGCAGTATCTTTAAGATTTTCACCTTTTTGCACACTGGATGTGGACACCGCAAAACTTACAGTATCAGCAGAAAGCCTTTTGGCTGCCAGTTCAAATGACATCTTCGTCCTGGTAGAAGGTTCAAAGAATAATAATACCACAGTCTTACCTCTCAAAGCCGGAACTTTCTTTATGGGACGGGTGGATATTTCTTTAAACGCCTGGGCAAGTTCCAAAATATATTCTATTTCCTCTTTCTCCAGTTCCTGAAGGCCCAAGAGATGTTTTCTACTCCATTTTACCTGTTTATCCAGAAGACTTTCGGGCATCTGTCATCTCCAGCAACACCACTTCATCTTCGCCATCTATTTCTTTCACCCTTACTTCCACAAATTCATCAAGAGAGGTGGGAATATTCTTCCCCACATAATCTGCTCGTATAGGTAATTCCCTATGTCCCCTATCTATAAGAACCGCCAATTGAATTGCCTTCGGCCTTCCAAAATCTATCAATTCATCTAAAGCACACCTTACAGTCCTGCCAGTAAACAGAACATCATCTACAAGTATGATATTTTTTTCGTTGAGATCAAAGTTAAGCTCCGTACCCTTTACCTGAGGTTGTTCTGCAATGAGTGTGAGATCATCACGATAAAGCGTTATATCTAAAACTCCAAATGGGAGTTCTATTCCTTCTATTTCCTTTATATTATTACGAATACGAGAAGCGAGATAAACGCCCCTGGTTCTAATGCCTACAATTGCCAGTTCATTTAAATTCTTATTCCTTTCTATAATCTCATGACTCAGCCTTCGCAAAGTGCGATGCATCTGATTGGCATCCAAAAGCTTAGCCTTTTCCCTTACCATATTAAAAAATAAGCCCGTTTTTATTCGGGCTTCTCCAGGTCTGTTTTAATTTCACTTTAATTTCTACCTCCCTTGCCAGCCTCACCGGACTGGCTTAAAGGTTTTTGAATTTATACCACGCCCTCCTCCTTATGTCAAATAATTTTTCTTAAAAGAAGAACAGTAAAGGCACATGGTATACTTTTAATATGGAGTAGTAAAATTATCTTGCTTTAGTAAAGTAATGAAAAAATAAAAGCCTTTGATAAAAATAAACACTGACTTAATAGGTCTTGCTTTTCTTGTATTTTTGCAAAATGTAGTTTTCTTTATCCCGATACATTCTATTTCTATTCTCCAGTTCCTCCCAATTCACTTCCTCTCCCGGGAATTCGGGACCCTCTATACAGGTAAATTTTGTCTCTCCCTTTACAGTTACTCTGCAGCAACCACACATTCCGGTCCCATCCACCATAAGAGCATTTAAGGAAACTATAATTTTGACTCCAAATATCTTACACAATTCCGTAACTTTTCTCATCATAGGAATAGGACCCACAGCATATACCAGATTATAACAATTTTTTCCAGCAAGTAATTCCTGAAGGATATCAGTAACCAATCCCTTTCTCCCATAAGAACCATCATCAGTAACCACATACAGTTCATCTGATATCTGTCTTAACTCTTCCTCCAGAATTAAGAGTTCTTTAGTTCTTGTTCCTAAAATTGTTGTAATATGGTTATTCACTGTTTTAAAACCGTTTGCCACTGGGTATATTTCAGCAATTCCCACTCCTCCTCCTACCATAATCACATTACCATAATATTTAATTTCAGTAGGATTACCCAGAGGACCTGCTACAGCAAACAGACTTTCTCCTACCTCTTTCTTTCCTAAAAGACGTGTGGTCAATCCTATTTCCTGAAAAATAACAGTTATGGTTCCTTTCTCAATTGATTTATCTACAACAGTCAAAGGAATTCTTTCTCCCTTTTCCTCCGCCATAATAATCACAAACTGTCCTGGTAAGACAGTGCGAGCTATATCAGGAGCAAAAATTTCCATGCGAGTTATCTCTCTATCCTTAACAGTCACCAGCTTTTGCTTATTTAATATTTTCATAAGTTGAAATTATAAATTAAAACCTTAGTCTCTACTAGTTTTTAAAATTTCTCATTTGCACAGATAGAAATAGGAGCAGTTCCTACATATGCGAGGGTCAGAATCATCAGGAACGAAAGGGACAGCAGGATTTAAAATTTCTGAAATTATAAACTCCAGAGCCTTCAGACATATGTTTATAACATCTTGCTCACTTCCCATGTCTTCTTTTTTAAACAATTGAGTAAATTCGATATTTCTTAAACTGTAAAGAGCAGCATTTATCCTGCAGTCAGGGAATCTCTTTTTGACAAAATAATAATATAACGGCAATTGAAATGAATGTATCCTTTTCTTTATCTGTTCTCGAGTCATCTCCATTTCCTGAAGTTTACTCAACCTCTGAGGGGCAGATATAGAACCACCGGTTTTGTAATCTATAATTAAAAGACTACCATCCTGAAGTTCTTCCAGTCTGTCTATCTTGCATATGAAATCAAAACTGCCTATTTCAAATTTTATCTTTCCTCCTATACTATCATCTTCCAGGGAAATTATTCTTTTAATATCTTCACTTCTTCTGTGCTCGTTGTCCAAAAATCGTTGCAGGCGATGTTCCATTATATACTTTACCAGAAATGCTTCTGCCCCCATTCTCCGCTGATATTCGTGTTCAAAACGAGATTCAAACTCTTTAAAAAACTTCTCTTTAAATTTCTTGGTAATCTTTGGCCTTGTACCTATAAACTCTGCAAAACTGTCTTCCAAGAGTTTATGTAAAAACTTCCCGATATCAACAGCCTGAGGCTCTTCCAGAAGGTTCTCATTTTCTTTCACCTTTAATAGATACTGGTAATAGAACTGTAAAGGACAATTAAGATATATATCCAGACTGCTGGGAGAAAAAGTAAATTTACGTAGTCCCTGAAGAATAAATTCTGATTTTTCAATTTCAGCCTTCTTTTCTCGAACTTCAACCTGGTATCCGGCTCGCAGTTGAGTAACTACATTTAATTTTTTCTGTAGTCTTTCCTCCTCCCATATTATTTCCTCAATAAATCTACTCCTTTCTTTATCAGGACGATCATCGTATATCAGATATACGGAACAGGCAGATTTAATTAACCGACGGAAGTGATAGCGTTGAATCTCTTCCTCAACTTCCAGCCGATTCAATCCCAATTCCAACATAATCTGGCGGGGTATCAATGGTTCATACACTCTTAATTTAGGTAGAACTGTCTCATTGACATCTATTATTATTACATTCTTGAAACTCAATGCCCGGGTTTCATAAAGCCCAAGTATCTGCAATCCTTTGAGAGGAGAACCGAGAAAAGAAATCATCTCATTTTCCAGTTTATCTATAAAAATTTTAAATAACTCATCCTGAGGAAAAATTTCTTTTTTAAAATCCATTGTTTCCAGTTCATTTTTTATCTCATAAATTTTTTCTATTACCCGCGTATCGAGAGGAGATTTATAAATCAAACTTCTCTCCAAAAGAATCCTTAAAAACTCATCCAGAACCAATGCCAGTTGTTCAAAATTGGTCAACCCTTCCCAGATTCTAAATACTACCCGGTGTAATTCCTTAAGAACTTCTTCTAGTCTTTCGGGTTCAATTGTAATACCAATACGATTTAATGTTGTTTGAACCCTGGGGTATAATGGTCTAAATTTTTCTATTTCATCCAGAGAAATAAATATACTTCCTGAGAAATCTGCTTCTTCTATTCCTAAAAGGGATTCTTCAATTTTATGAACTAAAACTCTGGCAACTGCCGGCTCATCATGAATCTTAAGATTTTTAATTAAGGGGTGGGTTATGACTTTAAGATAATCACGGGCATAGTATTTTTCTCCATTCTTAGTCATTTGTGTTTTGAATATCGTCTCTATTAGTCTGGAAATGGTGCTTCTATTTACCGGATAGCCCAGAGAAACATTAAAATCTGTAAGAATCGGAGAAAGTTCCGAAAGCAAAGGCAATAAAGATTGTGCCTGAGGGAGAACTATTACTGTTTCATTGAAATTAAGTTTGTCTCTCTTTATAACTTCTCTAACCAGACCTGCTTGGGAATGAATATCAAATCCTCGCAGAATAGAGATCCGGGGCTTATTTTTTGGTTTGGGACTGGAAGGAATTGAAAAAGATAACTCCTTCCCCAGTTTTTCCAAAACAGGCCAGAGTTCTTCATCTTTTTGAAACATCAATACTGCCTTTTCTCTTTGCACGAGAGTTTTAAAAATATCAAGTTCAGTTTTATGAAGGTAATAAAATCCACAAAAGATGATGTTATCAAATTCTGAAAATTCCAATTCTGAAATCAATTGTGATGCTTTAAGATGAACATATCCCGAGGAGAAAGATCTTTTATCTTCCATACGGTGATGAAATTCTTTTCGCAATGTTACAATAGATTCTAAAAGAACGTTGATATCCTCAGGCACTTCATATCCAATTTCAGCACTCGCTTCTATCGTGGTTAGTGTACCATCATCCACTCTCTCTTTATCCAGTTCCTGAATGAACGACAAAATCTCTCTTGCCCAAGGTAAAAACTGATAGAATTTATCCCTTGTGATTAAGATATGAGGAATTTTCTCCTTACTTATTTGGTATAGCCAGTAGCAGAGTTCAAGGTCCGTGGCTATACTAAAAGATTCTTTCTTTGATACCAGATAATTAACGAATTCTTCTATAGAAAAACATTGGGGAGGATAAAAACTGGTTTTTATCTTTTCAGCCAGTTTTTTCTTCAAGAAAAGAGCAGGTCTTTTGCCTCCAAAAACTACCGCCACCCTGCTGAAGTCATTAGAAGATTTTTCATACTTTTGCAATATATAATCTGCTAATGCCTGAATCATATCGTGATCAAAATTATAGACAATTACTCTATCCATCTATTTCTTCTACAATTTTAGTATCAAGATATAAAATATATCCCCTAACTTTGTAACCAGGATAAATTCCTTTTATAATATCCATATACTCCTTAACCTGATCTCTGTATTCTGGAAGTGGTATACCAGTTTTATACTCCACCACCCAGACTTCATTATCTTTTATAATTAATCTATCTATCCTTTTAGTTAATCCCTGACTATCCACTATCTCCTTTTCCTGATAAACTCTACCACCATCCAAATAAAAAAATCTTCTAAACGCATTATCATCAACAATTCTGTCTATTAATTGCTTATATTCATTTAGTTGAGAAATATGCCGATACTGAAATTTAAGTTGATTACAGGCAATTTCTAAAACTTGAGATTTCTCCTGAACCGAAAGATCAGAAATAAATGAAAGGATAAAATGTAAAATATTACCACGTTCGATTTCTTGCCGAGATTTCAAGATATCTCTGGGAACAGATTCATCTTCCAAAAATTCAAACCAGTTCTTGTACTCACAGGGAGATATAAATATAACTTCATCTGCTTTTTTCTTCTTACGAGAATAAATCCTTTTATTTCCTCTTTCCCAGTATTCCGGAGGAATGAGGTCAACCGCTATATTTTTTTTTCTTTTCCCACAGGGCAAAAATGCATAAAGTTCATACTGTGCTCGGGTAAATGCTACATATATAATATTGAGTTCATCAATGATACTCTGTTTATATTCCTCTTTATATATCTCTCTT
>Ga0116200_10000339_pt1 | contig 14575 bp, 14 predicted proteins | sample Mar14436cmmetaG_FD_94478 | JGI IMG/M metagenome (GOLD analysis project Ga0116200, IMG submission 94478) | Marine hydrothermal vent microbial communities from Guaymas Basin, Gulf of California to study Microbial Dark Matter (Phase II) - Marker... ... | reverse complement strand
TTGCGGGCCTGAACGCCTGGCGCGATGCTTTCCACCAGCCGTCCACCCAGTTCGCCCACGCCTTCCGCCAGCCGCTCGACGACCTTTTTGACCTGGCGAGCGGGCGTGGGTCTTTCGCCGAAGCGTTGGGCCAAATCGGCGGCGGCCTCCTCCAACAGGACCCTATGTCCGTACCGAATTTCCAGTTCCTCTTGATTGCGGCGCAGCCAGAGGTACAGATCGGTCTCCGTGCGACCGGGGAACTTTCGGAGGACATCGCGTTGCCGGATGATCTCGACGATGGGAGCATACTGCATCTCACACCATAGCGCCACCGCCTCGTCAAAATTCACCTCCCGCTCGTCTACTTTGGAGAGGGCCTGCTGGAAGGCTTCGATCTCGTACAGCAGATCCTCGTATCCGTCCGGCTGCGTGAGTTCGATGTGCAAGCCGGGGCAGAGGCGATCCACATTGGTGCGTTCCAGAAACGCGGCGTGAGCGGCCTTACACAACAAGTCGTCTACATCGGTGTCCGGTTCCAGAGGGACGCGGGTCTCGTACTCCCAGACATAGGCCTGGATGGTGGGAGCGCCATGCTGCCGCGCCACCGAGACACGGTGGTTGCCGTCGCGAACGAAGTAGACCTGGCCCACCTTGTAGAGTTCAACAGGAGGGAAACCGCCGCCAGAGGTGACCAGCCAGGCAATCCGCTGCCATCGTCCCCGGAGATCATCCTGCCGGGGGAAGAAGGCGCGGGTGAAATCCCGGTAACGGCCCACGCTGCCCACGATATGATCCAGGGGCACATCCTGGAGGCCCAGGTAACGCACGTTGCGCAGGTGCAATCTCTGGCGCACTTCCTCAAAAGGCAACAGATCGGCCGGGCGGCGAGTGAAGGCAGCGAGAATATCCTGCACGAAGGCTGCGCGTCGGGCCTGTTCCCACTCCTGTTGGGTTTCGGGAGTCGTGTGCATCTCAGACCTCGATCTTCAGACCGTCATAAGCCACTGTGACCCCATCCAGCCCTTTGGCCCACTCTTCCAGTTCATCGTGAGGACGGTTGTGATGGTTGCAATGAGTCAGGACTAGGCGTTTGGCCCCTACTCGCTCTTTTAACTCGACCGCCTCGGTTGAGGTAATGTGGTCTTCGTGCGGCGGGGAAAAGCGCGGAGTATTAACGATCAGCAGGTCGGCCCCCTCCATCAAGCGGTAGGCATAGTTGCTGAACCGATTACTCGTATCGGAGGTGTAGACGGTTTTGTGACCACCTTCATAGACGGCCAGACCAAAGCAGGGAACCGTGTGCTTGACAGCGAAGGGAGTGAAGAAGAAATCATCGAAACGCATGGCCATCCCCGGATGGAAGGGACAGTGAAAGGCAATATCTGCCAGTCTTTCACCCCAATTCTCCCGTCGTAAGGACTCGTACATCCCTGGCTCAGCAAAAAGGTCCACATCCTTCTTCCAATAAAGGAACTCCTCCAATCCTCCAGTGTGATCATGGTGGGCATGGGTGAGAAAGATGCCATCTATCCGATGCACCTGGCCCTGAGTCAGCGACGCCTTGATGTCCGGTGGCGTATCGAGCAGCAATTCGTAGCCCGGCAGAGAGAAGAGGATGGCATTCCTGGCGCGGACCAACCTCCCGCCTTCGTTTCTGGCCCGGGTACAGTGGTCGCAGTTGCAATTGATGACCGGAATGCCCTCGGCCGAGCCGGTGCCCAGAAACTGAATCTTCAAGACTACACCTCCACCGCCATACCATCGTAGGCCACGGTCACTCCCTCGAACTGGCGGACGAAGGCCTCCAATTCATCGTGGGGCTTATTCTCGTGATTGATGTAGGTCAGGATCACCCGCTTGGCCCCCACCTGCTCCCTGAGTTCGATGGCCTCGATGGTGTTGATGTGATTCTCGAGGACCGTGTCGAAAGTAGGAGTATTGACGATCAGCAGGTCACAACCCTTCATAACCCGCCGGGCATAGTTGGTCAGGCGGGCAGGGGTATCCGAGGTATAGACGACTCTGGTCTGGCCCTCCTTCACCGAAATGCCAAAGATAGGGCGCCGACGGCGGGCGGCGAAAGGAATGATGGAGAAACCGTTGAAATAAAGGGAACTCCCCGGGTAGTATGGGATATGAAACATAACGGCATCGAGCATCTCCGTCCAGTGCTCCCGCTTGATGGTCTCGAAAAGAGCGTCCTCGGCCAGGAAATCCAACTGCCCCGGCCACCACTCGAATTCCTTGATCCCGCCGATGTGGTCGTAGCGAGATCGGGTGGCAAGAATGCCATCCAGTTTGGTGATCTGATACTTGTTGATCAAGTTTCTGATGTCCGGAGCGCAGTCAATCAACAACTCGTAGTCGGGAAGGGAGAAGAGGAGGGCGTTCCGCTCGCGGACCAGTTTTCCACCTTCGTTTCTGGCCCTGGTGCAGTGAGCACAATCGCAGCCGATGACCGGGATGCCCTCCGCCGCGCCGGTACCTAGAAAGTGAATCTTCACAGTCAGACCTCCAGTGTCAGGCCATCGTAGGCCACAGTTATGCCGTAAGAAGCAGTCCTCTCCACCAACTCATCGTGCAGGAGGTTGTTGTGGTTGATGTGGGTGATAATCACCCGCTGTATTGTGTACTCCTGTGCCAGGGAGATGACCTCTTGAACGCTGATATGACTACGATATGGCTCAAAAGTAGGAGTGTGAAAAATGGCCACATCGGCTCTTTCTATCAGGTGACGATGGAGAGCACCCAACTCGGGGCCGGAATCGCTGAAATGAAGGACCCGTACCCCCGCCTCCTCGAAGGCGAAGCCATAACAGGGGACGTGGTGGATAACCTTGAACGGCATCACTCTCAGGTCGCCGAAGTGCAACCACGTGTGGGAATAGAAGCCGGAGAGGAGTGCCCGTTCCGCCAGACGCGGGGTCAGCCGGAGTTTGGGCAGCACGTCGTAACCGGCGAAGATCGGCAGCACCCGGTTCCAGTACTCGAACTCGGTCAGCCCGCCGATGTGGTCAAAGTGCTCGTGACTCAGGAGAATGGCCGACAGATCGAAAATCTCGGCCTGGTTCAACAGCGTGCCGATCTCCGGCGGCGTATCGAGCAGAATGCGATGCCCACCCGCTTCGACCAGCAAGGAGGCCCGCCGCCGGGCATTGGGAACCCCCTCTCTTCTGGCTACCTGGCAGCGCGGGCAGGTGCAGCCAAAACTGGGGATGCCCTCGGCTGCTCCAGTACCCAGGAACCGTATCTTCATCGCGTCTCACCTCTGTCCAGTGGGCTTATCTATACTCGGTGCAAAACAGCCGGAGGCCCGGCTTCAGCCGGGAAAATCCCGCTAAATCGGGGCCTCCGTCGAGTTTGCACCGGAAACTATCTATCGGTCAGGTAAGGATTGTAGACGTACTCCACGGAGAAATCGCCGCTGAAACCGGCATGGTAAGCCAATGCCTTGGCCGGGTCGAGAAACCAGTCACCACGAGAGAGCACGTTGCCGGTGGCCTGGTTGTAGCCCCAGGGGGTATTGGCCTTGTCCTGACCGTAATTGTCGCCGTCAATGGCCGCCGGCAGCGTGCGGCCCCGGTAGTTGAAAGGTTGATCGAAAGCCCATCCGGGGCCAATCTCGTCCCGGTGCATCCAGAGAGTCTCGTAGATGGGGACGAGTTGGTACGATACATCGTCATCTTCAAAACTCTCCGGCACTTCAGCCCGCTCCCCCACACGGTAGATGACGACATGTGGCAGGAATATCTTGCGATGGGCGTAGATGCCGTGACCATACGCCTCCACATAGACGATGGGATGGCTCCCCTCAAGCCGAACCCAATCTTTGACTTTGAGAAAGTTACCCTTCACCGACTGATCTGCGACGTAGAGGTAAATGTGGCTATGAGCCAGTGTCTCCACGGCTTGCAAGTGGCCAAAGGGCGTGTCGTCTTTAGCAACGATGATCTGTATGGATTCCATATCATTCTCGTGGCAGCCGTTGGATTCTTCGCACGGATCGCGGGTGTAGTCCCGGGGATGAAACAGAGCGTAGAAAAGAAACCAGTGGCTCTTCGTCTCCACCACCGAGTAGTAGACATAGGCTGAGAGGTCTCCCGTGGGCTGGTTTTCCCAATTGTTGTTCCCAACCCAATCGCCATCAAAATCCACGGCGGTGATGAAGTCCTGATCGGAGGCGACACCCTGATGGATGACCGGCGCGTAATGGTGGGCCAACTCCTGGTGAGAAGCCGGAGGGCCGGGGGCAACTGTTGGCCCAGGAGAGGCACAACCGGCAAGCACCAATGTCACCAGCATCGCCATACTCAGGGTTATGAGGGCTTTCAAGTGCCTGACCTCCCTGCCAACACAGCCGCCACGTCGTCCAGAGTGCCGCGCCAAGGGCCAGGCTGTTCCTGCTTCAGCGTGGTAATCGCCGCTGCAAAGCGGCAAGCCTCCTCGGGGGATGCGCTCAGGCGTTTGCCCACGTAAGTAGCGAAGCAGGTATCGCCCCGGCCGGTACGACCGTCGAGAGAACGAGGGTTGAAAGGCGCTTCGTAGACCTGGCCGTCGGCGTAGACAGTGACACCCGACGATTGGGTGACGATGACTTCACGGGGACCGTAGGCGGCCAACTGACGGGCCGCAGCCCGCAGGTCGGCCTGACCGGTGAGCAGTTCCGCCTCGGCACGGTCCACCTTCAGGTAGGTCACAAGCGCCAGGCCCTCGGCCATATCGGGCCACTGGCGAAAGACTAAATGACCATCCTCGCGGACGCGGACGAAGCCCTGCACGTCCAGGCCCACCGGCCCACGGGCCGCCAGTCGCCGGAGCAGTGGCAGGTCCACCTCGCCGGCAATGATAGGCGTGATCAGGTACACCTGGGCCGACAGGTCAGGAATCTCTTCCTGCCGGAAGGGGCCGGCGAAACCCAGGAGTTTACAGACACGCCGCTCCATATCGGCTGAATTATAGATATTCTCGATGCCAGAGGTCTCCGGCGCAGGCGTGGCGAAGACCAGGACACTTTCCCGTCTCAGTTCGTCCAACCGTGGAAAATCGTCGCGGTGCAGGCGGGTGACGACAGCCACGCGGACGCCGATGTGCCGCAGCGCCACGCTCCCATAGTAGACAGCGCCCCCGGATGCAATCTCGCTTGTGCCGTCCACCACCAACTTATCTTTGGCGAAGTGACCGATCATCATGATATCAACGTCGTACATTCTATTTTGGCCTCCAAACAAGATATTTCACAAACCTCCCACTCCCCGTCCGTCTCACAGCCTCTCAAAACGCTTCACGTCCAGAACGAAGATAACGGCCCCGCCAAACTCCACCTCTCGCCTTTCCACAGGCAGCGGTGGGGGAAATCCAGGCAACTGTTCGGGGAGAGATGGAGAGATGAGTTGAGTGCGTGAGCGGCAATTGGCCTTGATGGTCTCCATCACCTCTTCCACCTGCGCACCATGAACCCCGATTAGCAGCGTCGTATTGCTGATCCTGGAGAGCCCGCTGGTCGTATTGATCCTGGTAAAACTATACCCCTTTTCCGCCAGTGCACCAGTCACCCTTGCGGCATCCTCATGTTGAATGATGGCTACAACCAGTTCCATACCCCCACCCCTACGCGAGACCACACTCCTCAAGGAGATCCCGCACGCCAAGCAACGCATCCTCAAGATAGGGACCGTAGCGAGGTTTGAGTTCCAACAGGATGATGCCCTCGTAACCCTGCAGCCGAGAGAAGACCTCCCGATAGGGTATCCCCCCCCAACCCACAGGCATATGTAGGTCTCCCTTACCTTCCGCAACCAGAATGATCTGTCGCCGATCCAGCCCAGCCGGCTTACCAAAATTGTCGTGGGCGTGAATGTGCTTGACAAACGGCTTCGCCAACGAGATGGCGTCGAGGAAATCGAAGCCGTAGTAGATTGAGGCGATGTAGGCGTGACCCACATCGAGCGTGATTCCCACGTTATCCCGGCCAACCATCTCTATCTGCCTGACCAGGTGCTCTAGCACCCCCCCGTAGTTGTAGACGGCAATATCTCCGCCAGGGGCAATGCGGTAGAAAAGGTCAATGCCGTTGACGCGAACACGCCGGGCGAGTTCCCAAACGGCCTCCTCATCCACACGGGGATCGGCGTTCTCCACGCAGATGGTCACTCCTTTCCTTTCGGCTATCTCCGCAAGTTCCGCCAGCGTTTCGCGCTCGACCCGTTCCCGCTCTTCGACGAAGGCACGGTCGGGGATGGAGAGCAGTTCCCGGGTGAACGCCGCCTGCCCCAGGTATTCGTCCCCCAACTCGACCTTGCCACTGTGGTAGACCAAGATCTCCGCTTCGATCTCACCGGCGAAATCAATGCTCGCCTCGAAGATGCTCCTGTGCAGCGGGAATTCCTCGGCCTCCATCAGATTCAGCCAGTTGGAACAGTGCACAGTGTACTTGAGGCGGGGAAATCTGGCAAGCACTTCCTTAATCCTCTTCATCTGCCTGAGATTAAGCCTCCCGTTAAGGATGGCATCAACGCCGTGGACCGGTATCTCCACGTAATCAAAGCCGATGCGCTGGAAATGAGCCAGATCGTGTTCCAGTATCTCCAGACTGCCGTCCAGCCGAGATGCATGGGCATTAATACCGATGCCTTTGATAGCCATAATAGTGCAGCCTCTACAAATATATAAAGGCGGCCAGGGTGCAGACGAAGGAACCACAATGACTGGCCGCCGAATCCCCGGAACCGGTCGCAAGTTGAGACAGCGTCAGTCGCCTTGCCGGTACTGGCAGGCTCAGGCGTCCAACGTTTTAATGGTCTAACTCTGCGAAAGCACCCCCATCTCTTGAACCGTTTCGTACAGCGCCAAGACATTCTCTACCGGCGTTTCTGGCATGACGTTGTTAGTAGGGGCCAGAACGAACCCACCCCCTCGCCCCAACGTCTGGCACAACTGCGCAACCTCGGCACGCACATCATCGGGAGTGCCTTGCGATAGCACGGTTTGAATGTCCAGTGCGCCGTGGAAACAAAGTGCGCCGCCGAAATCCCGCTTTAACCCAACGGGTTCCATGCCTTTGGCCGATACCTGGATGGGATTGAGGATATCCACGCCCAGTTCGATGAAATCCGGAATCAGGGGACGGACTGCACCGCAAGTGTGGTACATAATCAACTGCCCGTACTCTTTGGCCTGGGCGATGAAGCGTTGCAGGCTGGGCTTGATGAACCTGCGGAACATGCTGGGGCTGATCATCAGACCATCCTGCACACCGACGTCATCGGCGATGAAGTAGATGTCCGTGAGATCGCCCACGGCCTCGAGGATGCGCCGGTCCAGTTCCAGGTAGAATCTCTCCACTCGCGCAATGATGGCCCGGGCCAGGTCAGGGTTCAGCACCAGGTCCATCATAAACTGCTCCATGCCGCGCAGGAACATAGATAGGCGCAGGACACAGGTGGCATTCGGGCCGGGGTCGCGAATAACGAGGGCGTACTCGCCTAGCGCTTCACAGATCAGGCGCAGGCCATCGTAGTCGAACCAGGCGGGGTCGGGCCAGGGGTGAGCCTCGACGTCGGCGACGGTTTGGGCATCCGCCAGTGGTGATTCGACGATCTCCTCGAAGGGACCGATCATCCGTTTGCGGATACCCCACCAATCCATCCAACTGCCGTCGTCGTAAGCAGGCAACGGCGGCCCAATGTAGTCCGGCCAGACGGAGCGCAGGTCAACGCCCAGCGCCTGCCAGACGGCCTCATCATCCTCTACGCTGAAATACTCACGGAGGCGGTCTGTGACCGGTGGCAGCGCCCACAGATCCACCGGCACCCGATCCGGCTCGACGTGGTTGATGGCCGCCAGCACGCGCTCTTTGCTGTTCATAGGCACGTGGGGCGTGAAACGTGATGCGCAGTGCATTTCTTCACATTTCACGTTTCACGGTGACTACTCAGCCACCCCGCCGAACTCAGAATCGGACGCAGATTCACGCAGATTTTCGCGGATAAGATCAAAAAATCAGCGTTTATCAGCGTTCATCTGCGTCCTAAAGAATATGTTTCAACGCTCTGCCTGGGGATGGCTGAGCAATTAGTTTCAAGTTTTACGTCTTAGTCCGTCCAGAGCAGCGACATCTCCGTCTGCGGGTCGAAGAACTGCACCTTGTGGGTGTTAAAATTGAGCCGCACTGCGTCGCCAATCTTGAGCCCCAACGTGGGGTCTGCCAGCACATGTATGCTGGCCCCGCCGATGCGCACGTCGAGCAAATCATCGCGGCCCAGCGGCTCGACGACGTAGATCTCACCAGGAATGCCCTCGTCGGCCAAGGTCACGTCCTCGGGGCGGATGCCCAGGATAACAGTTCCCCGTCCGGCCGCCTTCGCACCCCGGTCCGGGGGCACGATCACATCGAAGCCCTCGCGACGGGCGTGGTAGTCACCGTTCTCGCGAGTGACCTCCACTTCCAGAAAGTTCATCGGCGGGTTGCCGATAAAGCCGGCCACGAAGAGCGTACGTGGCTGATCGTACAGTTCCTCTGGCGTGGCATAGGCCTGTAGTTTGCCGTCTTTCATAACAGCGATGCGGTCGGCCATCGTCATCGCCTCCACCTGGTCGTGGGTGACGTAGATGGAGGTGATGCCCAGATCTATTTGCAGCCGCTTGATCTCACTGCGCATCGAGAGACGTAGGCGAGCATCCAGGTTGGAGAGCGGCTCATCGAACAGCAGCAACGCCGGCTCTTTAACCAATGCACGGCCCAAAGCGACGCGCTGCTGCTGACCGCCGGAGAGTTGGGCCGGCTTGCGGTCCATCAAGTGTCCGATGCCCATCATATCGGCCACCCGCTGCGCCCGCTTCTGCATCTCATCCCTCGGAACCTTCTTGAGTTTGAGGGGGTAACTGATGTTCTGGAAGACGGTCATATGGGGGTAGAGAGCATAACTCTGGAAGACCATGCCGACGTTGCGGTCTTTGGGTGCCACATGGTTAACGACGCGTCCATCGAAGCGGACGAAGCCCTCTGTAGGTTTGTAGATTCCGGCGACCATCAGCAAGGTGGTTGTTTTCCCACAGCCGGAAGGACCCAGAAAAGCGACGAACTCACCATCGTCAATGTCTAGGTTGAGATGATCGGCTCCCACCACATTACCCCATCGCTTGGTCAGGTTCTCAAGTTCGACTTTCATCTTTTCCTTTCCTCCAATAGAGAACACGCGATGCGTGATGCGTGAAACGTAGCCCAACTCTCGCGTTTCACATCTCACGTTTTACGATCATACACCTCCCTTGGCCCCACCGCTGTAGATATTGAGCAGTGCCTCCTGGGTGAAGATGAAAAAGATCATCACCGGAATGAGGCTAAAAAGGCCCACAGCGGCAACCTGGTTCCAGGCGACCATTGAGGTGTCCTCCGAGAACCGGTTCAGGTAGACCGGCAGGTTGGATACCTTCGCGCCAATTGTAAAGGTGTACGGGATCAAAAAGGCGTTCCAGCCCGAGATGAAGTTAAAGATAGCCAACGCGGCAATGCCGGGCTTGATCTGGGGTATGATGATCTCCCACCACACGCGGAAACGAGAAGCCCCGTCAATGAGTGCAGAACGTTCCATATCCCAGGTGATGTTATCAAAAAAGCCCTTCATCAGCCACACGCCGAGTGGCAAGTCCAGGCTGATCATTACCAAAGCCACCCCGCCGACAGTGTTGTAGCCAAAGAACTTGCCAAGCACTGGAATACCCCCAATGAGCAACAACACCATAAAAATGGCGATGAGCAGCATCTCGGGGCGGAAAGCATGCAGGATCAGCGTGAGGCTCAGAAAGGCCTTGCGCCCGGTAAAGTTCATGCGCGAGAGCGCGTATCCGGCCAGCGATGAGACAAATCCAACCCCGATGACCATCCCTATCGCGATCAAGAATGTGTTCAAAGTCACCCGCCAGATCTCGGGGTCCTTCAGGAAAGCCCAGTTCTGCAGTGTAAACCCGCCGAACTTACCCTCGGCATCCACCGGTATTAGGCCCTGGGTGCGATACGTAAAGGTAGCAATGATCACCCAAGCGTAGCCGATCACGATGGGCAAGATGCTGATGACAAGCAAGATGTACGGGATAGCCTGGCCCACAACACGCCGCAGACCATACCTGCGTTCGGTTTCAAAGGTTATCGCAGCCATATTGCTTCCTTCCTATAACACGTCAATCTTGGGTTCCTGCACCAACTCATTGAAGTGGAATACGCGCAGGTAGATGATGGACGCTACGATGCCGATGACCACCAGGACGAACCCCCAGGCCGCACCGTATCCCCATGCGTGACTGCCGAAATAAGTTCTCAGAGCCCGGTGGTACGCCGTGAGCGCCCACACCTCGGTGGTGAACAGCCCCGGTCCGCCATCGGTCAAGAGCAGGATGTACTCAAAAGAGACCAGCAGCGAGAGAGTTTGATAGGTAGTCACAAACAGCAGCGGCCACTTGAGCAGGGGCAAGGTAATGTCGCGGATGATCTGCCAGGTCGAAGCGCCGTCCACCTTCGCCGCTGTGAAGAGGTCTTTGGGAATCGCTTCAATGGCCGAGGTGAAGATGATCATACCGAAGGAAGCACCGACGAAGCCGTTCACCAGGACGACGAACAGCCAGGGGGCTTCATTGAGCCAATAGGGCTGGTGTTCGACGCCCAACAACCCCAGGAACCAGTTGATGATGCCGTGCGGGGGTGTCTGAGCGAAACGCCGCCACATCACGATGTAGACTACCGATGGTGTGATGCGGGGTAAGAGCCACAGCACGCGGAAGAAAAAACTTGCCCGACGATTGATGTTGGTCGTTAGCAGTGCTAACACCAGCGCTAGACCCACGTTGAAGAACCCCAGCGTGAGGACGACGTATTTGAAGGTGTTGGCCAGGATCTTGGGGAAGAACTTGTCATTGAACATCCTCACGTAGTTTTCCAGCCCGACGAAGTTCCATTCAAAGGGGTTGGCTGTGAAGTTGTGGCTGGCCAGGTCGGTCATGCTGAGGTAGAACAAAATGAGAGCGGGGATGAAGAAAAACACCAACACGAGGAAGGTGGCCGGGCTCATAAAGCCCCAGGCACCCAGCGTAGCCCTGATCCGCATCCAGCGCGATGGCCCCTGCTCCTTCACCTCTTTCCTGGCCACAACAGCTTGAGCCATTGGGATACCTCCTTGCAATCTATTGAACCTCGCGAAGTGCGGATAATCTTCGCGAGGCTTCAGCGAGTAGGGGAGAGGGAGGTCATTCCCTCCCTCTCCACCCGCATTCGTAAGCCCCTAGGGGATGATCTTGATGTGCTCGCCGAGTTCGTTCTGGAGCCGCTCCGTGACCGCGTCCACCGCCTCATCCGGCGTCAAGTCGCCGGACTCCACAGCCTGGATGCCCATATAGTAGGCTTCTGAGTAGGTGCTCCAGTAAGGGCTGTTGGGCAGGAAGGTGGTGTATTCCAACAACGGCAGCGTCGCGCTCAAGAACTTGGCGGTGATGTAGGGTGGATAGTCCGCCTGGGACTTCAGGATGCCCAGGTGACCGCTGGCGACGGCGTAGTCCGTATTGAGTTCCTTGGTCGTGGCCTTGGAGATCAGCAACAGTGCCAGGTCGGGATGTTCGCACTGGGAACTGATCATATACACCAACGGATGGGTCAACGTGATGGGCTTCTTGGTGCCTCTTTCGTTAGCCGGGATGGGGGCAAAGCCCACGTTGGCGAAGAGGTAGTCCTCGCCGCCAACATCCTGGAGGTAATTGACAGCCCAACTGGCCCAGCGCCACGTCCCCTCGAATACAAATAGGACTTTGTCGAACCGACTGGTGTATTCCTTGTGGAAATCCCAGTCACCGTCCAGTTTGTTGGGGCGGATGATATGGCGCACCTGAGCGGCGTCATACAACATATCGTAGACTATGAAGGCGGCCTCTTTATCGAAGACCAGGCCGTCAAAGCCCTCCTCCTCGATCTCGCCCCCGGCGCTGTAGTAGTAATACAGGAAGTCGGGGCCATTGGAGGGACGATGCCACCAGCCATCACCTTCCTGGACTATGCCCTTCTCAACCGCCTCCTGAGCAACGTCGAACATATCCTGCCAGGTGAACTCACCGGCGTATACGCGGTCGTCCAGGTTTTCGATCTCCTCGTCGCTCCAGCCGAGTTCCTTTAGCAGGATCTTGCTGTAGTACATCGGGCGGGCCTCGGCGTCCTGCGGGACACCCCAGATGCGGTCGTTCAACTTGGTGGATTCCCACAGGCTGTCAATCACGTCGTCGAATTCGGGGTAGTCGCCGATCATGTCGGTGATGTCGGTGAGGTACCCGGCTGTGGCCCAGTCGCCGATGTGCTCGTGGCCGGAGCAGATGATGTCCGGTGCCTCGCCCGCCTCAGAGGCGAGTTCGAACTCGGTCTTGTAGTCGCCCCAGTCCGCGTCGTCCTGGATGATCTCCAGTTCAATGCGGCGGTCATCGCCCTTCTCGGCCAGGGCAGCGTTGGCTGCGCCCACAGCCTTCAGCAGGTTCTCGCAACGCCCGTTCTCGTAGGGCGGGCTGGCCTTGCAACGGGCGACGAGATGGATTACCTCACCGCCGACCGGCACTTCCACTGTCTGCACCACCGTCTTCTCTACCGGCACTTCCACCGTCTCCTTGACGGGCACTTCAACGGTCACGGTCACGGTTTGTGGCTGACAGCCAATCAGCAGCATGCTAAGCACGGCTACGACTGCCACGATGGTCCACAATCCATGCTTTTTCATTTTCCTCCCTCCTTTTCATTCTTGAAATGGTTATCCGATTGGCAGTGCCCCGGCTGCTCCCGAGGCTGTAGTGAGTGGATTCTATTTAGTCATTTAGTCGCCCGTGCCATCACCTCCTTTCCACGTTCATAGCACCCTTTTCAGCCCTGTGACACGCCTGGGGATGTAGGGGCACACGAAGCCCGTTCTACCAGATAAGGAGTGAGTACGATGTCGCCTGCTTCCTCCTGTCCGTTCAGCAGTTCTAACGCCAGGTCCATCGCCCGCTGGCCCAACGTGTATTTATCCTGGGCGATGGTGGTCAGCGGTGGGTCTACAAAGGCAGCGAAAGCGATGTCGTCGTAGCCGACGAGAGAGAAATCGTCCGGCACACGTAGGCCAGCCCTCTTGATGGCCTGCAGCGCACCGATGGCGGTCATATCGTTGTAGCAGAAAATAGCCGTCGGCTGGGGAGAGCGTCGGAGCAAGAAATCCACACCGGCCTGCCCACCGCCAGTGCGGCCATCACCGGGAGCCACCCAATCATCGGGAATATCCAACCCGTGTTCCCGCAACGCAACACGGCAGCCTTCCAATCGCTCCTTACTGGAATGCGCGCCGGGGGGACCAGCGATGTAAGCGACATAGCGATGGCCCAGAGATAGGAGATACTCCCCGGCCAGCCGTCCACCGGTCAGGTTGTCGGTGCGGACTGAGTAGACGTAGTCTCCCTCGTGCTGGTTATTGATTAGTACGATCGGGACGCCCAGTTCCTCCAACAGCGGCACGTAGAGGCTGCCCACGCGGGAGGAGGTAACGATGATCGCATCCACCCGCTTTTCCCGCAATGCACGCGCACAGGCCACCTCGCGTTCCGGCTCAGCGCTGCAGTTGCAGAGGATGACATTATAGCCATTATCGAGGGCGGTCTCCTCGATGCCCTGCGCCACCTCGGCGATGAAGGGATCGGCAATCGTGGTGACGACCAAGCCGACCGTAGCGGTGCGCTTAGTTACCAGCCCACGTGCGATGGCGCTGGGAGTGTAGCCCATCTCGCGGGCGATGCGCTGGATACGCTGCTTGGTTTCGGAGGCCACCAGGGGGCTGTCGGCCAGAGCCCGGGAGACAGTGGAGTGAGAAACGCCAGCCGCCTTGGCGATATCTTTGATCGAGATAGGATTGGAGAAAGCGGGGCCAGCCATCTACTACTCTCCCCTGGTGTTTGCACACGTGTGTAGAAAATTATACCATGCCTCTCATATCTTGTCAATACGGCGCATTCCCTCACGTAAAATGTTACCGGAGGGAACGATGCAGAGTTTGTTGAAATATCTCCAGGTTCAGCGGGTAGATCTCCAGACGCGGGTCGGCCTGCACTGCGTCGAGCAGGCTGTTAATGTCCGGGATGCTGGTACGCCCCCGTTCGATGATAAATGCGGCTTCAGCCAGGGCGATGATGGGCAGAACCAGGTTGCTATAGCGTAATCTGGTGGATGAGGCGCAGCCGTTCATCATACGGCAAGCGCCCTGTCTGGATCACGATTTGCTCCATAGCACTGGTAGCAACCGCCATCCGGCAGCCGCACGGTGAACCTGCTGCCCAGCCCCACGACGCTCTCGGCGGTGATGGTGCCGCCGTGGGCCTCGACGATCTCCTTCGCGATTGCCAGCCCCAACCCGGCCCCCCGACCGCGCCGGCGGGACTTGTCTACCTGATAGAAGCGCTCGAAGATACGGGGAAGTGCTTCGGCCGGGATGCCCTCGCCGGTGTCGGTGACCGTCACCTCGACGGTGCGTCCCTCGTCCACCCGGCGCGCCGCGATGGTGACCTTGCCCCCGGCGGGAGTGTGTGCGACGGAGTTGTCCAGCAGGTT
>Ga0116200_10000337_pt1 | contig 14692 bp, 14 predicted proteins | sample Mar14436cmmetaG_FD_94478 | JGI IMG/M metagenome (GOLD analysis project Ga0116200, IMG submission 94478) | Marine hydrothermal vent microbial communities from Guaymas Basin, Gulf of California to study Microbial Dark Matter (Phase II) - Marker... ... | reverse complement strand
ATGTAATTCTTAATACATGTCTTTAAACACGTAATAAACACCCTCACAATTGACGAACATGGCCGCTATTAGACCTACAATTTATCTATGGGAAGTTAGTAAAGTATAGTATGTAACTTAAACTAGCCTTATGAGGTCTATAAAGCCATGAGTGAAATCCATGATGTTCTAAAACAGTACCTTACTGATGAAGTTATAAAGGTAATTGATATTACATTAAAGCATAACAGATGGAGAAAAAGAGAATGCTTAAACATGATACCTTCAGAAAACGTTATGTCGCCTCTTGCTGAAATGGTTTATTTAACTGATATGGGCCATAGGTATGCTGAGGGATGGCCTAGGAAAAGATACTATCAGGGACTCATATATGTTGACGAAATGGAACTTTATCTTCAAGAGTTAATGTCGAAGCTCTTTAAAGTAAAATATGTTGATGTAAGACCGATCTCAGGTACAACCGCTAACTTATCAGCGTACTATGCAATGGCAAAATACGGCGATAAAGCGGTTGTAGTGCCTGTTCAAGCAGGAGCCCATGTAAGCCACACTAAGTTTGGCGGGCTTGGAGCTTTAGGTATACAACAAATAGAAATGCCGTTCGACATGGAAGAAATGAACATCGATGTGGACAAAGCAGCTAAGCTGATAAGGGAGGTTAAGCCGAGATTCGTTACCTTCGGAGGATCAGTATTCCTATTCCCGCATCCTGTTAAAGAGCTTAGCGAAGTAGCACATGAAGTAGGTGCTTATGTACTTTATGATGCAGCACATGTACTAGGCCTTATTGCTGGCGGAAAATTCCAAGATCCAATTAGGGAGGGAGCAGACATAGTAACATCATCAACCCACAAAACATTTCCAGGACCACAGGGAGGAGTAATACTCACAAACAATGAGGAATTATTTAAGAGAGTAAAGAAGGTAGTGTTCCCAATTTTCGTATCAAACCATCACTTGCATAGACTTCCAGCAACAGCAATAGTTGCATTAGAAATGCTACATTTCGGAGAAGCCTATGCAGAACAAATATTGAGAAACGCGAAGACACTAGCTGAAGCATTAGCTGCTGAAGGATTTAAAGTGTTAGGCGAAAAACATGGCTACACTAAGAGCCACCAGGTTCTCATAGATGTTAGAGAGCTTGGAGGTGGAGCTAAAGCAGCTAAACTCCTAGAAGACGCTAACGTTATTGTAAATAAGAATCTGCTGCCATACGATAAGCCAGAAATGATTAAAGATCCAAGCGGACTAAGACTAGGAGTCCAGGAGTTAACAAGATGGGGTCTTAAAGAGGACGATATGAAGGAAGTAGCTAGGTTCTTCAGAAGAGTTCTCATAGATAAGGAAGACCCAGCTAAGGTAAGGAAAGACGTAATAGAATTTAGAAAGAACTTCACAAAAATACATTACACATTCGATGTTCCATTGGAGGAAATTAGAGAGAAATTAGGATTAGGAGCACTACCTCTTCTGGAATAAAGGCTGTAAGCATATTTTAACAATTATTTTAATTTTTTAAAGCAAAATAGGCTTAGTTCTACATTAACTATTAAAACCTCCACAGTTCTAGACATTACTTGGTAAGAGGCGAAAGTAAAGTGCCCTGGAGTATGCTAGAGTACCTAAGAAAAAACCCTGAGATAATAAAGGAGTCATTAAGGAAGAGAGGCTTAGATGTGTCAGTAGTTGATGAAGCAATAAGGCTAGATGCTGAATGGAGAAGGCAATATACTAAGGTAAATCAATTGCGACATAAGCATAATATTCTCTCAAAATCAATAGCCAAACTGAAGGGAAAGGAAAAGGAGAAGGCAATTAAGGAGGCCAAGAAGCTACTTAAAACGATTTCTGAAGAGGAGAAGAGACTGAGGGAACTCGAGGAAGCTAGGGAAAAAATATTGCTTTCATTACCGAACATAGTTCACGAAACTGTTCCTGAAGGCTTAACTGAAGAGGAAAACGTTCCGATAAGGTTTTGGGGTAAGCCTAAAGTATATGTCGGTTTTATTGAGAAATTCAAGGAGCAAACAAGAGGATTTGATGTAGAGTATGAAGTAATACATTGGAAACCTAAAGGACATGCAGACATGCTAACATTTTTAGGGCTAGGAAATACTGAAAAAGCTGGCGAAGTAGCAGGTAGCAGATTCTACTACTTATTTGATGATCTAGTTTGGCTTGACATAGCATTACTTATGTATGCGATAGACTATCTTACGAGAAAAGGTTTCACACTAGTATTACCTCCCTACATGTTACGTGAAAAATACTATCTTGGAGTTACAACGCTAGAGGACTTTAGAGACTCCATATATAAGATAGAGGGCGAAGACTTATACCTCATAGCAACCTCTGAACACCCTATAGCCGCGTTACATGCAAATGAGATCATACCTGAAGAAGACCTCCCATTACTGTATGCTGGAATAAGTCCTTGCTTTAGAAAAGAAGCCGGGGCACACGGAAAAGACACTAAGGGAATATTTAGAGTACACCAATTTCATAAGGTCGAACAGTTCGTTTTCAGCAAACCTGAAGAATCATGGGAGTGGCATGAGAAACTCATTAGAAACGCTGAAGAGCTATGGCAAGGACTAGGAATACCCTACAGAATAGTCAATATTGTTGCAGGAGATTTAGGCGCTGTAGCAGCTAAAAAGTATGATTTAGAAGCATGGATGCCTGCACAAGGAAGATATAGGGAAATGGTTTCATGCAGCAATTGTACTGATTGGCAAAGCTATAGGTTAAGAATAAGGTTCCTCAAGAGGAAAGGTATGGTTAGAGACTATGTTCACACGCTAAATTCTACAGCAATAGCTTCAACAAGGGCGATAACGGCAATACTTGAAAATTATCAGGAAGAAGATGGAACAGTAATTATACCGAAGGTTCTTAGACCATATTTGGAAATGTTTCCGAAAGCGCCTAAAGAATACATTGTCCCAAGAAAAACTAGGCAAAAATAGTTCCGAAAAGGAATGCTAACAAGCCTATAAACATCCACAATAGTATTTGCTTTTTAGTTCTCAATGCCATATGTTTTGAAGGATTTCCAATGAGCTTTATTGAAGAGTATATGAATCCTAGGTCAGCAATAAGAACCAATACTAAATACATGTAACCCATTACTCCTAAAATGTAGGGCATTGGACTAAGAAGTATTGCTAAAATGAATAGGAGAAATGCAACCTTAGAAGCATATTTTCCACCATACTTAACGGCTAATGTAAGAACCCCTCTCATTCTATCTCCTTCAACATCAGCAATACCTTTAATTATCTCTCTGGCAGTGTTAGATAGGAAAACCATCAGGAAGAATATTAGCGAAACAGCACTAATACCGTCAGCTATCGCGGCACCGAAAATGAAAGGTATTGCTACACAAAAACTTACCATGAAATTACCTAAAAGGCCAGTCTTTTTAAACAAAGCATTATATAGTGACGATACTGTGAAAGATGAAAGAGCTAAAAGAAAACATAGCTGATTAATTAGTAGTGAAAATATTAAACCTGCAACTGAAAGCAGTATCGCATATACTATAGCCTCCCTGGGCGATATTAAACCTGAGGGAATAGGTCTATACGGTGCGTTTACAGCGTCTATTTCTTTATCAAAGTAATCATTTAAGACCATAGACGATGCTGTTAAGAAAAAGCCTGTAAGAAAACCAAGTACTAATTTTTGATAATGAAGAAGATTGAGTTGTCCTTGTGTTGCAATAAAGTATCCTACAATTACAGCAAATCCCATCATTAATGAATTTATAGGTCTTAGGATATCTAAGTATGCCTTAAGCTTACTCATTTCATCTTAACCTGCTCAACTATTTTCCTTGCAACTTCGTATCCTATTCCAGGTACCTTAATTAAATCCTCAATTTTAGCTTTCTTAAGATCACTAATAGATTTAAAACCTTTTTCAAATAGTGCTCTAGCTCGAATCCTACCTACTTCCCTTAATGTTACGAGCTCCAGTAGCTCTTCTTTAACACCGTACTTAACTCTCTTTCTAACATCGTTTATTTTAGTTATTATCTGTGTGTTGTGAGATACTATTTTAGCTAGTTCACTTAATGAGTAGAGTAGCCAATCAGCTGTTTCAATAAGTCCAAAAATGTCGCCTGGTCCAACACCGTATTTTTCAACAATACTGTCCTCAGATACCTCGTTTATCCAATCACGTAAAAGCATTGTAGTTTTAGCAGCACATGCTATGTCATATTCGCTTAGAAAACTAAACTTGTATGGGTCAATTTGCGCTTCATCTAAGAAGTCTAGTAGGAAGTACTCTATGTTTCCTCTATCATGCTTACGAACACTAATTCCAGGCATATCAGGGGCTAAAGACATCGTAAACAATATTTCATCGTTGGATGTTAAATGAGGATTAGCTTTTTCCAAAAACTCTCTATAAATTATAGCGGTTAGCGGGTCAATATAGAGTTCTGAAACCCTTTTACCAAAACGCGTTACTTCAATAAGCTCTCTATATTTGTTTACAAATCCTTCACGAAGCAGAAAGTCAGTTATTTTCCCAAGTTTAAATGTAAGCTCTTTCTCATTAACTCTATACTGTGTATAATACAGGGTTTTCTTAAGAACTTCAACTAGTTCTTTAAAGCTTACCGCTCCTTCAGAGGCTATTAAGGAGAGAACGAAATTTCTTAACGCACTTTCTCTTATGAGCTTAGAAAATAATGACTCCGGCTTAGCATTAATGTACATTGTTTGAAGAACTCTCATTTCATACTCAGACTTAGCAATTAATATAGCTTCACCATACTCGTCAAAGCCTGGTCTACCAGCACGACCAGACATTTGCTTATACTCCATAGTTTTAATAGGTAAATGCCCCTTTCCTATCTCATATCTCCTATAAGAATGTATAATAACCCTTCTAGCTGGAAGATTTACCCCGGCTGCTAAAGTTGGTGTAGCAACAATAACCTTCAATACACCTTCTCTAAAGTAGTTTTCAATAATTTTCCTTTGCATATAGGTTAGTCCTGCATGGTGAAAAACAACACCATTAGCTGCTAAATTTATTAATTTCTCATTTAATCTTCTAGCATTACTTGAATTTTCAAATTCACTTAACATTTTATTTAAGTTTCTATCAAGTAAAAAGTCTAGCTTACCACCTATTGTTGAGGCTATTTTTGAAGCAAGTTTTTCAGCCATGCTTCTCGAGTTCGTAAACACTAATGCTTGACCGTTCTTACTTAAAGTATCATACACTAAGTCGAGAACAGGGTTATTCTTTATTCGCTTTATTTCGGAAACTTCGCCATTGTTGAAGAAAATCTTACCATTAAGGTATATGCCCTCTTTTAAAGGAACAGGTCTCCATGAGCTAATAACATAGTCTGCTTTCAGCCAAGAAGCTATTTCTTCAACATTGGAAACTGTTGCGCTTAAAGCTAGAATTTGTAAGTTCCTTCTTAAACTCATTATTTTAGCAAGAATGCTCTCAATAACAGGGCCTCTTTTAGGATCGTCAATATAGTGTATTTCATCAACTACAACCAAATTAATATCGTTTAACCATGTAGGTTTATGTCTAAGTAGGGAATCGAATTTTTCATTTGTCGTTATAATTACGTCGTAGTCTTTCAAATATTCATCTTCCGAATCATAATCTCCCGTTGTAAGCACCACACGTAAACCGTACTTTTCTAGTTGTTTAAATTCTGAGTACTTTTCAGAAGCAATAGCTTTTAAAGGAACCATGTAAACTGCTTTCTCCAAATTACCATTATGAAATCGCGAAAGAATAGTAAGTTCAGCTATTAGTGTTTTACCTGATGCCGTATGGGAAGCTAAAACAAGGCTTTTACCTTCAAGAACGCCTTTAGCTAATGCCTCTATTTGGGGAGGGTATAGTGTTTTAATGCCTTTTTCATTTAAGAAGTTTTTGAGTATTGGTGATAGTTCATACACCTTCCACTGCCCATTAACTACTTCTTTTTCCTTTTCAAAGTTACTGTAACTACACCGTTTCTAAGAGAGATATTTTCTATGTAAAGATCTCTACTTAAAGGTATTTCCCTATAGTATTTTACATCTCCTCTCCATGCTGAAACATAGAGTATTCCGTTTTTAATTTCAGCAAACACTTTTCCCTCATTAGATATACCTTGGAAATCAAGTATTACCAATAATTTATCTTTTAAATTCAGAAACTCTACCTTATCGTCTAGTTCGTGAATTTCAAGTTTACCTTGTGTCTCCTCTCTAATTGCTCTATTTAGTAGATCCTCCAGAAACTTAGCTAAGGATACGAAGTCATAGAGGAAATATTCAAAGAAATTCCTAAACTCTTCATTACTGTCCTTATCATGAAATGTCTTTTTCACTCTTTCCGCCCGATTCAAAATATTCTAGCTTTTAGCGGGTATAAAGGGTTTCTCGTGTATTACGCTTCATACCATGGTGTTCCCAATCCTACATAGCTTAAGCCTAAAGGTATTGCATCTCTCCTTAGAATATTCGCTACATCAACTATAACCACCTTTTCCTTTCCACTCATAGCTTTAAGCGCGCTAACAGTTACTTCACTGTAAACCTTATGTGGTATTAAGGTTAAGATTATGTCCGCATCCTTTACTGCTTGGTTCAGATTCACAGTCAACTTTACCTTTAACTCCTCATCTTCAATGACGAAAGGATCATGAACTACTATGTTTTCCTTCCTTATACCAGCGCCTAAGAGCTCTCTAACAATGATCTTGGTTAGCGAGCCTCTGGGATCTGATGAGTTCTCCTTAACAGCGTCTCCTAAGATAGCTATTTTTATGTTCTTAGGTTCCTTACCTATCTTAGTTATTGCTTCAGCTAGTAGCTCAACTATTTTGTCAATTATTTTTTCGTTAGTTTCTCTAGCGCTCCTTAGTATTTCGTAATTCATATTTTGCTTTTCAAGTTCTTTCATTAAAATGTATGTTTCTTTAAAGGCATTAGGTGAAAAGGCTGTAGCTGTTGGTTTAGGAATTTCTAATCCGTAGATTTCAGGGAAATATTCAGCAACTAAGTTTATATTTACTCCAATATTTCTCATGTAGGATACCAGCGAGTTTACGTATGCGTAAAGCACATCTTTATATGTTTTAAATAATATGTTCATTGTTTCAGCTAAAGTAATATCTTCTAACGCTAAAATATTCTCTCCAAAAACAGCCTTGAAAATACCGTAGAAAGCACGGAGGCTCTTAGCACCAAACCCGCTTATCAAATGTCTTTGGCTCATGAAGCTATTTAAGCTAGGTCCTTCAGAAGCTTTTTCCGCATAAAAACCTAGTGCAAAATCGTATTCAACACGTAACCCACTTAAATGCTCAAGAATGGGTTTTACAATCTTAATAGTGGTTCCTGGAGGTACACTTGACGCTATAACTATTAAGTTACCAGCGTTCATACCCTTACCAACGTCTTTAACAACGTTTAAAAAGTTCTTTAAATTAATATCAAAACCTGACCGTGTCTTTTTAACTTCGGGAGGTATCATCACTATTGAAACATCACTGTTTTCAGAAGCCCATATGTGGTTTATTGTCGCCCTAAATTTCTCTTCAGCAACATACTTTCTAAATATTGGAGCCAATTCTGAAGGGTAAGGTTTTGGAAGAATTCCCTGATTAAGTCTAATAACCCTTTCAGAATCCCTATCCACACCTATAACCATAAAACCTGCTTTCAAAAACACTGCTGAAAGTATAAGGCCTCCAATGTCAAGGCCGTGAATAGCTACTGTTATAAGCCCTTTTCTACCTTTCTCAACTATTTCATCAACGTTAAGGCTAAGCAGGTTCAATTCCTCTTAACCTCATCAACATTATTACGGCTTCACTAGTATAAATTAGTTGAGGAATAACATTTATAATGAGGCATAAGTCTTGGAAGAAATACCTAGGGATAAGGGAACATACATCTTAATTATCAAATGCCCTAAGAATGTTTCGTTCAAAGTAGGTTCATTAGGAACTATTATGTTAAAAAACTGGGACGTTTACGTCTATGTAGGTTCAGCATTTAACAAAGGGGGATTAGCTAGTAGGGTTAGTAGACATTTAAAATACCATGATAAGAAAACGTTTTGGCATATAGATTACGTGCTTAACGCAAATACAGGTTGCAGAATTGTTACGGTAATTATTATTCCTAGAAGAAAAGTGGAACATGTAATTGCAAAGTATTTCTCAACAATGTTCAAATATGTCCCTAAGTTTGGAAGTACCGATTGTAAATGTCCTTCGCACTTCTTCGTAATGGAGCACATAGGTCTTGAAGAGGTGATGAAAAACATTAATAAGGTTTTGACATCTTTAAAGCTTAGTTTCAAAGTGCTTAAGTGCTCGGAGGTATGAAGTTAATGGTTGATTCAGCCAAGTTAGCTATTGAAATAGCTAAAGATCTAATAAGGACACCTAGTCTCTCAGGGGAGGAAAAGGAGGTAGCATATTACATAAGGGATACCTTAAGCAACCTAGGAGTAGACTCCCTTATAATAGATGAGTTAGGTAACGTTATAGCTAAAATTGAAGGCGTAGAAAATAAAGATCCTATAATTCTTGAGGGACATATGGATCATGTAGAGCCTGGAAATAGAGATCTCTGGAAAGTTGATCCCTACTCTGGCAAAATCATAGACAATAAACTTTACGGTAGAGGAGCTGTTGATATGAAATCCTCTCTCGCATCAATGATTTCCTCAATAACATTATTGCCTGATAAAATAGAGAGAACAGTGTATCTCGTGTTTGTTACACATGAGGAAACAGCTGAAGGAGTAGCTTTCAAATATGCTTTAGAGAACACTATAAGAAGAAAGCCATACATTGTGATCCTAGGTGAAGCAACAAACCTAAACATACACGTAGGACATAGAGGTAGATGCCTCATAGAATATGTTGTTCAAGGAAAAACAGCGCATGCAAGTATGCCGCATTTAGGCTTAAACGCTTTAAGCGCTACATCAAAATCTATAGTTAGTATTCTCGAAGCTTTCGAGAAAACCAGGTCATATCATGAGAAACTTGGTTACTCAACACTAACACCTACGGTAATAGAATGTTCACCTAAAGTTACACCTCAAATACCTGATTACTGTAGAGTAATTTTTGACAGAAGAATTTTGCCTTACGAAACAGAGGACACAATATTGCGTATATTCCGGAAGGTGAAAGAACATATCGAACATGAAGGTTTTAAGATTAGAGTCTCTATTCTAACGGAAGAGCTTAGGTTTTGGACGGGGAAAATAGTTAAGGTGAAAGACCTTTTTAAATCATGGATCCTAGATGAGAAGAGCATGTACGTTAGAAAAGCACTTAACACAATAAGAACTCGTATAAAACCTGGTGCAACAATAGGTTATTGGAAGTTCAGTACGGACGGAGTTTACTCTGCAGGTGAGAAAGGGTATGCAACAATAGGGTTTGGTCCTGGGAATGAAGACTTAGCTCACCAACCTAACGAGCATGTTCCCTTAAAGCATATTGAAAAAGCAGTATACGGTTATGCTAACCTGATCCTTACCTTTCAATGATATCGTCTATTTCTACTCCAAAGTATGATTTAAGTATAGTGTAGAGCCTATTCACGGGAAATCCGATTACATTATAGTAGTCTCCAATAATCTTCCTTATAAACAGTGATGCTAATCCCTGAATAGCATATGCGCCTGCCTTATCCAGAGGTTCTTCTGTGTTAACATAGAACTCAATTTCTCTTCGCGAAAGCTTTTTGAATACAACTTTAGTTCTTACACATTCGCTATACTTCCTATTTCTCGTTTTCACGTATATTGCCGTTATAACCTCATGTGTTTTTCCACTAAGCATTTCCAAGAACCTTATTGCTTCATTTCTATCTCTAGGTTTCCCCAGTATCCTATCATTGATTGAAACTATGGTATCTGCGGAAACAACTACTTCGTTTTCGCCTATAATATAGTTTCTAACCTTGGATTTAGCCCGTAGTATCGCTGTTAAGCATGGATTATTAGGCACTAAGATGTCTTCTTCGCCTACTGGCTTAACTATTTTGAATCTTAGCCTAAGTTTTCTTATGAGTTCTATTCTCCTAGGTGACGATGTGATAAAAACTATGTTCAAGAAACCACCCATTCATAAATCCATGATCAATCTTTTCGCCGCATAGCTTTAAACTTTAGCTTAGAGAAATACTGTACTGTGGTGTCGTTACGCTATGATATCCGTTAAGCTAATAAGGTACACGCCCAATGGTGAAAGGCTTGTTGCTGTTTCAGCTAAGCAGTCATTATCTAGGAAGCCTTTCATGTATCAATGGGATAAAATGTCCGATAGTGAAGTTGAGGTTTGGATTAGGGAGACTCTTAAGAGAAACCATTTTTCACCTTGGGAGCACTCAGTATACACTTTCGTAATAGAGAACTGTAGTAGAGTATGTACTCATCAGCTTGTTAGACATAGGATAGCTAGTTATACTCAACTTTCGCAAAGGTTTGCTAGAATGACTGGCGAATACTTCGGTGTCGTTAAGCCTCCAAGAATAGCGTTGAATAAGGAAGCCGAGAGAATATTTGATAAGGTCGTTAAGGAATCTTATGAAACTTATTTGAAACTTTTAGATATGGGTATTGCTCCTGAAGATGCTCGCTACATTCTACCCCAAGGTGTAATTACGAAAATTGTTGTAACTATGAATGCTAGAGAACTTCACCACTTCTTCGGGTTAAGAATGTGCGTTAAAGCACAATGGGAGATAAGATATGTTGCTTGGAGAATGTGGCAAGAGGTCATGAAAGTCCATCCCCTACTCTTTAAATGGGCGGGTCCAAGATGTATTACTGCTGAAAACATTTCGAGAAAGGGAGAACCAGTATCACTCAAAGATGCTTTATCAGGTAAAGCCGAATTTACCATAGAGAGATGCCCTGAAAACATTCCACGAGAACAAATCCCCATATGTTTGAGAAATGCCGCTAAGATCCTTGAAGAACTAAAATAGTATTGTGAATGTGAAGAACTCACCTTTAGGTTTCTCCCATCTCACATCTATTCTTTCAACCTTAGCTAGCAATGGCCCCTTCCTAAGTCTCTCAATAAGCTCCTCTATCCTTATCCTATCTCCCTCAACAACTACTTCTACGGAACCATCACTTAAATTCCTAACATAACCTTTCAGCCCAAGTCTTCTAGCATGTCGCTCAGTAAAGAAACGGTAGCCTACACCTTGAACCCTACCATAAACCCTAATATACGCTCTAGCTTCGCTCAATAACAAATCACCCACAATTTCCATTATGTGCTCCTCAGCGTTTGCACCCTTCGTCATTAGCTATTCCTCACGAAGGGCGCGTTCGTCATCGGAGCATACATGTTAAAAGAAGAAGCAGACGGCTAAAAAGATTTATTTAAAACCTCGGTGCCGGAGGAATCCACATTTCTAAATTTCTTCGGTGTCCCAACTGGGACCTCATCGGTGGGCGGTCTAGGCCGGCCCAGCTCTCTCATCCACGTTTAAGTGTCGAGAGGGGCGCGAGGGGACTCTTTCATCCCGCCTAACATAGTGGTGTGCCCCGGCGACCGCCTCCCCTTCATCGATCCCTTTTGCTGGGTAACTTAGGGGAGTGTGAGAGCCGGGGCTATTTATGATTAATATCTACTTTGGGTTTTAAATGTTTCATTCAATCATAGATTTTAGCGCATTTACGAATTCATTATAAGCCTCTCTATTACGTAGGACTATGAGTATTCTACGAACACTCCTTAGCTTTTTAGAATATTCCTTAATGGCTTTAAACATTGACTCAGCAGCTTCACTATATTTTAAACCTCCCACACCTGTTCCCATGCTTGGAAAAGCAATTTCCCTCACGCCTAGCCTTTCTGCCTCATTTAGAGCCGCAATGACGGCTTTCTTAACGTTTTTTACAGACGATTTAAAGCCTGGATAGAGAACTGTAGGGGCATGAATAACATATTTTGCCTTAAGCTTTCCAGCCGATGTTGAAATGGCTTCTCCTATAGGTACTGGAGCTCTACTCTTAGCTTCCCTCTCTATTTCAGTACCTCCCTTAATCTTAATTGCTTTAGCAACACCGCCCCCCATAATCATTAACGTATTTGCTGGGTTAACAATAGCTTCAACATTCATTTCCGTTATGTCACCTACTACAAGCTTTATTTCCAAATTACCCATTTTCGCATTCAAACCCTACACCTAAACCATTAAATATCATACTAGTTTTTAAATAACTACAGTATCTAATAGGGTGAATCGCGATATGCAAGAATCAGCAACAATACTTCAGTACATAATTGAAGGTCTTTTAATGCTTTATAACTGGCTAGTTTACATAGTAAAGTACACGTTAGAGGTCACGGTATTTAAAGAGAACCCAGATTTAGCACAGAAATACGCTGACGCTATCGGAATACTATCTTCAATAACGGCAATATATTTAATTCTTGTACTTTTCGAATCAGCGAAGAAAATACTTAAGGTAATACTTGTTTTAGGATGGGGTTTACTAATATTAGCTATGGTTTTAGGATATATTCACTCGATGCCGCTAAAATAGATGAGCTCAAGAAATAGGTGTTAGTAGTAGTTTCCCAGAAGCCAAACATTACCTAAATATACTTCTTTAAGACCAATTTCGTCCCTAAGAACCCTATATGCCTCATATGCGTGTTTGTGGCTCGTAGGCGGTAAATCTGAAAGTAAATGTTGAGGGCTAAAAGCTAGGAGAACAACTGGTACTTTAGGATTTAAAGAAGCAACGTATTCGCCAATACTTCTAACTTCATCTGCGTCAACATATCCTGGAACAAGCAATATTGAAACCACAAGTAATGGAGGCTCCAGGCGTTCATCAAACATTTTCGCTACTAACTTAACATTCTCTCTAACTCTTCTCGAAGCATCAACACCTACTAAAGCTTTATAAACCTCCGGTGTCCACGCTTTAAAATCTATCTTAACTATCCCCCCGCTTTCCATACTTATCTTAGCCATTTCCCTCATGAGCGAGGGATTTTCAAAACCGTTCGTTTCCCAACATATCCTCTTAATTACGTTTCTTTCCCTAGATAATTTCATGAGTTTTCTTGAAAACGTAAGCGCATGGACAATGAAGGGACCTGGATCCCCTCCGAAGAAACAAACACAGGAAACCTCAGGCTTCATAGCTTCATAAAGTAACTCTTCAATGCTCATTAACGGTTTTCCCCTTACACTCATGGATTTATGATCATAGTTTTGACAGAATAAGCAATCAAAATTGCATCCACCATAGAATACTGCTAAGTTTGAATATCCATATTCAATACCTTTAGTTTTCGTGTACTTAGGATATCCTCTCGAAGTATTAGCTGGACATACAGGCCCCGCAACACAGTTTGTAGGATGCGGATCAAGATAGTATAGGCCTACAGCCTTAGACCAGTCATTTGTTATAGGCATTAATCTACCATTCCTATTAACTATTATTCCGCAAAAACCTCTTTCACCATTACCTAGTGAACATTCGTTTCCGCAGAATTTACATTTCAGACCACTTTCAGTTCTAGGGGGTTGTCTTGGAAGCCCTATTCTATCCCTAAATCTATAGTGGCTTTCCAAAGCTATTTTTAAAGCTTCTTCACCATACTTTCTAAGACATGAAACACATACTCCTAAATAGGAACTTATCGTTACACTTTCTTTACCGCAAATCCTACATTTACCACCATATTTGTACTTGAAAAATATCCTCATAGTATCATACTAGGAGAGATAATCCTGATTTCTTATCGAAGAAATGAAGTCTTCTCTGATCAAATATTAGCCATATTTTCTGTCCTGGCTCTAAGTTTAGATCGGGACTTGCAAGTATTTTAACTACGATACTGCCTATCTTTACGTTTACGACAACATCTCTACCTAAAGGTTCAACAACGTAAACTAGTCCCTCAACAGAATTCGGTTGTTCACTTAAAGATATTTTTACATGTTCGGGTCTGAACCCCATAACTACTTCTGATGCTTTAGAAGTTACTATTTCCCCAATTTCTTTACTAAGCTCTATTGTGAATTCTCCGCTATCGAAGAAGAATCTTCCATTTTTGGAATAAACTGTCCCATCGATAAAGTTCATTGGCGGGTTTCCTATGAATCCTGCTACGAAAATATTTGCTGGTTTATTGTATAGTTTCTCCGGTTCAGCATATTGCTGTAAACGTCCAGCATTCATAACAGCTATTCTATCTGCCATAGACATTGCTTCTACTTGATCGTGAGTAACATAGATTGTCGTAATTTTAAGTTCCTTTTGAAGTCTCTTAAGTTCAGCTCTCATAAGGACTCTGAGTTTAGCATCCAAGTTGCTTAAAGGCTCGTCTAAAAGCAGGACGTCAGGTTCCTTAGCAAGAGCTCTACCTAGAGCTACTCTTTGCTGTTGGCCTCCGCTAAGTTGTGCGGGTTTTCTATTTAAGAGATTGTCTATTCTGAGAAGTTTCGCTATTTCCCTAACTTTCTTATCTATTTCGTTCTTAGGTACCTTCTTAAGTTTCAGGGGGAATGCTATGTTATCGTAAACTGTCATGTGAGGGTAGAGCGCATAGCTTTGGAAAACCATTCCAATATTCCTATCTTTAGGTGGTAGAAACGTTACATCTTCGTCGTCAAAATATATTCTACCCTTAGTTGGCCTATAAATT
>Ga0116200_10000334_pt1 | contig 14738 bp, 11 predicted proteins | sample Mar14436cmmetaG_FD_94478 | JGI IMG/M metagenome (GOLD analysis project Ga0116200, IMG submission 94478) | Marine hydrothermal vent microbial communities from Guaymas Basin, Gulf of California to study Microbial Dark Matter (Phase II) - Marker... ... | reverse complement strand
TCTCTAATACCATCGTCATCGCCGCCGTTAATGTCGTCTTACCATGATCTATATGCCCTATCGTGCCTATGTTCAAATGCGGCTTCTTCCTCTCAAATTTCTGCTTCGCCATCACTGCCTCCTATTTCCTCTTTTCTTTTATTATACTCTCTGCTATTTTTACAGGCACAGGCTCATAATGCGAAAATCGCATTGTATAAGTAGCCCTGCCCTGTGTAGTTGACCGCAGTGTTGTAGCATATCCAAACATTTCTGCCAAGGGGACATGGGCTCTTATTACTTGGATATTTTTTCTTGTTTCTATACCAATAATTTTCCCACGCCTGGCTGTAATATCACCCATTACATCACCAACATAAGTCTTAGGCACAGTTACCTCTAAAAACATAATAGGTTCAAGCAATACTGGCCCTGCTCTTTTTATGCCTTCTTTAAATGCCATAGATGCTGCGATGGCAAAGGCCATATCCGAAGAATCTACCTCATGATATGAACCATCTATAAGCTTTACACGTACATCTGTCACAGGATAGCCTGCGATCACTCCTCTCTCCATTGCCTCTTTTACACCACGTTCAACTGCAGGTATATATTCTTTGGGTATAGCTCCACCAACAATAGCATTTACAAAGTCAAAACCACCAGATGATAAAGGTTCAACTTCTAACCATACATGTCCATACTGGCCTCTTCCGCCTGTTTGTTTAATGAAACGCCCTTCTGCCTTTGCTGACTTTGTAATAGTTTCACGGTAAGCTACTTGCGGGCGTCCAACATTCACATTAACATTGAACTCCCGTTGTAAACGATCAACAATAATCTCTAGGTGTAACTCACCCATACCTGAAATAATAGTTTCTCCTGTCTCTTCTTCATATTTTACTTGAAAAGATGGGTCTTCTATACTTATTTTATGAAGAGCTGTACTTAACTTATCTTGATCATCCTTTGTCTTTGGTTCAATGGCTATCCAAATGACAGGTTTAGGTATTTCTATAGATTCAAGCAAAATAGGTGCCTTTTCATCACAAAGTGTATCTCCGGTAGTGGTTTTTTTTAACCCTACTGCTGCCACAATATCTCCTGCAAAGGCCTCAGTGATCTCCTCTCGTTTATTTGCATGCATTTTCAGCAAACGACCAATCTTTTCTCTAGCACCTTTAGTAGCATTAAGCACAATATTACCTGTTTTTAACTGACCAGAATAAATCCTTAAAAAAGTCAAATGCCCTACAAAGGGGTCTGTCATCAATTTAAAGGCCAAAGCAGCAAAAGGAGCATCATCTGATGCAGGTCTCTCTTCTTCCTTTCCGTCTAGTGTTTTCCCTTTTATAGGTGGAATGTCAATAGGTGATGGCAGATAGTCTACAATGGCATCCAAAAGTGGTTGTATACCTTTGTTTCTGAAAGCTGCTCCACAAAGCACAGGCACTATTTTTAAGTTAATTGTACCTTGGCGTAATGCTATTTTAATATCTGTCTCAGAAATTTCCCTACCTTCCAAATATTTTTCCATAATGCCTTCATCTAAGTCAGCCAATACTTCAAGCATTTTTTCACGGTATTGTTCCGCTTCAGACAAAAATTTCTCTGGTATGGCAATATATTCATATTTTGCACCTCGGGTCTCCTCATCAAATATAACTGCTTGCATACGGACTAAATCAATTATTCCCTCAAATTTGTCTTCCTTCCCCATGGGTATCTGAATAGCCACAGGATTAGCTTGTAATCTTTCTGTTATCATGCTTATACAACCTTCAAAATCTGCACCAATCCTATCCATTTTATTGATAAAAGCAATCCTTGGCACCCGATATCTATCTGCTTGTCGCCAAACGGTTTCTGACTGTGGCTCAACTCCTCCTACGGCACAAAAGATGATGATAGCACCATCAAGTACCCTTAATGACCTTTCTACTTCAACAGTAAAGTCTACATGTCCTGGTGTATCTATAATATTGATGCGGTAGCCCCGCCAAAAACAGGTAGTTGCTGCTGAAGTAATAGTAATCCCTCTTTCTTTCTCTTGTTCCATAAAGTCCATAATGGCTGTACCTTCATGGACTTCACCTATGCGATGTGAAATACCTGTATAATACAACACCCTTTCTGTCGTTGTGGTTTTACCTGCATCTATGTGTGCCATAAACCCTATATTTCTAACTTTCTCAATTGGAACAATTCTTCCCACTTCTTACCACCTGTAATGGGCAAACGCTCTGTTTGCTTCAGCCATACGATGGGTATCTTCTTTCTTTTTAATAGCACTTCCACGATTATGATATGCATCCAATAACTCATTAGCCAATTTTTTAACCATTCCCCGTTCACTTCTTGTTCTTGCACTCTGGATAAGCCACTTTATAGCTAAACTAATACGTCTTTCAGGTCTTACTTCAACAGGTACCTGATAAGTAGCCCCACCTACACGACGGGATTTTACCTCCAGTATAGGCTTCACATTCTCAACCGCCCTTTCAAAAACTTCTAAGGGATTTTTTCCTGTTTTTTGGGCAAGAATCTCCATTGCATCATAAAATATAGACTCAGCTACACTCTTTTTACCATCACGCATCATACAGTTGATAAATTTGGCCACAAGTGTACTTCCATATTTAGGATCAGGTAATATTTCTCTTCTGGGTACAGGTCCTTTTCTTGGCATTTTAAAACTCCATTATTTAGGTTTTTTTGCTCCATAACGAGAGCGACTTTTATGTCTATCTTGAACACCTGCTGCATCCAATGCTCCTCGTATTACTTGATATCGCACACCTGGTAAATCTTTAACACGTCCCCCACGTATAAGTACTACCGAATGCTCTTGTAAATTGTGACCGATACCTGGTATATAAGGAGTCACTTCCATCCCATTTGTTAAACGCACACGACATACTTTACGTAAAGCAGAATTCGGTTTTTTGGGAGTAGTGGTATAAACACGTACGCAAACACCCCGTTTTTGTGGACAACCTCCAAGGGCAATAGCAGAACTTTTCTTTTTTATCTTTTCACGTCCTAATCGCACTAACTGATTTATTGTTGGCATCTTAAGTTCCCTCCATTGTCAAGACAAAGCATGCTTTTTACACTTTTTCCCATTTTTGTCAACCTTTTACAATAAAATTATGCCAGCCGAATGGCTGGCATAACAAACAAAGGTTAGCTATCAAGAGGCAACTCTTGTTTGTGCTGTTTCTGCCTCCTCAACTTTTTCTATCCTTTCTTCTACCTCTTCTACTTCAGGTGCAGTGATTTCTATCTTGCGGTAGCTCTCAAGGCCTGTACCAGCTGGAATAAGACGTCCGATAATTACATTTTCTTTTAACCCACGTAAATAATCTATCCTACCTGCGACAGCAGCATCAGTTAAAACCCTAGTAGTTTCCTGAAATGAAGCAGCAGAAATAAAACTTTCTGTTCCCAAAGAGGCCTTTGTAATACCTACTAACACCGGTTCAGCCTGAGCTGGTCTTAAATTTTTCGCTATTATTTTTTGGTTTTCTACTTCAAAAGCAGATTTTTCTACTAGTTCACCTACAACAAAATCCGTATCACCAGGGTCTACGATTTTTACCTTCTTCATCATTTGGCGAATGATGATTTCTATATGTTTATCATGTATTTTAACCCCTTGAAGCCTATAAACTTCTTGAATCTCGTTTAAAAGATATTTTGCTGTCTCTTTTAAACCACGCACACGCAATAAATCATGAGGATTAACTGGTCCTTCAGTAAGAGGCTCACCCGCTCTAACATAATCTCCCTCATGAACTGTAATATGAACATCTGGTGAGACATAATAAGCCCTTGGTTCACCCACCTCTGGAGTGATAATAATCTTTCTCTTTCCTCTTTCTTCTTTACCAAAAGAGACATAGCCATCTATTTCAGTAATAACTGCATGTTCCTTAGGTCTTCTTACCTCAAACAAATCTGCCACTCTTGGCAAGCCACCTGTAATATCTTTGGTTTTTGTAGTCTCTCTTAGAATTTTTGCCAAAATATCTCCAGCATGAACTGTTTCCCCATCTTCTACTACTATCAGCGCCCTTACCGGCAAATAGTATATGGCATCACTTCCTGTTTTTGTTTTTAAGATATTCCCCTTTGTGTCTACAATACAGATGCGAGGACGATAACGTGTGCCTCTATATTCCATTACTACTTTACTAATACGGCTCGTTACAGGATCAACACTTTCTTTAATAGTTACACCTTCAATAACATCTTCAAATTTAACTTGACCACTGACTTCTGTAAGAATAGGCGATGCATAAGGATCCCACTCTGCTAAAAGTTGATCCCGTTTTACCGTTTCTCCTTCTTTTACCTTCAACTTTGCCCCATAAATTACTGGATACCTTTCTCTTTCCCTCCCACCTTCTATAATAGCAATTTCTCCATTACGATTCATAACCACCAAGTCGCCTTCTTTAGTTTCAACTATACTTAAATTAATAAATTTTACTTCTCCTCCGTATTTTGTCTCCAAGGTACTTTGTTCAACAGCCTTACGAGCAGTACCACCTATATGAAAAGTACGCATGGTAAGCTGTGTGCCAGGTTCACCTATTGATTGGGCAGCAATAATACCTACTGCTTCTCCAATATCTACCAATTTTCCTGTAGCCAAATCACGTCCATAACATTTAGCGCAGACCCCCCATCTTGTTTGACAGGTAAGCACTGAACGAATCTTTACTCTATCTAAACCTACTTCATCTATCTTTTTAGCTGCTTCCTCATCTATTTCTTCATTAGCTTTTACAATCACTTCACCTGTATAAGGATCAATAATATCTTCAAGAGCTACACGTCCTAATACACGCTGGCCTACGGTTTGAATAATCTCACCTGATTCAATTAAGGGCTCAATTTCAATACCATCAATCGTGCCACAATCCTCCTCTCTCACAACACATTCATGTGCTACATCTATTAATCTGCGAGTTAAATAACCAGCATTTGCGGTTTTTAAAGCTGTATCTGCTAACCCTTTTCTCGCTCCATGTGTAGAAATAAAATATTGAAGCACAGTAAGACCCTCTCTAAAATTTGCTGTAATAGGTGTTTCTATAATCTCCCCTGATGGTTTTGCCATTAAACCACGCATACCTGCTAACTGTCTAATTTGATCTTTACTTCCTCTTGCTCCTGAATCTGCCATCATAAAAATAGGATTAAATGATGATGTTTCCTTTTTTTCACCTTTTTCATTTTCTACTATCTCCATTGACAATTCCTTCATCATCTCCGCTGCTACCTCTTCTGTCACCTTTGTCCAAATATCAATAATCTTATTATACCGTTCTCCATCAGTAATTAGTCCTTTACGATATTGTTCTTCTATTTCTTGCACTTCTTTATATGCATTATCCAAAATCTCTTTTTTCTTTTTAGGTATAACAAGGTCGTCAACAGCAATAGAAAGTCCACATTGCGTAGCCATAGCAAAGCCTAGATCTTTCAATTTATCACAAACAATTACTGTAGCCTTAAGTCCTGCACGGCGGTAACATGCACCAATTAATGTAGCCACATCCTTTTTATGCATAGGTTTATTAATAAGCTCAAAAGGAATTTGATCAGGTATAATTTCCTTTAATAACACTCGTCCTACTGTTGTTTCTACTAATTTACCATCAATACGTACCTTTATCTTTGCATGCAAAGCTACTTCCTCAGCATCATAGGCCATCCTTACCTCTTCAGGAGAAGAAAAAACCATACCCTCTCCTTTAGCAAATGGCTTCTCCTTTGTCAGATAATAAAGTCCTAACACTATATCTTGAGTAGGAAGGATGATAGGCTCACCATGAGCAGGTGAAAGAATATTATTTGTAGACATCATCAAAACTCTAGCTTCTGTTTGTGCTTCAAGAGAAAGAGGTACATGTACAGCCATTTGATCACCATCAAAATCAGCATTATAAGGAGGACACACCAAAGGATGCAACTGAATTGCTTTTCCTTCAACTAAAATAGGTTCAAACGCCTGAATACTTAAGCGATGAAGAGTGGGAGCACGATTAAGCAATACAGGATGTTCTCTCACTACTTCTTCTAAAGCGTCCCAAACTTCCGGTGTTTCATTCTCTACCATCTTTTTTGCACTCTTTATAGTTGTAGCGTAACCCTTTCTTTCTAAGTGATGGTATATAAATGGCTTAAAGAGCTCTAAGGCCATTTTTTTTGGTAAACCACATTGATGTAAACGGAGTTCAGGACCTATCACAATAACTGAACGTCCTGAATAATCAACACGCTTACCTAAAAGATTTTGACGAAAGCGACCCTGTTTACCTTTAAGCATGTCACTTAAAGATTTCAGTGGGCGACCGTTGCTGCCAGTAACTGTCCTACCACGACGACCATTTTCAAAAAGGACATCCACTGCCTCTTGTAACATACGTTTTTCATTACGGATAATGATTTCAGGTGCTTCTAATTCCATCAATCTTTTTAAGCGATTATTTCTATTTATTACTCGCCTATAGAGGTCATTCAGATCAGAGGTGGCAAAACGACCCCCGTCTAGAGGGACCAAAGGACGCAATTCTGGTGGTAACACAGGAATTACTTCTAAAATCATCCATTCTGGCTTATTTCCAGACTCAATAAAGGCATTAACAATACGTAAACGTTTAGACAATTTTTTCCTTGATGCTTCAGAATTTGTATTTCTCAGTTGTTCCTTTATCTCTTCAGCTAGTTTAAGTAAATCCAGATCTCGCAACAGTTCTCTTATAGCCTCTGCTCCCATACCTGCTTTGAAATTATTACCATATTTATTTCTAGCTTCTTGATATTGTTCTTCTGACAACACCTGTCCTTTTTTAAGAGGTGTATCTTTAGGATCAGTAACAATAAAAGATTCAAAATAAATTACTCTCTCTAAGTCTTTAACTGTTAAATCAAGCAAGTTGCCTATTTTGCTTGGTATACTTTTAACAAACCAAATATGAGCTACTGGAGAAGCAAGTTCAATATGCCCCATGCGTTCTCGCCGCACTTTAGAAGAAATCACCTCTACACCACACCTCTCACACACAATCCCCCGATGTTTCATTCTTCTATATTTTCCACAAAGGCATTCATAATCTTTTATTGGTCCAAAGATCCGAGCGCAAAATAGTCCATCCTTTTCAGGTTTAAATGTTCTATAGTTTATCGTTTCTGGCTTTTTTACCTCTCCGTAAGACCACTCACGTATCTTTTCTGGAGAGGCCAAAGAAATTTTTACCCCTTTAATATCAGCGGGGTCCATAGGTTTTGAAAAAAGATTAAAAAGGTCTTCTAACGTCATTTTGCCTTTGCCCCCTTATTTGAGGTTAAAAGTTCTATATTTAAACAAAGAGATTGTAACTCTTTAACCAAAACATTAAATGATTCAGGTAAACCCACTTCTAGTGTATTGTCGCCCTTTACAATTTTTTCATACATACGTGTACGACCTGCAACATCGTCTGATTTTACCGTAAGCATTTCCTGCAAGGTATAAGCAGCACCATAGGCTTCAAGTGCCCATACCTCCATTTCTCCCAATCTCTGCCCTCCAAACTGCGCCTTTCCTCCTAATGGCTGTTGGGTAATTAGAGAGTAAGGTCCAATAGAACGTGCATGAATCTTGTCATCAACAAGATGGTGCAGTTTCATCATATATATCACACCCACAGTTACTTGCTGATCAAACGGCTCGCCAGTACGCCCATCATATACTACCGTTTTCCCTGTTTCTGGTAAACCTGCCTTTTTAAGCCACTCCTTAATCTCACTTTCTTTTGCTCCATCAAACACAGGAGAGGCTACAGGGATACCCCTTCCTATAGATTTCACCTTTTTTATAAGCTCCTCATCATCCAAATGAGCAAAGTATTCCTCATATTGATCCGCTGGATAAATATCCTTTAGCCATGCCCGAACCACTTCTGGCTTTTGCAATGTCTCTAACAACTCTCTCAACTGTTTCCCCAATTTCTCACATGCCCATCCCAAATGTGTTTCCAACACCTGACCAATGTTCATACGTGACGGCACACCTAAAGGATTAAGCACAATGTCTACAGGTGTTCCATCTTCCAAATATGGCATATCTTCTATAGGCACAATTTTTGAAACCACTCCTTTATTCCCATGTCTTCCAGCCATCTTATCACCAACAGAAATCTTACGTTTCATAGCCACATAGACTTTTACCATCTTAATAACACCAGGTGGCAGCTCATCACCTTGTTTTATTTTATCAATGCGATGTTCATACCGGCTCCTTATTTTATCCACTTCATCAAAAAAGTTATCTATGATTTTGTTAACCTTTTTTTCTATTTCCTCATTTTCCAATCGCAATTCCTTTAATTTACGCAATGGCATTTCTAAAACTTCAGATGTAACCTTATCTCCCTTTGTCAAAACTACTTCACCACTAGCATCTTCAAAATCCTGTACTACCTTCTTTCCTAAAAGCAATTTCTTTAACTGCTCATCTACTACTTTCTTTAATATTTTTATTTGGGCATCTCGGCTTCGGATGAGTTTTTTAATTTCTTCCTCCTCAATCATAGCACGCCTTGGATCCTTTTCCTTTTCACTTTTACGAGAAAATACTTGCGCATCAATAACAATACCTTCAATGCCTGGGGATACACGTAAAGACGAATCTTTTACATCACTAGCCTTTTCTCCAAAGATAGCACGTAATAATTTTTCTTCAGGTGAATATTGTGTTTCTCCTTTGGGTGTAATTTTACCTACCAAAATGTCCCCAGGTTTTACTTCTGCTCCTATACGGATAACACCACTTTCATCTAAATTTTTTAACGCCTCTTCACCTACATTAGGAATATCTCTTGTTATTTCCTCCGGACCAAGTTTTGTTTCACGTGCTACTACTTCAAATTCTTCAATATGAATAGAAGTATAAACATCGTCTTGTACTAATCTTTCACTAATAACAATTGCGTCTTCAAAATTATAACCAGCCCAAGGCATAAAAGCAACGAGTACATTTTTACCTAATGCCAATTCCCCTCCATCTGTAGCTGCACCATCTGCAATTACTTGACCTTTACGGATGTATTCACCTACTTTTACTTTTGGTTTTTGATTGAAACAGGTATTTTGATTACTCCGTTTAAATTTATTAAGCTCATATACTTTAACCATTTCATGTAATGGTCTACTTTCATCAAAATAACGAATAACAATATGTGAAGCATCTACCTCTTCTACTATACCGTCTGCTTCAGCTAAAATACACACTCCACAGTCTCTAGCTACCAGTTTTTCCATGCCAGTACCCACAAATGGTGCTTCTGTTGTAAGCAAAGGTACTGCCTGCCTTTGCATGTTAGAACCCATCAGCGCTCTATTTGCATCATCATGTTCTAAAAATGGAATCAAAGAAGAAGACACACTTACTAATTGAGTTGGAGAAACATCCATATATTTAACTTCTTCTCTTTTTATCATAGTAAATTCACCCCGCACACGGGCTGACACAATCTCATTTATAAATCTACCCTTTTCATCAATGGGAGCATTGGCCTGAGCAATAGGATAATCAGCCTCTTCTAAGGCAGTAAGGTATTTAATTTCATTGGTTACTCGCCCATCCTTTACCACCCGATAAGGAGTTTCAATAAAACCAAACTCATTTACCCGGGCATGAGTAGCCAAAGAAACAATAAGTCCAATATTTGGGCCTTCGGGTGTCTCAATAGGGCATATACGTCCATAATGAGAAGGATGAACATCTCGCACTTCAAAACCTGCTCTTTCACGACTCAACCCACCAGGACCTAAAGCACTCAAACGCCTTTTATGTGTAACTTCAGAAAGTGGATTCGTCTGATCCATAAATTGTGAAAGCTGGCTTGTACCAAAAAATTCTTTTAAAGCTGCAGAAACTGGCTTAGAATTAACTAAATCATAAGGCATGAGCGTTTCCACATCTTGTAAAGCCATACGTTCCTTTATCGCTCTTTCCATTCTTACAAGACCAATTCTAAATTGATTCTCTACAAGTTCGCCTACTGCACGTACACGACGATTACCTAAATGATCAATATCGTCAGGTGGTCCTTGTGTGGCCTTTAACTCTAATAATTTTTTTACTGCCTCTAAAACATCTTCTCTACGTAATGTACATTGAGTGAGTGGAACGTCCAATCCTAATCTTAGATTCAGTTTGAATCTTCCTACACGGGAAAGGTCATAATATTCAGGATTAAAAAATAAATTATAAAGAAACTCTCTAGCAATTTCTACTGTTGGTGGACTTGTTGGTCGCATCTTTCGGTAAATTTCAAAAAGAGCCTCTTCTTCGGTTTGAGCTTTATCTTCTAAAAGGGTATCCCGTAAGGAACTGTCATAACGATATTCATCAATAAAAAGCACTTCAAATTCTTGAATTTTTTTCTCTTTAATCTTTTCAATAATTTCATCAGTCAACATCTCATTATGAGAGGCAATAATTTCTCCTGTTGATGGATCCTTTAAATCTTTAGCTAAAATTTTTGTTTTTAATTCATCCTCGCTAAGGGGAATCTCTTTAATATTTGCTGCTTCTAGTTGCTTTAGATGTATTCTTGTAATACGGGTATGAGCAGAGATAAGTACCTCGCCAGTTTCAGGATGAATTAAATCTTCATTTAGCCTTGAACCTAATAGAAAATCAGAAACAAGCTCAATATAAAAGAAACCATCCCGATATCTTACTTTTTGATTTGGATAGTATGCATTGAGAATCTCCTCTCCAGAATACCCTAGGGCTTTTAAGAAAAGTGTAACAGGAAATCTCCGCCTTCTGTCAATACGAACATAAAGACGTGCACGATTGTCAAACTCAAAGTCTAACCAAGAACCACGTAAAGGGATAATACGAGCCGTATAAAGCAATTTCCCACGTACATGCCTCATTGCTTTATCTAACTCAAAGAAGATCCCAGGAGAACGGTGTAATTGATTAACAATCACACGTTCAGTACCATTAATAATAAATGTAGCCCTTTTGGTCATTAAAGGAATAGTACCAAAATAAACCTCTTGTTCCTTAATATCCCTTATACTTTTTTGTTCTGTTTCTTTATCAATATCATAAACCACAAGTCTTACAGTTAATCTCATTGGTGCTTCGTATGTCATTCCCTGCCGCAAGCATTCATCCTCATCGTAACGAGGCTCACCTATTTCATATTTTACAAACTCTAAAGACACTCTCCCTGCATAATCAGTAATAGGAAATATTTCTTTAAAAACTGCCTGCATACCTACATCTTTACGCTTTTCAGGCGGAACTCCCTTTTGTAAAAATTGGGCATAAGAACTCTTTTGTAATTCCAAAAGATAAGGAATATTCAAAATTTGCTTTATACGCCCAAAGTTTCTTCTAGGTCTTGTATATGGTATTAACTCACCCATACCTACTCCCTCTTAATTATTTTATTTCAACGGTTGCTCCTGCTTCTTCAAGTTGCTTTTTTACCTCTTCTGCCTCTTCTTTTGAAATGCCCTCTTTTATAGGCTTTGGCACGTTATCTACTAATTCTTTGGCTTCTTTTAAACCCAACCCTGTAATGGCCCTCACTGTTTTGATCACTTGTATCTTCTTATCTCCTACCGCCGTAAGGATTACATCAAATTCTGTCTTTTCCGGTGCTGCTTCTGCTTCGGGTGCGGCAGTTGTAGGGGCTGCCACTGTAGCCACAGGAGCTGCTGCTTGAACACCGAACTTCTCCTCCAATTCTTTGATCAACTCTGATAGTTCTAAAACTGTCATGTTAGAAATGAACTCAATCACATCCTCCTTTGTGATTTGCTTTTCCATGACTTAAACCTCCTTATTGTTTTTCCTTCTTTTCTTTAATCCCTTCCAAAACATAAAGTAATTTGGCAATCATTCCATAAAGTACACTCACAAACTGCCTTGGCACAGCTCCAAGTGTGCCTAAAAACTGAGCTAATAGTACTTCACGATTAGGCAATTTGGATAATGCCTCTATATCTTTAGGCGCAATAAGTTTACCTTCTAAAAAACCCTCTTTTAAATCAAAAAGATTGAATTTCTTTTTAAACTCCATTAAAAGCTTAGCCAAAACAATAGGGTCACTATAAGAAATGGCTACCGCATTAGGACCAATGATTTTTTCTTTAAGTTTCTCAAGCGGAGTATCCAGCACTGCTAATCTAATTAATGTATTTTTTATAACCCGGTATTCCACTTCCGCTTCACGACATTTCTGTCTCAATTGGTTTATCTCTTCTACAGTAAGACCTTTAAAATCAGTTAATATTACCGCCTTGGCCTTTTTAAATTTTTCGTTAAGCTCCTTTACTAAAGCAATTTTTTCTGTACGATTTAGCAATTTATCCCCCTTATTAAATTAACTTGCTAAATATCTTAAAGAATTGGTATCTACTTTAACACCAGGCCCCATAGTTGAAGAAATAGTCACTCCTTTAACATAAGTGCCTTTAGCACTCGCAGGCTTTAACCTTAAAATTGTTTCATAGAGAGCTTTAAAGTTTTCTAATAGTTTTTGTTCACCAAATGAGACCTTTCCAATAGGGGCATGAATTACTCCCCCTTTATCCACTTTGAAATCAATTTTTCCACTCTTTAATTCTTTAACTGCTTTAATCACATCAAATGTCACAGTGCCTGTTTTAGAACTAGGCATTAATCCCCGTGGCCCCAAAATCTTCCCTATTTTACTTACTTTACTCATCATATCTGGAGTAGAAACCGCTTTATCAAAATCTAACCATCCTTCCTCAATCTTTTTAATTAGCTCCTCTCCACCCACATAGTCAGCTCCTGCCTCTCTTGCTTCTTTCTCCTTTTCTCCCTGAGCAAAAACTAACACTTTAATTGATTTACCTGTCCCATGAGGTAAAACTACTGTGCCTCTTACCATCTGGTCTGCATGTCTTGGATCTACACCAAGATTTATAGCCACTTCTACTGTTTCATCAAATTTTGCTGTTGCGGTCTCAATGGCAAGTCTTATCGCCTCTTCAATAGGATAAACCTTCGTTGAATCTATTTTCTTTTTTGCTTCAATATACCTTTTTCCGCGTTTTGCCATTTATTTCTCCTCCACTATTTCAATTCCCATACTTTTTGCCGTGCCTTCTATTGTCCTTACCGCAGCCTCAAATGTTGCAGCAGTTAAATCTGGCCATTTCCTCTTAGCAATCTCCTCTAACTGCTTACGTGTCACTTTACCTACAACTTCCTTTTTAGGGGTATGAGCACCTTTCACAATTTGAGCAGCTTGTTTCAGTAACACTGAAGCTGGGGGTGTTTTTGTAATAAAGGTAAAGGAACGATCTGCATAAACTGTTATTACCACAGGAATAATTACACCTTCCTGATCTTTTGTTTTGGCGTTAAATGCTTTACAAAATTCCATAATATTTACTCCATGCTGTCCCAGTGCAGGACCAACAGGTGGAGAAGGTGTAGCCTGCCCACCAGGTATTTGCAAACGAATAGTAGCAATTACTTTTTTCGCCATAATTTACCTCTCTTAAATTTTTGCCAATTGAATGGCATCCAACTCTACAGGTGTTTCGCGGCCAAAAATGCTAATTAACACCCTAACTTTACCCCGATCTGGAAAAATTTCATCTATACGTCCAGTAAAATTAGTAAATGGACCATCAACAATTTTAACCTGATCGCCTTTTTCTAAAGTAAATTTGGGTTTAGGCTTTTTTGCCCTTTCTTCCATTTGTTCCTTTATTCTCTCTACTTCCTCTTCTGGTACAGGTATAGGGTTTCTTCCTCCTACAAATCCTGTTACCTTTGGTGTCCTTCGCACTAAATGCCAAAGTAGACTTTTTAACTCTTCATCTTGATCAAAATCAAGACATATAAGTATATATCCTGGATAAAACTTACGTGAAGAAGTAACTTTTTCTCCTTTTACTAATTCTATCACCTTTTCTGTAGGTACTAACACCTCTTTAAAACACTTCTGTAGCCTTTCATTCTTCTCATTTCTAAAACGTTCCTCTAACCATGTTTTTACTTTTTCTTCATAACCTGAATATGTATGAACAATGTACCATTTAAATGCCATTTTAGCCTAAAAGCCTCCCAATTATAGCTGCATAAATCATATCAATAAGACCAAAATAAGCTGCTATAATTATAATAAAAGCAATTACTACCAATGTTGAACTTATAATTTCTCGTTTATTGGGCCAAGTTACTTTCTTAAGTTCCACTCTCACTTCACGTAAGAATTGCGTAGCACGTTGATACCAGTTAAATTCAACTTTTACTTTCTTTATAGTCTCTCCAGAAACCTTAGAAACCTTTTTTATTTGTCTTTTTTGTTTCATAATTTTGGGACAATAAAATGGCAGGCCAGGAGGGATTCGAACCCCCAACCCCCGGATTTGGAGTCCGGTGCTCTAGCCGTTAGAGCTACTGGCCTGCTTTTTTCATCATTTCACTTCTTTGTGTAAAGTATGCCTCCGACAAAAGGGACAATATTTTTTTAGTTCCAAACGATCCGGCGTATTTTTCTTATTTTTTGTGGTTGTATAATTTCTCCTTTTACACTGTGTACATGCCAGATGTATTATAACACGCATTTCCATTTACTCCAAGATCTTTGTTACCACTCCTGCCCCTACAGTACGTCCTCCCTCTCTTATAGCAAAACGCAAACCCTCTTCCATAGCAATAGGCTCAAGTAAATTTACCTCTAAATTCACATTGT
>Ga0116200_10000332_pt1 | contig 14752 bp, 6 predicted proteins | sample Mar14436cmmetaG_FD_94478 | JGI IMG/M metagenome (GOLD analysis project Ga0116200, IMG submission 94478) | Marine hydrothermal vent microbial communities from Guaymas Basin, Gulf of California to study Microbial Dark Matter (Phase II) - Marker... ... | reverse complement strand
TTCAAGTGTCTTAATCTTATCTTCAATATTCATGTTCTCAAAGGGTTTTTGTGGAACAATCTCATACTTTGCTCTACCCATTTTGGAATCGGCAAAGGTTATCGGTCTTTTCATCAGCTTTGAATGGGCCTTAGCATGTTTAAAGGCTGTTTCAACAGTCTCTCTTATATTCTCTCTGTTCAATATATTCGTGGAACTAAAACCGAGTGCACCCTTATACAATATTCTTACCGCTACTCCTTCAAATACTCCGCCTCCCGTACCTAGCAATGAACCGTTCCGGGATACTAGCGATATCGCCGAAAGCTTGTGATATCTAGCCTCAATGTACTCTACACCTAGTTTACTGCCGTAATCTAGAGCGTACGATAAGAGATCTTCGTCCAAACCGACCACCCTTACATACTCTATTATGAAAGCTAAACTAAAATAATATTCCATATACCTTAGTAGATTTAGTTGGGAAAAATATTATGAGAGAAGTACGCAGGCACCCTCTCCGGACTTTACTTCCATGTATTGGAGATCAATGCCATAATATTCTTTGTAGACATCTTTTAAACTATTAAGCATCTGAGAAGCCTTCTCCCTTTTTACGAGAACTAGCACATTACCACCAAGTCCTGCTCCCATTATCTGAGCAGCAGCATAGCTGGCATAATTATTCCTTATGTAATCACAGATGAAATCGATTTCTTCTATACTCCTACCATACCCGCCGGGTATCCAGTGAAGTTGGACTCTCTCCTTCTTTACTGAATCATCAGAGTTGGTTAATATCCTTATATACTCATCAAGCTTCTCGTTTGAGCTGAAAATAGAGCTATCCCATTTTTTCTTCCTTAACTCTTTATCGAAAATGGAGACCCTATCGCCATCATGAGAAACTTCTATTAGCCTCAAAATTTTACTTATATCGCCCATTTTTAGGAAGTATGGAAAGATACGTGCTCTTTCAGTTTCAGCGATTCCATATAGTATATTTTCGCGAAGTCTATAACCGCCCTGAGGCTCATTGTGATTAGTAAATATAGTGTTTAGCTCGTCATGATACTTTTCATTGACCATTTTCCAAAGTTCTCTTCTAGTAGCTTTCTCAGGGATTTTCTTTAACATTCCATAGAGATCAACTAGATTTATTCCCAGGTTTCTCGTATTAAAGTCCCTAAGAAGCACTATCTTATCAGCATATTCTGGGAAAAGACTCTTTAATAACAGTACACCAATCCTATATGAAGCCGCAGTAACACGTAAATAATTAAAAGCCTCCTCTGTATGCGGCCTCTCAACACCCGAATCAATCAAGTAGATAGAGTATCCTTTAGGTAGAGGAGCATATGTGACCTCTTCGACAACAGTTGGCAAGCATTTGATGTGCGACACATAGTTCTTCTTTGAGAGAATTATCGCCGCGTGATCTGCTGTACCACCTCTAGTTAACCTATACCATTCCGAATACCCTACAATGTCAATAAACTCCCCTAATGAAACCTTGAAATTGTAAATTGATCTAAGAGCCATCGCAACTGATACAACTAGTGCTGACGAAGAACTCATACCCCTTTTAGATGGTATCGTGCCGTCCACCACGATATTAAAACCATCCAGTTTTATCTCATCCTTGAATTTTACTTGGAGATATATAAAGAGACCTTTAACATAGTCTATCCATGTAAACTCTTTCCCCTCCTTACTTCTCTCAGCGGCCATCTTAACCGTCCATTTATCCCAGTCGGCTAGGCTCTCTATCTTCTCTTTTGGAAGCTCTTCGGAAATTCTAAATGACCCACTCTTATAATTAGGGTCAGTATTATATAGTACTACCGTATCATTCTTTCTCTTTTCGAGTACAGATATTATGTCATCGCTTGTCGCAATAGGATTAACATATCCTCCCATATAGTCGATATGTCTACCCATTAAGTTTACTCTACCTGGAGCACGAGACACTACGACATCAGCATCACTTCCCAAGTACCTTTTTGCAAGCGTAACTACCTTACGATATCTTTCTCTCTGTGAAGTAGCATTATCCCCATAAATTCTTTCCAATTTCCTATAAAATTCATCTGACATTATATATGACAGAACATCATCTATTCTCATTCCATTCACCATATTATGAATACGACAAATAATACTATAATTTTAGAATCTAGATAAAAAACTAGTATTCAAGAATGGTTAAAAGAGAAAGAGTTGCCTGAACTTAATCTTTCTCTTTATATTTGCAACTTAAGCTTTTATTAGTGAGGTCCGCCCTCTAAGCATATGCTATAAGGCAGAAGGCTTTTATGCTTAGAGAGCAGGGCAATTGAATTGGCATGAAAATTACTTATAAAATTTTTTGGAAATTGTCGATGCTTTTCTAAAGCTATAAAGTATTGGTAAAGAATTCATTAAACTTTGTTATCCCACACTTTAATGAAGACAAGAGGAATGTTTCTCATTTTGTGATAATAAGGTTTTTTCTTTTTAAGTCCTTTAGTGCATCGCACCAGTTTCCTGAATAACCGTACATGTAGTAAGCGAAATAGTTTGTGGAGCATTGTTTAAGCTTTACCCAAGGCTGTATTTCTACATAGTAATGATGAGAAGATGGATTTTGGGGAGTGTTCATCCACAAATGTGTTACGAAGGGTATATGTGGAGGATAAATCGTTATCAGCGCAATGTCCTCTTCCTCATCGTATCCAGCGACCCATCCTTCGGATAAGTTGAAAAACTCACCGTAATTTTTAGTCTTTATAAATCTTTTAACTTGTAAACCTTCCCTAGTTGGGAATATGAATATATGGTTCTCATCACATACCTCGCCTATCTTTATCAGAGGGTTTACACCAAGAACATTTAACTCAATATTTTTAGGCTCTATACGGTAAATAACCTCCAATAACGGTAGACCCCCATAAATCGTGAAAATTTTAGTGATCTTGTTCCCATGTATATCAGCTGATGCTTCCACGGAGACTGCATGAACTGTTGCTTTTATTATCTTAAGGCTGAATGGAACATGACCATCCACGGTGGGATAATTTATGAACTCCTCTAGACCTCCGTATGGCCAAAATTCTGATTTTCTACTAGGTTTTCTCCAGTTAATAGGCTTTTTTGGCCAGACTTTGAAAAGAAGATTAGTATCACGGTCTTTTAAGTATAAGCGAATAACTCTACCTCCCCATGGAAGTATTACAGCTTTAATATGCTCGTTTTCTAGAATAATTTCCTCAAGTCCGTCATTATCATAGTCTACCTTGCTCCATTTTACTTTCCCACAAGGTTTATCTACAATAAGCATGCATTTAGACTTCTTCTCAAAAGCTTCAAGCACTACATCATATCTACCTGGTGATAGGTCGAGTTTGAAATGCACATTACTTGTAGACTTAGTTTTTATCCTGAATGTAAACTCTTTAGATGTGAGCAAAGTACCATTCTTATATACATAAGCTCTTACTTTCACGTTATCAGTATAACCGTAGTTATAGATGGTTGCCACAATGTCCACATCATCAGAATATCTGTAAAGCATTGGTGGCATTGTTATAGCGTCTGGAAGATTTAGGTAGGCTAATCCGAAGCTTTTACTCCCATTCCATGTGAGTGTAGCTCCTACAACTAATGTTTCTCCAGCTGATTTAGACGTATACCTAAGAGGAATAGCGATAGTGGTACATCCCTTGCTTATTTGAATCTCTTTTCTAACGTCTTCCAATAAGAGACCTGGTGAGGAGTTTAGCTCAAGCATTCCTTTAAAGTTCTTATTGGAATAATTATGAATCTTTACTGCTAATTTATTATCGTCTATATCTAAGTCTACTCTCACTTTCTTTTCAAAACTTTTGCATAAATACTCTTCTTCAAGGATGAGAAGATAAAATATCTTCCTATACTCTTCCGGACCTACTATATGCCCTCTCGGGAAAATCCCTATAGCTCTCTTGTCTAATATAGCCTTGAATAACTCTTCCTTTGTGAAAGTATTATCTCTAGGTATGAATATTATCATGGAAGCTGGTATATCTTCCCATTCGCATAACCTTTGTGCTATTATAAAAGGCTTTTCAACATTATCTATGAAATCACTATTTCCGTTCTCAAATACTAATCCATCATAGCATTTGGGGGAAAGTTCTCTCCAAGCATCAGCTGTAGCAAACCTTAAAAAAAGATAACCTCCCATTTTCTCATGCCATTTTAAGCAGACATCAAGTGGGCATGTCTGATAACTTGGATATTCTTCTAAGTCAAGCATAATAGCTTTAGAATCGCTTGATAATTGACCTGATACCACTACAAAGTTTATTTTAGCTTCTTTGAGCCATTTTCTGAGATATTTCACAGTCAGGTTCTCATAGGGACCTATGAGAAACATCCAGCTACAGCCCTGTCTGATAGCCTTTAGTATAGCATCTATAGGGTGTTCTACTCTCGGCGTTATTGTGTAATATCCAGTAAAGTAAAAAGGCCATCCCTTGTACAGTCTATATTTTCTTAGAAAAACAATAGTTTTTTCTATTAAGTGATATAATTTGAGACATTTCTCCTTAGAGGGAGAAGCTATTATGTATAATTTCTTCCCGTTATATAGAATTCTAAAAACTTCATTCACAGCGTTAACAGGACGAGTTTTATAACGTGCGAATAGTTTATATATTTCTGAATCTTTAGAACAGAGTATTATAGCGTTATCATAATCTTTAATATCTTCTACTTCCGGAAACTGAAGCGTTTTTAAGTCCTTTTCACGAGCTAAGTGTGTTATAAAGCCTCTTTCAATATATATGCTACCTATACCTAACTCGCTTACTGCTCTCTCTTTGAGATAGTTTACTTCAAATTCTAAGTCTGGTATGGAGACGTCTAGCACTCCCATAGTACTAGTCCATATCCATCCCCTTTTCTGCCAAAATCCCTTATAGTATCCAGAGAACCGCCATCGATTCACTACTTTAGATAAATACGAGTCATCTTCCATTTAAGGCACCGAGAGGATTATCACAGTTTATATCATCTTACTGAGACATTTAACTATCTGAGACCAGAATTGCGGATAGTACTTCCACGTCATGAAATTCATTCCCCCATAGGAACAATAGTCTGAAGTGAAAGCTATCACCTGCTCTTTTCCATATTCCCATACTGTTATTAGCGGGTCTGCCTCTTCAGCATCAACAGGTTTTATAGTGGTTAACGGATCCGTACCATCCTTAAAAATCACCTTGTTATAACCTAAATAGGGAAAACATTCCTCCCAAGGTACATCTCTTATTACGAAATACCCTGTTTTTAAGACTTTTATTTCTGCCCCTTCAGGAGTCTCTTCTCTCTCATTCTCAGGCAATATTTCTACTGGAAGAACGTCTGCTACAGGAGATTTTCTCCATCCGCTCTGTCCATGTCCCCCAGCAAATGTAAACCAGCTACCAGCCATTATCAATTCACCACCTTCCTCTACAAACTGCTTAATAACCTTTAACCTTTTGGGTCTTGTTATTGTCCTTTTTCCATATTTCGCTAGAAGCATAAAATTCAGGGTAGAAGTAGATCGACTCGGCATTGATATCGCTTAATATTACAACGTCATACTCTTTGAGTTCTTCTAATGTCCTAGGAAGTCTAAAAGCATCCCACAAGTTCATATGTACTACTTTAATATCCTTATCGCTTTCTAGGGCATCTATCAGAGATTTATTGAAGATGCTCATGCTTAATCCTTTTATTTTCATCATAAAGGGAGATGCAAAGAATATGGGGCCAGCTAATACTCCAGCATCTCCAACATATAATACTTTAACCATATTTTTTCCCTCTACACGTTATCATCTATTTATAGGTTATAAATGCTTTATGCAGAACATGTATCTATATGATTTTCACGTAATTTATTCCAATAGTGACAATAAGTGTTTAGAGTAAGCATTCTTAACAATGACAAAATATATAGTTAAAAACTCTTGTAATCTTCTTTGAAATAGTCTTATTCACAGTGATTTGAGTAGGTTCTTGACGATGCTTATCTTTTCCATGTTACTAAAGGGATTTAGTTCTCGTAGGTATGTTAGGGCACTTGGACGTGAATTTATTTCTAGCAATATATAATTGATGCTTTGAGTCCTTTCATCATATTTGAGAATAAAGTCTAGGCCCATATATCTTAAAGTTTTATCAGAAGGTAAGCCTATATTTATCCCATTTGCAACACCTTTAGAAAGAGTATATAAATTGGCTAGGTCATTCTCTCGATAGGCGTACTGGCTTATCCCATCATGTCCTTTAACCCATATATTTCTTAGGACATAATTGGGGTTCTTTATTTCCCCTCCGTGCGAAACCGAAGATATCTTGCCGTGTGGTCTTGTAACTATGCAATAACCTCCCTCGATATTGAACTCCCTCCCATTGTGAGAAACGACCACCCTTAAAGAAAAGCTTCTAGTCTTATCGTAATAGACATTTCCCACAAATTCCTCAACTATTACTGATTCCATCCTTGAGAGCTCTACAATATACTTTATAGCATTATCTTGTTCCCCTTTCTCAAATACCTTTACGCCTATGCCTTCCGTACCGTGATCGGGCTTAACGACAATCCTATCATGTTTATGGAAGAATTCCTTTATTTTTCTCTTAATATCTGATGCGGATTCTCTGACAGGAATATATACATATTCGGGCATTAGAATATTGTTTCCTTGCTCGTTATACGTCTCTATAAATTTATGCGTGAGATATTTACTATCGCATCTACTGGATGCAATGTATGGATTAATCAGCTTTACATGTCTTCTTTCCAGGTATTCTGAGATAAGACAATGTTCAGCTCTTTCGTCTTTTAGGTTAAGGTTTAAAACAATAACATTTTCTGGTTTTACGGGATAGATAGGAGTTTCGACCATATTCGTGTCCTTTCTGTATATGACCCTAAAGATATTCGCTGTTTTTAAATCAATCCATTCTAGGTGTACGCCTTCGATGCTAACGTCAATACCATATTCTTTCATGAAATTTGCATCATTAGTCATTTCCCAGAGGGCGTTCTTAAAGAATTTTTCAAAGGATCCGAAAATGACTGTTAACCTTTTCTTTAGTAGGTATTTTCTAGGAGTTGTTGCCAAGAAGATATAAGGTTCCGAAATGAATCCTACAGACAATCTCTCTGAAATTAGCCATGCTAGGCGGGTAAGATAGTATCTAGAAAAAAGAGTTCTTAATAGTTCTAAGTCTCTAACATTGTAAAGCAGTTTGCAGAATAATAACGGTAAGGTTTTAGTCATATCCTTCTTTACTTGAGACAATAATTGCTGAAAGTTCTCAGAAGCAAGGTGTTTTTTCTCTCTTAGATAAAAGTATTCGATTAGAACGTTTACATTATTCTCGCTGAGCTTACCGTTTAAGAGCTTCACTGTATCAGAATAAATCTCATCAAAGTTTTCTAACATTCCAGCTGTACAGATTTTCTCAGGAGACTCCTTACAGATGTTTGTAAGAGAAATATATTCTTTGAGCCATCCTGGAAGAAAAACATTTTTCCCAAGATATTCTTTCAACACAAGATCGTATTCCTCGCCCAGTACGCCTGAGAATAGTTTAACGATATCGTCTTCTATACCATAATAATGGCTTAAATGTTCTATGAGAGTGTTAACGCCTACACGTTGGTTCATTAACCTTATCAGTTCCGGAACATTATCCTCGTTTACAAAATGATATGGTTTATCTATGAAATATGAGCGGTAAAAAATTAGTATGTCAATAATTCCCTGGAATGGATTTTCTCCTATTCCATGCAGAATATTAGATATCTTTCTTGAATAATCCATTACTGTCCTGATTCTAGTATTCTTTTATATTTTAGACCTACGATAGCTAAGTTTCTTAGTATTGGATCTACGGACTCGCCTCTTCTACCCTTTTCTTCTAATTGTTTCTCATATGGGTAGAAGAGACCCATACCGATGTTCTCTTCAATTGGGACAACAATCCATCTTTCGATTTTACCGTCTTTATAAACGGGCTTTAACATCAGGTCCGAGAGATTCGTCATTGGAACGGAATACGGTACACCTATCGCATTCCTTCCAACTTCTATGTTCAGTTTCTTGGCGAGGACAGGAGCGTAAAGCTCCATCATTCTCATAGTAGCTTTGGAAATTCTCTCCATCTCATCTATTAAATGCCTGTATTTCTCTTTAAACATGCTTCTTTCTAGTACGAATAATTGTCCGCCTTGACCGAAGTTTGCTATGCTCTTAACATGTATTAACATGATCCATCCAACTATCTCTGGTTCTTCTCCCGGAACCTGTGTGACGTAGTTTCTGAAGTTCCAGTAGAGAGGAGTATCCTTATGGATCTCAATTCCCAACGCTTCAAATCTCTTTACGACTTGTCTGAACGCTTCTTCAGTTAGGATCTCTCTCGGATTAGATTCGATGAACTCTTGGACGACAGCATCATCTTTAGGTAAAATATCTCTCACTATAAACTGAACCGCGTCTTCAAAATTGTAAACCTCTATCGACCCATCTATACCTCTTATTCTCTCATCGTTGATCGATCCATCTGGTTTCCTTAAGAGTGCTACGATCGTACCTCTACCACCTGACTCGGTGCTCGTCTTTATGATAACCTTGTGATGCTTCAAAGAGAACTCGCTTAATATCCTCTTGACCGTTTCATAACGCTTCTCTAAAGTTTTTCCTTTGAAATCTTCACGATATATGTTAACTTGATCCATAAAGGGTATTCTCTCAGCTTCAGAGACCTGAGAATTGTAATATTCTATCATCTCAGGCATAACCGTCTTCATGTAGGTTAATCTATCTATAATCCTGGATTGGTTTAAGGGTACTCCCATCTTCTCAAGGGTCTGTTCTATGAACCATGGGTGTGTGAAATGCGGGAAAACGACATGAGCAACGAGCGGCCTCTTGAATCTCACGAAAACTAGCCTTCCGTCAGGGCCTATCTCCTTATACTTCTCGCGGAGCTTCGGATCAATTATATACTTTAGAATCTTGTTACGTCCGCCAGCTTTCTCATATTCTTCCTTTGTTAAATACATTAACCCGTACTCCACTAGAGCGATCTCCCTTCCAGATTTCGCATCTTTTTCTTTTCTCAGAAAATTCGTCATTATTATGTTTTTATCGGGTCCTTTACCGGCATGATGATATGGACCACGGCGCAAGAAAGTCATAGCTGTAGTGTTCCCAAGGTTGTACATTATCACAACATTAACTCTCTCATCGCCTTTTATTACGTCAGGATCTACATTGTCTAGTATTTCTGGAATGTAAAAACCATCATGATACAATGTAGCTAGATCCCTAAGTCTAGCATAGCTAAATACGAATTTAGATGCTTCAGGGTATCCATCTCTTGCCGCAACATCGTCCCTATCAACACTCCATGTAAGTAATTTTTCCACGTCTTCTTTATCCCACAGTTTTAATTCAGTTTTCTCAACCATGTTTTCTCTAATGTACCTATACAGCCATTGATGCCTCCTAGCTATCAATTCAAACAGTTCTTTTCTAGTAAAGACATCATTGAAGTCCTTATCCTTTAAGAAAGTAGCTCTAGTATAAAGGTAGGGTGCATAATCAAATATGTGGTTATTGAGTGTTCTATCAAAGAATGTTGCTATTGCAGTCCATCTCTCCCTCCAACTAATAGCGTTTGAGATTAGCTCAATAGCTAAGGCTGAATCAAGCAGTTCAGCCGCCATAGCTATTCTTTCAAGCTTATCCTTCTGGCCCTGAACAAGAAAAGCCAGCTGGGAAAGATGATCTGTTAACTTTTTGTGTTCTTTAATAGTGAGCCCGCCAGTTTTTAGAACGTAATCGTTTATGTACTCATAAATGCTTTCTGCTTCACTTCTTCCAGCGATCTCAAGGGTTAGGCTCTTAAACGCTTGAGCTAATAATGCAAGGTATTCTGAGAATGCTTCATCAGAGAATGAATGTATATTCTCCTCTAATATCTTCTTTGCCTCAGAATAGTTTGTATCAAAATCCTCTACAAGCTTCTTTCTCTCCAATAGTTTGGATATTATGTTTGACCTGAATTGCCTCTTCCTGATCATTCTCAGCTGCATTACTTCCCATTCTTCTTTCATTTCTCCTTTGAGGGCGCCACCTAACACTCTTTCAATTTTTAAGAGTTTTTCTTCCTTTATTAGGAAAGTTCTAATGATTTCATCTACTTTCTCCTTCGAAAAACCTCTTTTTCGAGGACCTGACATGTTATTTCTAGCTCTGTATTTTCTGATTTTCTCCTCAAATTTTTCTCGTAAAGTGTATACATAATCCTTGAACTCTTCATATGAAGAGACTTTATTAGCGTTACTCGCCACGAGATATCTTCCTCCAATTAATAGAAATGTGCCGAAGTCTAGTTCGCCTATATCTAGACCATTTGTTACCTTCTCTAAAGCCTCTATTAGCAAATTGTAACGCTTTTTATAATCACTATATATCTTCGCGTCGTTTCCTAATTCAACACCTGAGTAAAGCCTATAGTATTTTTCTAGGCCTTCTGAAGATATGTTCCTTGAAATCTCATCTAGTATCCTTTGAGCCTCTCCATACTCTTCATCCATTATACTTGTTAGAAGCCTCTCAGCTAGCTCTTTCTCATTTAACATTTCTTTCCTCCACTCTTCTACAACCTCGTCTGAGATGCCGATACCCGTGTAAATACCACCGAATGCAAGCCACATTTTCACCATATCGTAATCCCATACGGGCCCCCTCGCTCCAGCTGTACCGTCGACTATTCCTAGCAAACTCGTTGGATTACCATCCTTCATAAGGAAGTAAAGCCTAGATAAGTCGTATGCTATCTGGACTATGTTTGGATGTGGTATGCCTAGGCTGAGAATATCTAAGCCCCTGACTCCAGAGACTACATCGTCCCAGAATCCCTTATAGTATGTTATAAGCCATAGAATCTTGCCCTTCACCTTATTGATGAGGATTCTGGATATATCATTGATGCTTCCTATTTTAGGCCATTTTTCAAAATCTAATCCGTATCTTTGGAAATAATCATCTATCTCCGTATCACTTAAACCTAATTCATTAAGCTCGTCACGTAGGAGTTCAATGACCACTCGAGGCTTATCCTTAACGGTTAATAGCTCGCCGTTAGGCTTAGTCCCTATTACCCATTCGAAAATGTTATTCCCGTAACTTTCGATATTAAACCTTATATCGTCCTCGCTGAAGTCTTCTATAACATCCAGAAGCGTCATTTTTACTTCTTCCGCTAGCTTACGTAGAGTTAATTCGGAGTCAAACAGCCAGAGATTGCGATCAATTAACGGGTCTATCACTTTAATTTCTTTGGGAACATTATATCTGTACAGGCCTGAAGATACTACCTCGACAAGCCATTTCCATCTCAGTCTTCTCAACCTCCTAATCGAATGTGTTAACCCCAGGAATACATCGAACTCTGTAGTTAGACGGCTATCTTGTACCCCAGGTTTATATGAAGCCTGTATACCAACAGAACATTCCTCAAGGTCTTTGTTAATCCCCTTGTACTTTTTTGCTAGCTCACAAATATGCCCGATAAGCATGGCGACATGGTAGGCCATGTAGATGTTTACTGCTCGTGAGGGTAGATACCTTTCCTCATATAGTTTTCTAGAAACTGTTCTTAGATATCTTCTCCAGTCATCTCTAGAAGACCCTATTTTATCAAGCAGTACCGAAGCATATGGGAGGCTTCCTAGGTAAAACTTCCTAGACTTTGTACTACCAAGAATAGATTCTATTTTTTCGTAAGATTCCTCTAGCCATTCTAGAGGATCCTCATAGTCAAGCCTACTCTCAAGTATCTTATTCGCTATAGAGATTACCTTTTCATGCAGGTAAGCTGGTACATCTATCTTCTCTAATACATCCTTATCTCTAAGGCCTAAAACATAGCTTACAAACAATCCATCTTTGGGTACACAGAATCCACCATAGCCTCTGCCAGGCCATAAGATTAAATGAGTAGGTCTATAATTGATATTAGCTATCATCGAGTAAGCATTTGCATCCATTGCTTCGGCTGTTAAGGCTATAAGATTAGCGAATGCAAAGTTGTCATCTCTCGAAGCGTTCTCAAGCGTTTTCTGGCCTTCTGCATGCGATGGGTTGGGATATACGTATACTCCTTCCTTAGAGATATTTATCTTCTCGTAAAGGTTCTTTGCAGATATTCCAGCCTCTTTATCAAAAGGCCCTAGTTGCTGTCCTAAAGCAATAACTGAATCAATCTCATGGGGACCTAAGTCGACTCTGCTTGGAGCATAGACGAGATTATAGGCTTTATTTTTACCTGTAGCCGAGAACCAATAATCCTTAACCTTAGACTGTAACCCATACTGGGCAATGATCTCTTTTCTTGCTGTTGAAAACGCGAGGCTAAGCCTCTTGTTTAGATACTTGTCTACCTCAGCATATAGCGAATCCTCGGGATCAGATGTCGGGACAAGTTCAAGGTTGTCACCTATCTTATACGCTTTTAGAACCTTCTCCCTAGCCTCGCTTATCGTTAGGCCCTTGCCTGTTAGTTCGCGAACCTTGTCCTCGAGCCCGAAATCTTTAATTAGGCAGAGTTTTGCAACTTCCCTTGAGAATTTGGGATCCTTGTGTATGATGTTCAATAAAGCTCTATTCCTATCATAACCCTTCTCTACCTCTTGCCTTACGGCTTCCTCTAACTTTAATTCGTCTATGACCTTCTCAGCGCAATTAATAATATGCTCTTTATAGCTTGCGACTTTCTCTTTTACTTTTTCTTCAAGTCCATAAGTTTTAATCAAGTTGTAATTGGCCATCTCCTCTTCAAGCCAAAATCTGACCATGTCGGTCATATTGTAGCTCTGTGTAGTAACTACTATGAATGTAGGCCTTTTCGTTTTTTCCCTCCGTGCACGCTTTATGTTCTCGGCCCAATATGGGGCCATCAACCTAATAGCAGCCTCCATAATTTCATAGTCTATCTCGTATACTCCACTTCCAACTTCATGTATAAACAATGGTAGGGCTTCAACCCAGTAATCCACATATTTTAATGCCTCCAGACTAGGTGTCGCATAGACTTCGGAACCTCCTTCAATAATATATTTTTCTAATCCGAAAGAGGGCCCAGCAAAAGCCTTTAGAACCTCATTTACATACGCTATCTTTGACGCTCCCTGTTTAGAGATCCTCTGTCCAAAGAATACGAAGGCACCTCTCTTGAGGGGGGAAGACTGGAGATGACGCCTAAAGTCTAAGAGAAGCTCATGAACCTTTAAAATCTTCTCGTTGAACTTTTTCATCTCCTCGATAACCGAGTCCCATCCATGTGCACCCTCACTTAACATCTTTTCCATCAGTTCCTTTCTTCTTTTCTCTAATGAGTCTATTATATTTCTCTCAACTCTAACGATCTGGGCGTAAGGAATGTACTCATTTGAAAGCAGAGACCTGAGTATTAGAGTAGAGATATAGGCTTCACTATCAATTGTTTTAAGATACTCTAGGAGAGCGGTGGCTTTTTCCTTAAGAACATCAGTGACTTTAAAAATTTTGGATGCTGCAAGAACATAGCCCATTACCATTGATGCTCTGCCGAATCGCATATATACAAGGTCGACTCCCTTAGATCTAGCTCTCTCAGCTAGATATCTGAGGTTCTCCTTTTCCTTCTCCTCATCAAAGGTATTTTTTAGAACTTTGTATAGTTCTGTTCTACACTCAGAAGTATACTTTGCATCACCATACTCTTCTAGGATCTCACGTATTTTTTTCACATCATAGGGATAATCTCTCTCGACCTGCGAGAAAAGCCATGTAATCCATCTTTCTCTTTCTTCACCCTTTTCATCAGCAGCTTTTTTCAGAAAAGTTAGAAAGTTATTGTTAAAGTCAATGTCTTGGTTTGCAAGAATCTTCTCAATATTCCTTTTTTCGCTTGGTTCTAGACTTGCATAGACATCCAATATCTTGGAAATAACTTTTCTCAGATCCTGTAGGAGTAGGTAATAGATGAGAGATAACAATGTGAGCTTATAGATGGAAATAACTTCAGGAGCATTAAATTGATCTAATAACTTAGCGTCTAGACGGAAGGCTTTATGACTAACATCCAGTAAGCAATAGTGATCGTAGAGCAGTTTAACATGAATATGTCCACTGTATCTAATTTCTGTTTCTTTTACAAAATTATTGAAACTATCTACTATCCTCTGAAATCTAGGAGTTAAATGAGCATGTAAAGCACAATTTATTGAGAAATCTTTTATGATTCCCTTGTCAACTGTAAGTTCGATGTAACCTACTTCTCTTCCATTCCTTCTTTTAAGCCTACCATTTTCTGCAAAATATATAGGTACTATGCAAGACTTTTCGTAACTCATACGTATTTACTCCCAAAATAAATCGTGATATTGGTTTATATATTCTACGGAGTAATATTATAAGTGATAAAGTTATTGCTAATACAATATGCTTCGCTTATATCCGGTATATCAAACATCCAAAGTCTCAATCCAACTTTCACCGGTTAGAAAATAGCCTTTTTGGTATAATTGGTTTCTATTTAAAACCAAAGTTTTCTTCTATACTATAGACAAAACTTAAAAAGATGATATGATTATCTTTAATGTTACATTGAGGTGGTTAAGCATTAGCCTATTCACAGACTTAGACATCATAACTAAGATATTAGAACCGTACACCGAGAAGACATATACTAGGCGAGG
>Ga0116200_10000330_pt1 | contig 14768 bp, 14 predicted proteins | sample Mar14436cmmetaG_FD_94478 | JGI IMG/M metagenome (GOLD analysis project Ga0116200, IMG submission 94478) | Marine hydrothermal vent microbial communities from Guaymas Basin, Gulf of California to study Microbial Dark Matter (Phase II) - Marker... ... | reverse complement strand
TCATGGTCCTGTCACCTCTCTGGCTCCTAACCAGCGTGCTCTTTTCACGCAGAACCTCTGATGTCCACGCAGTCGCCGAATTTTGGCTCTCGTCTGCCGTGGGTCTCACCATAATAACACTGCTGCGATGCTTCAATTAGCTCGTGTAAGTGAGGCAATTAGGAAAATATATTTCTTAAGCTGCGTGAAATTAGAATATCTCATTCAATCTGAGGAGGAAATGACTCGTTTATGTTCGGTTTCGATCTTCCTTTTAACGAATGCGAAACTTTTATATACGGGATTCGCAGGCAACACACCAGGGGATTCCTTGGAGGGTGGCCAGAAGGACAAGAAGAAGGTCTCGCTATTTACCGAGGTAAAATTTACGTGTCCACGATGCGGCAGCGACCAGATCATCAGAGATCCTAATACTGGCGAGCTTATTTGCGCTAGCTGCGGTCTGATTTTGAGTACTGGGATGGTGGATACAGATAAGGACTGGAGAGCGTTTGATGCCGACGAGTACATGGACAGGGCACACACCGGCGCTCCCGTCACGCCGACTAGGTCCGGTTTTGGCCTAGACTCAGATATTGCCATGACGAGTGGGCTGAGCAGGAAGTCCGTTCAGACGCTAAGGAGGACTCACAGGCACGTCAGCGATGCCAGAGAGAAGGCCGTCGAGCCAGCGCTCAGGAAGATAAGACTGGCAGCAGAGACTCTCAACCTGCCGCCCGAGACCGTCGAAGATGCGGCTATGCTATACAGGAAGGCTGCTGGCGAGGGGCTAGTGAAGGGAAGGAGCATGGACGCAATGGTGGCGGCCGTGATTTATGCCGCATGCAGGAGAACTGACGTACCCAGGTCGCTAGAGGAGGTCGCAGCGCTATTCAACCTCAAGGAGAAGGAAGTTGGTAGGAGCTTCAGGTTTCTGTTCAGAAAGCTGGGGATAAGAATACCGCCTCCAAAACCGGAGAACTTTGTGTACGCTATCTGCGCTAAGTTGGGCCTTCCCGAGAAGGTGGCTACTCAGGCGATCAGGATCTTGAAGATAGCAAGGCAGCAGGGCGCCACGATGGGCCGAGAGCCTGTTGGAGTAGCTGCGGCCGCCATATATATGGCAAGCCAAGAGTTCGGGGAACACAAGACGCAGAGGGAACTCGCTCAGGCTGCCGGCGTTACCGAGGTCACCGTGAGGAACCGGTATAAGGAGCTGCTCGCAAAAGTACACAAGCTCTGGCTAGAGCAGCTTCCAGAGGACCTGAAGAGGCAGATGGTGTCCTTCCGCGAGCAGTCTGGGGAAGTGGAGTAAGGCCGCCAGATTTTTACGCCGGATAACTAAGCTGTCTGGAGGGTAGCGCGAAATGTATGTCTGCCTAAGGTGCGGGTACGTCTTCACTAAGGAGGAGATGGAGGAGTACTTCAATGTCTACAAGTGCCCTAGGTGTGGATACAGGATACTTAGAAAGGCCAGGCGAGAAACCCCTAAGAGAGTTAAGGCGATCTGATCGGTGATCGCAGGATGCCGCGCCTGCCAGGTCCCCTCAGGGAACTCCTAATTCTCGGTGCTATAGGCGTTATCTTGCTCCTGACGTTCAGGGTCGTACTCCCTCACGCGCTTGGTGTTGACTCACCAATTACGGTAGTTCAAGGACCATCAATGAAGCCAACGTACGAAGATGGCGACATCCTGATAATTAAGCGCGTCGAACCAGAGGAGCTAAGCGTTGGGGACGTGATAGTATACAGAAATCCGCTACGAGGGAACAGACTGGTCGTTCACCGGATAGTGGAAATAAAGAGCGGCCCAGAGGGTCTCACGTTCATCACGCAAGGCGACAATCCGGTCACGAATCCTCGACCCGACACCGTTGTCGTGACGCCCGACATGATTGTGGGCATTCCCGTGCTTCACATACCCATTCCGATACTCGGACACTTGCTTATGTGGCTGCAGAAGCCGGTTGCAAGAGTTCTGCTAATCTCGGCACTCGCTCTCTTGTTCGTACAAGATGCGCTTTCTTCAATGAAGGGGGCCAAAAAGGAGGAGGAAGAATCCGATACCGAGGCTGAAACGGACGCTATGGAAACTCCCTGCTGAACCTCATTTTTAAAAGGACCATAAGAACGGTGCTGCGAGACCCCCAATGCCCGAGAAAGAGGACGAGCAAGGCGAAGTCGTCGCGGGCGTCAGGTTCCCTCGAGAACCGGAGATAAACATTCAGAACGTCGTCTCTTCTGCCGATATAAGGCAGAAGCTTAATCTAAAAGAGATAGCTCAAAAGATCAAGGAGTCAAGATATGAGCCCAATAAATTCCCGGGACTCGTGCTAAAGCTCAAAGACCCCAAAGCAGCCCTCCTTGTATTCAGTAGTGGAAAATTCGTGTGCACAGGTACCAAGTCTGTAGAGGAGTCTGCGCTTGCTGTCAACAAAGCAATCGAACTAATGAAGCAGCATGGAATTAAGATCAAGAACAGGCCGCTGGTGCGGGCCGAGAACATAGTAGCCTCTGCAAAGCTATTTCGGAAAGTAGACATCGAGAAGCTTGCTATGGAGATGCCTAACACGTTGTATGAGCCAGAGCAGTTTCCAGGTCTAATATACAGGATGGACGATCCACCCGTCGTCTTCCTCGTCTTCGCCTCAGGGAGCTTGGTCTGCACAGGAGCAAAGAAGGAGGCTGACGTTAGGAGGGCGGTTTACAAGCTCAGACGTATTCTTGCGGAGGGAGGATACTTCATAATAGAGCCTCCTTCATGAGGAAGTATGAGGGAGAATCATGAATTTCGACCTATCTGAGGCCGAGGGAGAATATCTGGTTCGCTTGGCTAGGAGGGCCATAACATCATACTTGGCGGAAGGAGAGGTGCTTCAAGAAGAGCCACAGTATCCCTCCCTTAAGGAGAGGGCGGGGGCCTTCGTCACGCTGAAGCGGTACCCCTCAGGCGACCTTAGAGGATGCATAGGGTTTCCCGAGCCAATCTACCCTCTATATGTGGCCGTCATCAGGGCGGCCATAGCGTCGGCGACCGAGGATCCGAGGTTCTTTCCCGTTAAGCTCTCAGAGCTACCGAACCTGACTGTAGAGGTCAGCGTGCTATCTCCCCCCGAGCCGATTCAGGTAGGTGACAGGGAATCCATTCCGAAGGAGGTAGTGGTAGGCAGAGACGGGTTGATAATTAGGAGGGGACCGTGGAGCGGACTTCTCCTCCCGCAGGTACCAGTAGAGCTGGGTTGGGACTCTGAGGAGTTCTTAGATCAAACCTGCCTTAAGGCTGGCTTACCACCCGGGTGCTGGAAGTGGCCTGAAGTCGAGATCTACAGGTTTACTGCGATAGTTTTCTCTGAGGCCAGGCCTCTGGGACCTGTTCGCAGGGTTCCGCTAACAGAACGCACCTAAGGCTTTCGGTAGGCCCTGTCAAGAGCCCACCGAACTTCTCCACTCAACTTTACCAGCTCTTTCGGAGGGGCACCCTTTACGACGATCCCTTTCAGCATACCTCCTTCGTCCGTCTCTACATTGTAGACAGCGTTGGGGAACCTGTCGACGAGTTTGCGCAGCCTACCCTCTAGCCACCTGAGGGGAGGAAGATCAAATGGTATCTTAACCCCTTCAGCTACTTCCAAGACCAGTATTCCCCCACCCCTATTCAGGAGGATCTTACCGACGCTTCTCCCAGCTGACTTGACCTCTATCTCTTCAATAGGTGCTCCCTCCTCTCCAACAGGCATTTCCTTCTCCGGCGTTACACTTGCTACCTCGGGAAGGGGTTCCTTCTCCACGGCCTCTGCGACTCTTGGCCACGATGTGGGAGCCACCCGATCAGCCGTGGTTATAGTGATCTCTAAGAGAGCCTCATCCAGCGCGTCCAACATGCTTCTCAGCTTGACGAGTTCTCGCTCTAACTTATCTATCCTGGCCTTAAGCATGCTTCTGAGCTCAAGGAGGGTTCTAGTCCTCTCGTCTCGGCTCAACGGACCCGCCTGTGTAGTAATTTATCGACTTCCGTATTAATGACTTGACTCTACCCACCCCCAACCTCTTCACCAGGGGACCTAGCCTAGGCCCCCTTGGGGCTCCAACTAACAGCGTGTAAACCGCTGCGAAGAACTTCTTTGGCGAGATTCCAGCCGATCTGCAGGTCTCAAATGCCGCTGCCTGAATATCTTCCGCGGACATCTCTTCATCAATACTCCCGAGGAATCTCCCTATGGCCGCTACGCACGCGGGGTCTATTTGAGGCCGCTCTACCTCAATTCGAGAGCGTATGTCTCTCACATAGTTCAACGCTCTCTCGAACCAGGACTTGAAGGTAGGATCTCTCTCCAATCCCTCTGGATCCAAGCCGTAATAGTCGGCGATTATCTCGCTGACCGTCGCGAACAGCTCGTCGTATGACAGTTCTCTCCAGGGGAGGAGCCCAATAACGCTGATCAGGGATCGGAAGGTGAACTCTGGAGGCTTAGGAACTCCTTTCAACAGATACGTGTACTCAACGAGCCGCTTCACAGTTATCCTGTCCCTCTCTGAGGGTATTCTGTCTAGATTCCAGTAGAGCCTGAGGTGTCTCTCGAGGTCCTCTACATATTCCGGCGCCCTCTCAAGCGAGATCGCTCGGGTTCCTTTGTACCTCTTGAACATGAGCAGCCTGAGGCTCTCCGGAGGAGCGTACTTCAACCAGTCTTGGGGTGTGATGACGTTCCCCTTAGACTTCGAGATCTTCTCGCCAGTTGCATCTAGGAACATCTCGTACATTATCGTGAGGGGCGGCTCGTACCCTAGAATCTCCTTGGCTATCTTGGCATTGACCCTGAAGCTATCTGCTATGTCCTTGCCGTGAGGCTCGAATACGACGCCTAGAGCCGCCCATCGAGCTGCGAATTCTCCCCACTTCCAGGGCAGCTTCCCAGTGCCTCTCACGTACTTGGCCTCTCCCCTGTGGCCGCAACCTCTGACTCCCTTGAACTCTTGATCACAAACGTAGACGACCTTTCGCTCCTCTGGGATTAGCTCAATCACTCTCGTAGTGTAAATCCGGCCGCATTCCTCGCAAACCGGCCAGTAAGGGATCCAACCCTCCGGTCGGCTTGTACCGACCTCTTCTCGCACTATCTTCTCGATCCCCTCATGATTCCTCAGGATGATGTCTACGTACTCGTCCAACAGGCCAGATTTGTACGCCTGAGTACCCGAGTAGAATTCGTATTCGACTCCAAGTTTGTCGAGAGCGTCGATGAGCATGGAACTCATGTGCGCGCCATAGCTCTCGTGGCATCCCCAAGGGTCGGGGATATCTGTTACCGGCATGCCAATGTACTTCGCGTACTCTGAGGGAACGCCAGCAGGAACCTTTCTCAAACCATCCCTGTCGTCGCTAAATGCTACAAGCCTAGATTTTCTTCCCAAATCCTCTAAGGCGAGCTTAACTCCATACGCCCTGAGCGAGTCGCCAGCGGAACCGATGTGCGGGAAGCCGCTGGCGCCGATGCCTGACTCAACCGTGAGTACAGAGAAGCCCCTGTTAAGGCGCTCTTCTCTATCTACCACCTCTCTGGCTATTTTGTCGAGCCAGAACATCTGTCTCTCCTTACTCGCCAGCAGCCTCACCGCTGGCTACGAGACGTATGCTGGCTTATTAGTCCACACTCCCACTCTAAGTAAGCTGTGGCAGTCACCCAATAGCCCCTATCTTGCACTCTGTTGCTCAAGGTTGACAAAAAGTAGATGGAGAGAAAGAGGGGGTTGACAAAAACAGGCGGATAAGATCGCCCTCACACCTGGGTGAGCTCGATCTCGATGACGCTGATGTCCCTCCTGCCTCCGTCCTCGTCTATTATCTCCTCGGTGCCGGTCCTGATGTCAGTGATCTTGAGCTTCCCTGGGAAGTACTTGAGCCTTGTTATCTCGGCGACGTCAACAGCCCTGGAGATGGACCTACCCCTGGCCTTCAGGACGATCTTCTTCACACCCCGGTTAATCTGGAGCGTGGTAGCCATCACGTAGTTGATGGCAGGCTTCTTACCCACGTACACGATTCCCTCCTCGGCAGACATGACACACACCCCCTAACACTTCGTGTGATGACCCGCCAGGTCGTGGTAGCACTCCGCCTGGCAGCGAGCGGGATATGAAGCTTCATATAATAAACCTTAGCCGCCTGGTGCTAATCGATCAGCTCGTCGAGATCTAAGATCACTTGACGGTTCAGAACCCGACGAACTATCTTCACAGGAATTCTCCCAAGCTTCAACTCCAGCTCTGCGAGTTCAACGGGGTCCGTGACGCCCTCGGGGATTTCATCGTCTTTAAGAAAGAGGGGGGAGCCGGCGGCGATCTGCTGGGCTCTGAACGCTATGATTCGCGTCCTCTCATACTTTGTCAGCCTCTTTGGACCCAGCAGATCGCCCTCACTCAATTTACTCTTCCTCCTCTTCGCTCTCCTTACCAAACTTCTTGGCGGAGGCGGCTATGATGTCGTCGATCTTCAGAATCGTCTCGGCAAACTCAGCAGCAGACTCAATGGCGTTCTTAATGACCCTAGCTGGTTCGATCACGTCCTTGGCCTTCATGTCGGTTATCTCACCCGTGAATACGTCGAACCCGTAGGTGGTCTTGCCCTCGGTGTGGGCCTTGACAAGCTCGGCCATGAGCACGACTGGGTCTTTGCCTGAGTTCTCTATTAGGGTTCTCGGGATCACTTCTATGGCCTGTGCGAACTTCTGGACTATGGCCTGCTCCTTCCCACCCAGCTGCTGAGCGAAGTCCTTCAGCTTCAGAGCAAGCTCCATCTCTATGGCGCCTCCGCCGACCACGATCTTCCCGTCCTCAATAACGTCCCTGACCACGCTGAGGGCGTCGTGTACGGTTCTCTCGGTCTCGTCAATGACCTGCTTAGAGCCGCCCCTGATCAGTATAGACACGGCCTTTGGGTTCTTGCAGCCCTCAACGAACACCATCTTATCCTCGCCCACGCGCCTCTCCTCGACGACCTCTGCGTATCCTAGGTCGTCAGGCCTGATCTCCTTCACGTTTACGACTATCTTGGCGCCGGTGGCCTTTGCTAACTTCTCCATGTCAGACTTCCTGACCCTCCTGACGGCGAGTATGCCCCTCCTCGCCAGGAAGTGCTGAGCTACGTCGTCGATACCCTTCTGGCAGAACACTACGTTGGCTCCGGCCTCGGCTATCTTGTCCACTAGCTCCCTCAGCATCTCTTTCTCCTGCTCCAAGAACCCCTTGATCTGGGTCGGCGAGACGACCCTGATCTTGGATGAGATCTCGGGCTTCTTGACCTCCAAGGCGCTCTCGATGAGAGCTATCTTGGCCCCAGTGATCAGCCTGGGCATCCCAGGGTGAACGACCTCCTTGTCAATCACAAGACCTCTTATCAGGGCTGTGTCGAAGATTGAACCACCTTCCTTCTTCTCCCTCTTTATGTTGTCGAGATCAACTACCCTCTTGCCATTCTTCTCCTCAACTACGGCGAGAGCCGCCTCAACCGCTATCTCAGCGAGATGATCCTTAGCGTGAGCTACGGCCTTGGAACCCATGGCCAGCTTTGCTATCTTCTTCAGGATCTCCTTATCGTTCCAAGGAACCTCGATGGATAACTCGTCGACCAGCTCGGAGGCCCTCCTGGCGGCCTTTCTGTATCCCTCTATTATCAGAGTCGGGTGTATTCCAAGATCCATCAGTTCCTCGGCCTTGGCGAGGAGTTCGCCAGCGAGCATGACCACGGTGGTGGTTCCGTCTCCGGCGACCTGTTCCTGGCTCTTAGCCAAGTCTACCATCATCTTCGCGGTTGGGTGCTCCACCTCGATCTCCTTCATCACCGTAGCCCCGTCGCTGGTGATTATGACGTCGCCAAACGGGTCGACTAGCATCTTCTGCATGCCCTTTGGACCTAGGGTGCTCTTCACGGCCTCGGCGATAGCCTTAGCTACCGTGATGTTGAGTCTCACGGCCTCTCGTCCTCTCGTCCTAGAGGTGCCCTCCTTCAGTATCAGTACTGGAATAGCTCCTCCTGCCCCTCCTCCGGCTACCGCCATACGATTCACCTCCTCTTAGATACGCTTTCTCAGCCACTTCACCACTTCAATATACGAAGGGCTTGGCGTGACTATCGCGCTGTACCCCATTTAAAACCATTTACCAATAGCTCCGAGACCTCCGGAGTGTTCACGGCGCTGTTTTAATCCACCGTCATATGTCAGAAGTCTCGTTGACGTCAGCATTCGACCTGCTTCCGCCAGAGATCAGATCTGCGCTGGCTGCCAGGGGGATAGTGGAGCCTACTCCCGCGCAGGAGGAGGCCATCCCCCTAATCCTCAGCGGGGAGAATGTCTTACTGATCGCTCCAACTGGCTATGGAAAAACAGAGGCGGCAGTGCTCCCTCTCCTAGCGCGAATAACCCGAGAGTCATCTCGAGGAGAGGGAATCAAGCTGCTTTACATCTCGCCCCTGAGGGCTCTGAACAGAGACTTGAAGGACAGGATAAGGTGGATGGCCCAGAGCGTTGGTCTGTCTGTCGCAGTTCGGCACGGAGACACAACTCAGTCCGAGAGGCGTAGGCAGGCCGTCCAACCACCGGATGTCCTCGTCACAACTCCAGAGACGCTTCAAGTCCTCTTGGTGGGCAGGAGACTGCGAGCCCACATGAAGGCAATACGAGCAGTCGTTATAGACGAGGTTCACGAACTCGTCGACGATAAGAGGGGAGTACAACTCTCGGCGGCTTTAGAGAGACTAAAAGAGCTTGTTGGAAGGCATTTTCAGGTAGTGGCGCTCTCAGCAACAGTAGGAAATCCTGAACTTGTTGGAAAGGTCTTCTTTGATGGAGAGCCCTTCCGTATAGTCGACGTGACAGCGACTAAGGAGATGAAGCTCAAAGTCCTCTACCCAGAAGTCACAGATGAAGATGTTGAGGTGGCGAGCAGCGCTGCGACCGATCCAGGGGTCGTGTCGCGCCTCAGAACCATCGTGTCGATAGTCTCCGAGAGCGAGTCGACTCTACTCTTCACCAACACACGGTCTGCGGCCGAGGCCCTCGGTCACAGGCTCTCGAGGTGGTTCCCCAGGCTGGCTGTTGCGGTTCACCACAGCTCACTCTCGAGAGACGTTAGGATAGAAGTAGAGAAGGCTCTCAAGAGCGGCGAGCTAGACACTCTCGTCTCCACAAGCTCCCTTGAGTTGGGCATCGACGTGGGTCATGTGGACCTCGTGATCCAGTACATGTCCCCGAGGCAGGCCACCAGGCTCGTGCAGAGGGTTGGGAGGAGCGGCCACAGGGTTGGGGAAGTCAGCAGGGGAGTGATCATAGCCTCAGATCCGGACGAATTTCTAGAAGCTCTGGCGTTGTGTAGGCGAGCCAAGTCGGGTGAGCTAGAGGAACCCAAGGTCCCGCAGAAGCCTCTCGATGTGGCACTTCACCAGGTCGTTGGGATGTTGTTGGAGTACCGGAGTCTCCCCACGAGGAGAGCGCTGGCCACCCTTAGGAGGGCCTATCCCTTCAGGACACTCAGCGGGGAAGAACTCCTCAGAACGCTGAGATACATCCACTCGACTTGGAATAGGCCCCTCTGGCTGTCCGACGATGGAGAAATTGTCTCGCTCCCCGCCAGGAGGGAAAACACCTACAGGTACTACTTCGAGAATCTATCGACGATACCTGACGAGAGGAGGTACCCGGTGGTCGACGAAGCCTCAGGCATGCTAATCGGATATCTCGATGAGGCTTTCGTGCTTGATCACCTGTACCCAGGGGTCAAATTTGTATTCAAGGGGGCTGTCTGGGTCTTCAGGAGAATAGAGGCGAATAGAGTAATCGTATCGAGGGCTGACGATCCTACTGGGGCCATTCCAAGCTGGGTTGGTGAGGATCTGCCAGTGCCCATGGACGTGGCCCTCGAGGTCGGCCGGATTCGTCGACTCGTCCTAGAAGAGACGAGGAGATCTGGGGTAAAGGCAGCCGCTAGGAGAGTGATAGAGGAATACCCATTCGCGTCGATCGAGGATGCTACTAGGGCGCTCGCTATCATTGAGGATCAGGTCAACTCAGGAGTTCCCACAGGCACGGATAGGCAGATCGTGCTGGAAGGCTTCTCCAATTACGTCGTTGTGCACGCCTGCGCTGGAACCCTAGTTAACAGAACTTTGTCGAGGCTCCTCTCACACATCATAGTCGAGTCAACCGGGCTTGGAGTCCTGTCGAACGAGGACCCATACAGAGTGATCCTGCGCCCAGCCAGCGTCGAGGTAGTTATGCAGGCTATAGACAGGCTCAAGGCGGAGGACTTGGAATCTCTACTGCTTAAGGTGTTGCCTAGAACGGGGAGATTTGCAGTAAGAGTCTTACAGGTCGCGAAGAGAATGGGGCTGGTCTCCAGGTGGGCAAGCGTCAGGGAACTCAGCCTGAAGAAAATCGTAGAGGCCTACGAAGGAACGCCGGTATACGAGGAAGCCATCTCCGAGTCGCTGCTCAAAGATTACGACATACAGGGCCTCAGAACTCTCTTGGAAAGACTCTCCTCTGGTGAGATTGAATTGATAACTGTGAAGGGACGCGAACCCAGCCCAATAGCTTGGCTCGGTCTCCAAAGATCCCAATTTTATCTGGAGATACTCCCACCAGAGAGACTCGAGCAGATACTCCTTAGAACTGCCAAAGCCAGGATCCTTAGCACCGATTTGGTGGTGGTCTGCCCCTCTTGCTGGTCATGGTGGACCACGATCAGGGTGAGCACTCTCTTAGAGTCGACCCAAGGGCTCAGATGCCCGGCGTGCGGTTCAGAGGCCTTGGCTGCCTTCTCAGGGAAGTGGGCCCAGAGGGCGATTGAAGCCGTGGAGGCTGCCAGGGAGACAGGTAGACCGTCCGTGCCGGACTCAGAGCTAGCCGATCGTGCTTTCAGACTGGGTCTCCTGACAAAGAGGTTCGGGAAGACCGCGCTCGTTGCATCCGCCGCGAGGGGGGTAGACCCCGAAGATCTCAGGGATCTCCTCCTAAAGCACTCGACGGTCGATGACGACTTCTTCAGAGAACTCGTGAGGAGAGAGTCAGAGGCCATTAGGAGGAGGCTCCTGTAGGCTCTATAGGGAACGTCAGCACCTTCTTAACTGCGATCAAGAAGACGGCCATCATGACGACTGCGATCAATAGCAGGGCGAGGACGACCCATGGCTGTATTTCCTCCCCGTAAGCAAAGAAGAAGGGCCCAATTATCACAAAACCACCCTTGGCCTCACCGGCTCTGAGTGATCCGAGCGCGAGCAGAAGTGTTCCCATGAATATGAGAGAGACTCCTAGCAGCAGTATTACAGCCCTGTAGAAGGCTGATTGGACTTCCTCAGAAATTGAAGCGTTCCAAACCACTCATTATCCCCCCCAGAATGCATAGAGAGCGAGCAGTGTTATCACCATAACGAGCCCAGTTACCATCAGCAACAGCAGCATCCCTCGAGTCAGGTTCCTCCCGAAGACTATTGGTATTGGTCCGATCAATATGATGCCGCCTACACTGGTCTCTCTTACCTCTCTCCTCTCTGCTCTGGGGGGCAGTAGCAGCGATAAAATCACGAGCAGAACTCCTGCGCACAACACGACCAAGCCAAGCGTTTGGAGTTCGTTCATCCAATCACCTCCTCACCGAACTTCCGATCCTCCCAACAAATCTCCGCTCACCTAAGACCTTCAGCACCTCCCCCCCTCTCAACTCCCTATTAGGGTGTGGGTAGTCAGTCCTCCCCTTCCTATCGTAGACGGCCACCACGATCACGTTCATGGACTGCTCTACCTGCGACACCAGCATCCCTTCGAGCCTTCCTCTGACTGGCACAATGGCGTAGACAGGAGCTCCCTCCTCGAATTTGGGAGACTTAGGCTCGAGTTTGGAGAGGTCGATCGATGCTACGATCTCAGCTATCCTGTCCCCGGCTCTCCCATCTCCAAATGGGTTTGTCACTTTTCTGGCTCTTCTCTTCCACACAGGATTGTAGAAGAAGTCTCTCAGAGTCTTTACGATCCTCCCGGGGTGCGCCCCCACGACGAGACCCGCGCCTAGCTCAACGATCTCTGGCCTCTCCGTGTTGTCTCTAAGAACGGCGCAGGGCACGCCCAAGGTGAGAGCTTCCTCCTGAACGCCCCCTGAGTCCGTGGCGACGGCCGTAGCCGAGTGGAGGAGCGTTAGAAAGTCTAGATATCCAAGCGGCTTCGTCAGCTTGACGTGAGGAGCCCTCAGCAGGTCGTTTAGCAAGTTCCTCTCTCTCAAGACTCTGGCTGCGTGTGGATGGACGGGCCACACTACTTGGGCCTCATCTAGCTCTAAGAGGGCCTGAACAATGCCGGCCAGCCTCTCAGAGTGCTCCAAGTTCTCCCTTCTGTGCACCGTGACCAGCAGGTTCAGCTTAGAGGGATCGACTCTGAGCTTCTTGAGGATCTTCGACTTCTCCCTCGCGACGGGGAGCATCGTCTTAACGGCGTCAACGACCGTGTTTCCGGTGAGCTTAACTCTGGAGGGCGGTATCCCCTCGTTGAGCAGGTTCTCCACGGCCCTCCTAGTGGGCGCGAAGTTTAGAGCCGCTAGGTGGTCTGCAACCCTCCTGTTGAGTTCCTCTGGCATCGTGTAGTCGAAGCTCCTCAACCCAGCCTCGATGTGTAGGAAAGGAATCCCCAGCTTCGTGCATGCCAGCGCTGTGCCGAGTACGGCGTTCGTGTCGCCCACGGCCAGAACAGCCTCTGGGAGTAGCTCGCCCAAGATCTCCTCCGCTCTGACTATCGTCTCTGCCGTCTGGTAGGCGTGGCTTCCAGACCCCACACCCAACTCTGCGACGGGCTCAGGCAGTCGAAACTCATCGAGAAACACTCTGCTGAGCTCCCTATCGTAATGCTGCCCTACGTGAACTATGTCGACTGGGAGACCTCTCTTCTGGAGGGCGTGTATCACCGGCGCAGCCTTAATGATCTCAGGTCTCGTTCCAACAAAGAATAGAAGGCTTCTTGGCATACTCTCGCTGACAGGCCCGCGCCACCTTTTTTAAAGTCGGCGTGACCCCGCCTCCCGGCGAGCACGGCCTCGATACAGGGCAGAATAGGCGGGAGAGGGGATCTAGATGCTCATTCCAAAACCCGTGAAGAAATTTTACGCTTATACGACCAAGAACCTCCGTCGCGAGCTGGCGGAGGCACTCGTAGAGTTTGATGAGGTTCATATGGAGAGGCCCGAGGGGATCCCAGGGCTCAAGCCGCCGGAGGATGTCTCTATCGAGCATCTTAGACTCTACACCGAGCTTAGAAGGGCCGCTGAGAGAGTTATAGCTCATTTAGGGAGAGTACCCACTCCTGAGCAGTCCAGTTACGATCTGAGCCTCGACGAGATAAGGTCGCTACCTGAGCATGTGGATGCTGCCATAGGACAGCTCCTAGAAGTTCAGAGAGAGCTAGACCTAGCAGCATCGGCGAAGAGAATGCTGAAAGATTTGTCCAAGAGGAGGGCAGAGCTGGAGAGCAGGGTAGCCGAGATAGAGGAGATGATCAGGCAGTACTACGAGGCGGCGGCTGCCGTTCTGGAGACGGATCCACGGAAGCTGAGGCTGGCCCGAGCCCTATTGGAGGCCGACAGGAACTTGGCGAGGATCATTTACTTGGTAGAGGCTGGACTCTCCCCCTCTTCCTCCACCTCAGACAGAACTGAGGTTACAAAACGCGCTATATCGTCGATAGAGCCACTCACGGCCGAACTAGCGGAGATAGAACCACACATGAGTGAGGAAGAAGCCGAACAAGTCAAATTAACCCTCTCCCGCCTTGAGGAACTCCTCAAAGTAGCGTTAACTAAATTCTCAGATGCTCAGTCAGCTGAAGAGAGCTTGGCTGAGATGAGGCTCGTCGAGCAGATGTGGTCGAGGATAGTCGAGGCCAGCAAGAAGGTTCCTGAATTAGCGCCCCTCCTAGCAGAAAGGGAGCCGAAACTAGAGCGTCTGAAGCAGGAGATGGAGGCAATAGAAGCAAGGAGAGATCAACTGATCAAGGAGGGACTGGAGAGACTGGAAGAGGCCGGAGACACGGCTCAGCGGCTCAGAGACACCATAGCAAGTTTCAGAGCGAAGGCTATTACCGTGAGGGCCGTTGAGGCAGGGGAGGCGAGCTACAGGATATCTGAGCTGGTGAAGGAGGCGCAGCCTCTTCTCGCCGAACTCTCAAAACTAAAGGAAGAGATCGACAAGCTCTCAAGATATGCAGACAAACAAGCCAAGAAAGATCTAGAAAAGAAGAAGGAAGATGCCATTAAACTCCTAGAAGGGCTGTTCTCAAAGATCGTCTACGGATTAAGGCAAATCAGGCCTAAGGCGGCGGCAGAGAAGCTAGAGACAGAGTACATGCTCGAGGGAGTCGAACTCGTTTTAGTTCACGGGTGGGTGCCGGAGGATAAACTAGACGAATTAAAGCAGAAGCTCTCCAATAGGCTTACAGGTTTTGTTGGTATCGAGTTTGAAAAACCCAGCAAAGGAGACAAGCCGCCTACCTATGTGGAAGTGAGCCGGATATTCCGACCCTTCAGCCTCTTGACGCATAAGATGTACGGTTTACCAAAGCCTAGAGAGTTGGATCCAACTCCAGTAACCGCGATCCTGTTCTCCCTGATGTTCGGCTTCATGTACGGCGACTTGGGTCACGGCTTAGTACTTGCCGCATTGGGAGCGCTCCTGCTGAAGAAGGCTAGGAGCGATAACATGAAGGACTTCGGCGGAGTGATGCTGTCCGCTGGAATCGCGGCTGCGGCTTTTGGCT
>Ga0116200_10000326_pt1 | contig 14806 bp, 16 predicted proteins | sample Mar14436cmmetaG_FD_94478 | JGI IMG/M metagenome (GOLD analysis project Ga0116200, IMG submission 94478) | Marine hydrothermal vent microbial communities from Guaymas Basin, Gulf of California to study Microbial Dark Matter (Phase II) - Marker... ... | reverse complement strand
CTTATATGCTTTTTGCACAATTTTTAATAAAAGAGGGAGTTGAATGACAGGTAAAGAAGGAGTAAGACGGGTAGTTTGGCTTCCTAAGGAATTAGACTATCAAGTCGAGTAATTTCGCAAGGAAATAGGCTACAGTAGAAGCGCTACGTACCGTTATATGGCAACAAGATTTCTGGAGGAAAAACTTCTGTCAAAAAGAAGAAAGATTCACCTTCGCCCCTGGGAGGAAGTTATCGGAAAGTTAAAGGCAATAGAAACTAATTCTGATGCCATATCTGCGGTTATAACGTGCACCCAAGATGTAGAACTAGTAATAACATACCCCAGAGACTCTCCGGAAGCCGCTGTTCTAAGAAGCTTAACCAATCTGCTAGGAGAAAAAGTAAGCGTAATAAGAACTGACCATCCTGAAAAGCCCCTCATAGTCAAGCCCATCAAGTCGCCGTCAAACAGGCATAATCATAAGCCCCGAAATTTTACAAATACCATAACCCGTGCAAAAAGCCCCGAAAAATGAACAGAACATACAAGTCCCGAAAAATAACCTCGACCCAAGTGGGTGGAGGTCAATATTCGGGCCTTTGGGGAATTTTGGGCATTTTGTTAAAAATCGGGGCTTATTTAATGATTGCAAATTTTGTAAAATTTCGGGGCTTGTAATGATGGTTACTAATCTTGGCCCGACGATTCCAGCTTAAGAGACTTACAGATTTTGTTAATACTACACCTTGTGAAGATGATGTATACCAGACCAAAATATCTCACTTTTTAATTCGTTGCCCTAATTGCAATAGTACTAATCTTATTTGTAGAGGGTGGCGGAGAAATAAGCGGAAGGGTGCCGTTAGGATATACAGCTGCAAGGATTGTGGGCGTAAGTTCTCCGACACGTTTCCAGGTCATCTGCCTTTGCATATCGTCTCGGATATATTTGACTTGGCTGTTAGAGGTATGGCGCCAGGAGATATTGCCGAAATAATATCGAAAAGATACGGTTCTTCATTCGATGTCTCTCCTCAGACCATTATGAACATAATCAAGCGATGGATACGACTTTTCCAGAAGTTTGAAGATAAGCGTAAGCACAAACTGAATTCAGAAGAATGGCAAATTGACGATACTCCACAGATTTTTCCAAAATCAACCAAGAATTCAAGATGTATTTGGATTACCAACGTTTTAGCTGTGGAGCCACGCTACTGGCTTTCCGCGTATGTATCTGAACAGCGCACAGAAAAAGCGTCCATCCTAGCTCTAGAATTGGCATATAAACGCGCAAAATATGGCCCAGTAAGATTTAGGTGTGACGGGTATAAGGGCCATAAATCAGCGATTCACAAGGTTTTTCCTTTCGCCATGATAGATTCCAAATCTAAGGAGGAGGATTTTGGGCATATCAATTTGATTGAAAGCCTCCACAGCTTTATTCGCCGTAGCGGCATAAAAAAGCGCGGAAGATTTCGCTCAATTGAAAACCTACAGGCATTCTTGGAACTTGTCCGAGTTTACCACAATTTTCTGCGTCCCCATGGCGCCATAGGCACTACTCCCGCCGCCAGAGTAGGAATTGCGCCCATGTTCAGTAGTTGGAATGATCTCTTACGTTATGTCCACCGGCATCTAAAATAAGGTCCAGCCAGCTTTTCTTTTTTGATACGAGACCAGCAACTTGGGCCGGTGTCTTTCCACCCAACGATTTGTGGCCTTTTATGAAGTTATAATATACTTCAAAGCCTTTTGTAAAGGTATTAGCAGATTCCTCGTTTTGAAAGCCGCCCATAGTTTTGACTCTATTTTTCAGCAAGCCGTTGAATCTTTCAATCTTGTTGTTAAAACCAGCGGTTAGCGGTCCTTTGATATGGATTACATCGTTGTTTTTGCCTTTTGATCTAAATTCCCTTTCTATGGCCACTTGATAAGAGCTTAGGCCATCAGAAACCAGCTCGATAGGCCTCGTCGTAGATAATGTTAATCCCTCCTTGATTAGTTTTTCAGCCTCTTCGGCTCCACGCTTACCACTTATCCGTAACGCCAAAAGGAATCTCGTTTCGCTATCTAACAGTCCCCAAACCACCATGTGTCGTCCAGAAACTCTAACCACAGTATCATCCATGTGCCACCTAATGGAACAGTTTGCCCTCATTCCTTTAACATAGCTGTTCACTATTTGAACGTATTTTTTAATCCAATTGTAAACTGTGCTATGACTAACCCTAATCCCGTAGGTTAACTCAAGATGCTCAGCTATTTGCCGAAGACTAACACCTCTGAAGTATAGGTCTAACGCGGAAACTATTGCCGCAGCTTTATTTTTCATGCCCCTGAACGCTGTTCTGTCCACAAATTTAACTTTGCACCTCTTACAGAAATATCTCTGTACTGGTCCGCTTTTGTTGTACCTAAAGCCGCGCTTAATGACAAATTGCCTAGATTTACAGTTAGGGCAATGTGGTCTTTCATGATTATGTCTAGTGCCAGATGTTAAGCTCTGTAATAGCATATAATAACGGACGGCATAAACGTGTTTGCATGCCTTTTTATGCTTTAAGAAATCTTCGCATGTGCAGCACCATTTCTTTTTTTGCCAAGTTACTCGGTAAGACTTGTCAGGGTTTGACTCAGACCGAACTATGAACGTTGTTTGGCTTACCGGAAACACATGATTATTTACAACTAATCTTATACCCTTCATCTCACGTTTGCTTAACATCGACCCTTTCCCCCTCACTTGTTTATCTAGGCGTTGCTTCTTCAGCAATTATAGTGGCGGTCATTACAGTAACAGAAATGCATAAGGCAACCGAAGAAGTCAATGCAATACCACCTGAACATATTCCTATCCGTAAGACTCCATCTTGATCTAACGCATCCAATTCACACACTTCTCCTTTTAGTCTTTTGAATTCCGTGACAGAATTCTAGTTTCTAGGGCTGCAAGAACCTTTGTGGGAAATGTCTTGATTTCTTTGTATCTGTTTTGGCGGTAGTTGAAGTCGCGTTCATCTCTTTGTTCAAGGCTTTGGACTAGTGCAAGAAACTCGTCGAATATGGGCTCTAATATTTCTAGGAAACTATGTCCCTTTTCTATCATGACTCCTGTATCAACTATTCCGGTCGTTGCTATGTCGTACCATACTTGTAGGTGAATGGCGTATTCTGTTAATCGCACTATGTAAAGTCCACGTTCCGGCACTGTACGCTTTATTTCCCTTAGAACATCGGGTGCTATTCCTGCATTAGGTATAATTACATATCCTACATTGGCGTTGAGCCCGCGCATATACTCTGCTACTTTCTTCACCTTTTCACGAATTGCCCCAGCATCTTCAGTTGTCACCTCATCTGCCACTATCCTTATCCTATGATTATTAATGAAAACATCAGGCTGGTACTGCCCAATTCTCTCCTTAAACTTCACTTCTCCGTTATTCGGCCAGAAAATCGTTGTAATTCTCTTAACGCTTTGCTCATGTAATGCTTGTGCTGCTCTAGCCTCCGCCAGTTCCTCTAACTGAACCCTAAGCGGATCCTTCTCCAACTCACATATCTTATGTTTTAATGCTTTTATCTCCTCGTATAGTTGGGCGTGTTCTTTTTGCTCTATTCTTTCAAAGGCTGATTCTAGTTTAGCTATGGCATTAGACAACCTATTTACGGCTTCACTCTGAATCTTGGTGTTTTTATCGGTTATTTCTTTAAAGGCCTCAGCAGTAGTACTGCTTAACGTACTGTAAGTTTCCTTCAGTAAGCTAACGGCACTCTGAATCCTCTCAGCATACTCACTATAAAGCTTTTCACGGAGTTCCCTTGAATCCCTATCTTGCTTCTCTCTAAGCTTTTCAATTTTCTCCTCAAAGCCTTCAAGGAATTTCATTCGCTCTTCTAATTTTGCTAGCTGCGTCAAGGTTGCGTTATTGTTACTGGTTAGTTTGGAAGCTTTTGGAAGTAGCCCCTTTCTTCTGAGGATGTAGTACGTCGTCGATCCAAGTATTATTAAGAGGATTATTTGTAGGAGCATCTATATCACGCTCATAACACTTGTTTGTCTTATTATAAGACAGGTAAGACAGGAATATAAGCTTTTCGCTTAAACTAAGATTTATAAACGAAACAAGACAAATACTTAAAATAGTGATCGTCAATGGCTAAAAAAACTTGGTCGACAAGACTGGATGAGAAAACCGAGAGAAGAGTAAAAGAACTTATTGAGAAATCTGGATTGAAAGAAGCTGAGGTCTTACGAAGATTAATCATTATTGGGTTAAAAAATGTCAAAGAGGCCGCTGATTTACTAAAGATATAGACCGTGCAATAAAGGTAGACTACTGAACTTTACGGGTCGCTTTCTGCTTCCTCTTCGACTTTTTTCCTTTTCTCTTCAATTTCATTGAAATTTTTGCCCCAGAAGACTTCTATGGTGTCTGGATCGCCTTCTAGAGCTTTAAGCTCAATTACTATCTCTTTTCCACAATGCGGACAGTTAAAGATCAATGTTTCACCAAAACTAAAATGGTGTGCCTGAATAAGCTCGAATAAGTTTTCCTCTTTACCCAACTTAATCACCTCCTATTGCAACTGCTTCCTAAAGTATGCATTTCTATTCTATTTTAACGTTACATAATTTTTTTCTGAACGTGCTGATGAGCTAAGAGAAAAACTTATACTTCGAACAGGCATAAGTTTTTTATAGACCAAAGTTTGAGGGGGATAATTTTGGTCCGCGATGTATGGGACGCATATGGGGAGACGCTTTTAGAACTAATTAAAGACGCCATGAGAAATAATGACTTTGACCTGATACGTGGAATACAGTCATTTGATGTTTCAGTGTGGACTGGTCTTCAAGGTGTAGAAAATATAATTTGTACTCTCCTCAGCCTTACTGTTGATATGTCAGTGAACGCCCGGAGGGAGGCAGCTGAACTTAGAAGGAGGTTAAGGGAGGACGAGGAGCATTACAGGATTTTAGGAACATACGACGCCATAAGGAGGAGGATAGAAAGGCTTGAGGGCAGATGGATTTATATGCCAATTCTTAGAGCTAGCTGTAGAGGTTTGAAAAATCTTTTAAGGAATCTTATAATTCTTCGTGATCATGGATTTATAGAGATAGATGGCGAAGATTTTGAAACTGCAAATGTACGCCTTTCCCCTTCTTTGTGGGGTAGGATTATCGAAGAAGTAAGTAGTCGAGGATATGAAACTCATGTCTTTGGTAGTGCAATTGGTAAAATGATTGCGTTGGGCATTGAAGGTAAGGGATTTAGACAGTTAAAACCTATTTTTATGGCTTTACAGACTGCAGAGCAAAACAACGGAGAAATATCAATGGAAGAATTAAGAAGAAAATATCAAGTCGTCAATTTGCCATATAGACATCTGGCCAACATGATTAAACGAGATAATAAGAAACATGCAGATATAAGGTTGCTTGCTTATTATGATGACAGAAGGGCGGTATTTATGCCGCACACTATTAGAGCGTACAGAGAGTGGCGAGCACGTGCCTTAAGTAGAGTAAGAGAGTGGAGAAGAGGATTAAGATGAGCGAAAAAGAGTATAGAATCTACCCTCCAGCAGAGATTCCTGTTAGCGAGCATGATGTTAAGGGTACAGAATATAAAGAGATACTAGAAAGAGTGGCGAGAATTATTTATCATCAGAAGAATTTAGGTATTAAGGAGGGAATTAAGGGTTTTATCTTCTACGGGGAAGTTGGTATTGGTAAGACTTTTGTTGCTAAGGCCATTGCTTCAAAGCTTGGGTCCTACCTCATCTTTGTTGATGGTGCAGATATTGCACGTGCATATTACGGACAATCGGAAAGACAAATAGCCAATCTTTTTAGGGAAGCTGAGAAGCGACCACATACAATAGTATTAATTGATGATTGTGAATCTGTTTTTCCAAAAAGAGATTGGATCAAAGGGCAAAGTTGGCATGTAGCCCAGAACAATGTTTTTTTCCATTGTCTTGATAACCTTGATACAAGCAAAGTTGTGGTCATACTTACTACGAATAGATTTGATTTAATTGACAAGGCGATAATTGATAGGTTATACCCTATTGAATTCCCATTGCCTAGTAAACAGACTCTAAAAGAAATAGCCCGGCATAAATGTCTAAAACTCAGAATGACAGCAGACGAAATAACGAGGGCAATAGAAGCATATCCCGATAATTTCAAAACAGTCAGAGATGTTGAAAAATATATAATCGAATACTATATTCGTCACGTTGAAAAAATTCCTTCCGATCGGAAGGAATTTTAGGAGGGGAAAAAATGGCTTTTTTATTGTTAAAGCGTTAAATAAGAATGTTGAGACAATACTAAGGGATTGGTTCAATGGACGGTACAGAAAAGAACTGCAAAAGTACTTTATAAGAAAACTTGAGCGTGGCATCTACCTAATTAGCGCAAATGGAGAAATACTCGCCTTTTTATGGGCATTAAAAAAAAGGTATGGAACGGAAATTGATATATTTGTAGCAACTCCATTACATGAATGGAACATCCCGAAAGAGGTAAAAGAAATATCTGAGTACTTACGGAAAGAAGTAAGAAAAAGAAAATTTGATAAAATGAAAGGGTCAAGTCGTGAGGAGTTGAGAAAAATATGGCTAGACTGCTCTGTGATTTCGAGAAAAGAATAATAAGAGAAATAAAAGAGTCCCGCCTAATCAGAGGAGAACTCTCAATAACTATTCGAGAAAGATTACAGAAAATAATTGACGAATTCGCTGATAGGTGGGTACGGAAATGAGCGAAATTGAAATCACAATAGAAAATATAGGAGCCTTTGACACTCAGAAATCATTTAAGATAAAAAAGGGAATCAACATAGTTAAGGCCCCAAACGCCGTTGGAAAAACAAGTTTGGTAAAAGCTTTGGAACTAGCAATCTTGCCTGACAATGAACTAGGTGACAAAGGACATTATATGCATCTATTTGCAACGGACCCACTTGCAAGAGCCATAATAAACATCAAAACAAAGGGAAAAACATGGAGCAGAAAATTCAGAAGAAGCGATGGAGGACTATTTTCTGTCGGGGATCCTTTCTATGAAGATGGTGTTAAAGCATCTCTCGTATGTTTCGCGGTACCAGAAAATAAATTAATTAACCTAATGCTCTCAGGAGAATCTATAAAAGGTTACATCGAAGAATTCTCTGACAGCCGCTACTATAAACTTGCCATAGAATTTCTTAAAGACGAAAAGGAAAATAGCTTACGCAGACTTCAATATTATCGTGACCGCCTATTTCTACTCGATGAACTTAAAGAAAGATTAAAAAAAGAGAAAGCAAAACTAACTGACCTAGAAAAGCAGTTAAAATCATTACCTCCAATAGATCATAAAACGTTACTCCAGCAGAAAAGGATAACAAGCGAATATGAAGAGAAATACAGAAAAATGAGCGAGTTAAGAAGAACCTTAGGCAACCTTCAAGGGCAAGTTGAAGAAATAAACGAAGAAATAAAAGATCTGGAGGCCCGCATAAGATCTCAACATAACCTAATCGAAGAAATTGAAAAACAACATCCAATAATAGATGCAGAAATTGAAGAAAAATATGAACAAATCAACTCAATGCAAAGACAACTCGAAAGGCTGAAACGAGAACAAGAATATATTGAAGACCAGCTTAAAATAGCCCGCGAAGTAGTCGTTAAAAGGCAACAATATAAAGATAAAATTTGCTTTGCATGTGGTCGCCCTCTCGACCCACAATCTTTAGCAAGACGTATAGATTACTTAACGTCCCGTTATACCGACCTAGGAGTGGAAATAAAAGACCTCCAAGGAAAAATTGGTACGCTTGAAGCCAGCAAGCGTGCATTAGAAGAAAAAAAGCAAAGGTTACTAAGTTATAGAGACAGCCTAAAAGACTACAAAAGCAAATTACAAGAGCAAGAAAGGAAAAAGCAACAAACAGAGCAAAAAATTTCTAAACTCATTAAAGAAAAAGAGAAACTCCAAGCAGAGATCGAGAAATTAGAAAAATACATCGATAAACAAATCAAGGACTTATTAGACCGCAGAACAACCCTTGAAGTTGATATTGAAACTCAAAAATCAAGAATAAAAACACTACAAGCGAGAATAGAGGAGTTGATAGAGGAAACTAAACCCGCTGAAAAACTTGAAAAACGTGTACTATTTTTGGAGGCTGCACTAAATCATATGGAAAGAAGATCCAAAGAAATCTTAACTGCAATAGTAAAAAGGTTTAATGAAAGAGTAAACGAAATATTCGACCTTCTCGGGTTCAAAGAATTCCAAAATATCGAAATCGATGATATCGATTTTAGAGTACACGTTTACAGGACTAGAGGTGGACAAACAATTAAATGGCCGCTTGAAGCATTAAGCACAAGCGAAAGAATAACGTTAGCTGTGGCCTTCCTAATAGCAGGAAAACAAGAATATCTCCCGGATTTTCCATTCTTCATACTCGACGAGCTTGTTACGAGTTATGATCCCACCCGATTCGAAAAATTAATCAACTACATCGCCAAGGTTACTGACTATGTCATAGTAACAGCCCTCGCCCCCGAAGAACAAAAAGAGATGGTAATAGAACATGTCAGAATTTGAAATAGCAAAAATTTTCAAAGTTAAAGACAGTATTGCTGTAATAATCCCCAAAAAAATAGCAGAACGCATAAACCTAGAAAACGGGCAATATGTCAAAATCTCCATTAAAAACGGGGAAATAATCATAGAAAAAGTCTTTCAAAATAATAAAGCCGATACAACCACTCTGTGACATTCATCGCATCACTTTCTATGTCCTTTTTACTTTATTGAATTTTTGCATTCTCAGGAAGACCTTAAAGCGAAAACAACTAATTTGTTGGTTACAATCTTTACTACATAGTAGCAAATTGCAACAAATAAGAGGTGTTTTACGTGATTGAAGAAAATCGAATAGATTTTTTAAAGGAAAGATTGAATGAACTAGACCTTATAGGACTAACTGGAAGCACTACCTTTACAACAGAATGCCCACTAATTTTATTAGAGGGAAAAGAAGCTGAAGTAAAAGAAGAAGACATAGCCCTAATAGTTAATAACGGTAAACCGGATCACTTCCTTCTCGCTATATGCAGAAAAGGATCTGGTATTAACGAAAATCTTAAGGTCGGAAGTTATAGTCCCGGAATAGCTTACGTCCGCTCCAAAGGAGAGCCTCCATCCAGAGCAAAAGAATCATATCACTTCACCTTGCCATTTATAGGAAAACTGACACAGAACGGATTAGAGACAAATGATACAATTGTATCGCCAGGGTCTAGGGTTTACCTATTTAAAAGAGAAAGAAAAAGCCATAATCCACTTGATTTGATAAAACCAGCCGAACATGTATGGGGCGGATATCTAGCCACATCCGAAGGAAACTGGCCAATTCCATTTAATAAAAAATTTATCCCATACCACATAGGAGTCTTCGGTGCAACTGGCTCTGGAAAATCTATGCTCGCCAGACACCTTCTAATTCCGCTACTAAAAGCCGCAGGATACGGGGTTCTAGTTTTCGACTGGGAAGGAGTCGATTATGCTCCATACTTCAAAGAACAATGCACTTCCATCGTAGACTTCAAATTCGATGCTTTTACCATAGCTGAATATATCGTAAGGATGGCTGACATATTTGGGTATAATAGAGAAGAAGCCCCGGTTCCCTCTTCTGTGATTCATGTAATAACAAGAGAAGTAGGCGAACACCAGAGATGGTGGGATTCTCTAGGAGATCTAAACAATGGAGACGAACTACGTTCCCGCCTTAGACAAGAAGCTATCAATGCTCTGTCACGCAGACCACGCTGGAATGATTATGGTCAACTATGGACATTTAAATTAGACTCTGGACTAGCAAAGATTTCTGATGAAGATTGGAACCTCCTACTTGCCCTTAGCCGAGGCTCACTAATTGATAAGTTTCCTCTACCAACTCCTGGAAAAATATGCGTAATTGACCTAAGCGAAGTGAGTGACGAATTAAAGCTTGCCTTCTTTTCAAAGCTATGCAGCAAAATAATTTCAATGATGAGAACTGCTTATCAAAGAAAGTTAAATCTTGCTTTAATCATCGACGAAGCGCCACAATATTGTCCCTTCGAACCAAAGGGGTTACAAACTAAAACAACAGAATACATCAAAAACCTATGTGCATTGGGTAGGAAACGTGGATTATGTATAGTACTATTATCTCAAGGTATGGCAGGAGAAATAGGAATAAATGCTGCAGTTAGAAGAAATCTGAATACATTATTTATTGGTCAAATACATCCTCTTGATTTAGAAGAAGTAAGCAAAAGACTTTCCCCGTTTGGAATACGCCCAGAGGAATTATTATCATTAGATCCAGGCAAGTTTTATCTCACAGGTAAGATGAACCCGTCTCCAATCCCCTTGTTAATCTCATTTAAAATTGACGGAGGAGAATAACTAATGTCGCTAGAGGAGAACCCTTTACTTACTCTCCCCAGACCTATTGTTGACGCCCTATTTGAAAACGCAAAAAAAGAGGCATTAAGAGCTAAGGCGAGGATATTGGAACTGGAGGATAAAGTGAGGAAGTTTAGAGAGAGACTTAAGTTTAAACTAATAAGCGGCAGTAAAAGCGGATGTATAGCCGTTGCAGATGGCTCGATGTCTTTGGCACCAAGCCGAAGAATCGGATCATCTTTCGCAATATACACGGCAGGATTCATGGTTTTTGAAGGCGATAAACTAATTGATGAAAAATACTTTGCTGGCTCCCTTAGCTGGAGTTACGGAGGCACAAGACAGTTCAAAACATTACTTAGACTTCTAATGGCAAACGCGGAGAGGGATGCAGCACTTGAAGCTTATTGGAAGTATAGCCCGGATGTTATACTACTAGACGGCCCCTTCTTCTTTTTCAGGGGTTATTGCCGATATATTAAGGGGCTAGATATAAGGAACTTTGAATATGAAACAGGATTAGATTTGATCAAGAGTGTTCGAGACAAAACGTTGACACTCATCAGAAGCGGCAGAGCAATTTGTATTATTAGGCGTAGCATCCTAAGAGCAATCGACGGATGGCTAATTTATAACAAAGGCGAAGAGGCATGTATAGGTACCAGTGACAAACACATTTTGACGATGATTATGCCACAAATGAGCATGTGGTGTTATAAAAATTTAGGAATCGATCCTATTTTATACTCAACATTCTACCGATTTTATAGACATTACAAAGAAATTGGACACAGAGACGAGGACTTAGCTAAAATTAAGGATTTGTTACTCGCTCAATCAGAAACTGATCTGGAGAATAAATTCAGCAAGGATTTGGATATGAGCCTACATGACGTACCACAGCTCGAGAGAAGCTATATACGATTCACACTCAATGCGCCTCCATTCGAAGTAGAAATGCCTCAACGCATCGACATAGATAGTTTAATCCAATATTTCACAAACTTATTTAATCCAGCTACTGGACTTCCATATCCAATAGACTTAATAGATGAAGCAGTAACGTTGCCCTATGGATCAACTACATCCTTCACCGAGGAAGTTGAAGCTAGATTGATAAAAGACCATGAAATAAGAAATAAAGCAGCAATATCAGATTACTTCGCCACGTTGAATCCTCAAAAGAGAGAATTTGTGTAAAATAGATAGATTACATAACATTCATTCAAGTCTAAATCTCTCTCATTTTTCACTCTCTCCACTAAAAGCACTTGGGTGGGAAAAATAATAATTAGGTAATAGTATTCAAATTACGTTTTAAGGGCAGAAAATTGGAAGAGGATATATTTCTAAAAAGACTGGCTAAAATGAAAAAACTTGATCCGAAGAAGTACAGAGTTGCCGTTTCTGATCTCTTCAGGGACTTTATTCGTGAACAACTTGAAAGGAAAACTGGTGTTCTATTTGAAACACGAGTTGTTTCTATTAGTGGATTATCATTTGTTCATAGACCAGATTTATGGATTGGCCCGCCCGGTTTTCCTGATATATACATAGAAACGAAAGTAATAGCGATTCCCAAACGAGTTGCACCCGACCATGATAAAAGAATGTACGAGATAGCTTTAGCTTCTGTTGATTTAAAGCTCAAAGTTGAACAAGAGAAATGCTGGAGGGAGATCAAAAATGCACGACCGTGCGTTGCTTTTGCATTAGCTATTCCTTCAAATACTCCTTCACACGTAATAGAACATGTTGAAGAGCACGCTTTTTCCTTACGGGAAAATTATCTGAACGCATGCTGTTTATATCTGTTTGACCTTGACCAAATGAAACGCAGAGACGATCTAATGAAACATAGCGAAGTTGCCCTAGATAACTTCCTAGCGGAATTGAAAAAATATGTTAAAGCTGGTCAGGCTAAGCTTGGAAACTACTGAGAACATTTTCAAAGGAAATTTTTAGCTTCACAAATAATTTACTAGCCTCATTTTCGAGCCATTTCTTTGCGTACTTGAAAAAGTCTTCATCTATTTCAACTCCTATTGAATTTCTTCCCCATCGCATTGCGGCAATATTTGTAGTTCCTCTTCCAACGAAGGGATCTAGCACAGTATCTCCAACAAACGAAAACATCCGAACCAATCTTTCCGCTAACTCAAGAGGGAATGGGGCAGGATGATGCTTAGTAGAGTCACCTGGAATTCTCCAGATTTGCTGAAACCATTCTTTATGTATCCAAGCAGGGATAATGCTTAATTTTCGCTGCATTTCAGAGGGTTTTCTATAACCTGGCTTTCTAAAAAGCAAAATGTATTCGATGTCATGCTTAATAATGCCATTAGGTTCATAAGGCTTACCTAGATATCTTCCTCTAGGAACCTCAAGGGAAATGTTTGCTATTTTGTGCCATATAATGGGTGCAAGAGTTTCAAACCCTATTTTTCTACAATTTATTAAGATATCCGCATGAATTGGAACAACTTCATGTCGCCCATATTTTCTCCTTGGTAGGCATGCATCACCTACAATGATGCACATTCTGCCTCCAGGTTCAAGTAGATCGAAGCATTGTTTCCAAACCTTATTAAGTTCTGAGTGGAATTCTTCATAATCTTCAATTGCACCTAGCTGTCCTTCAATAGGCCTATATGGCTTTATAATCCAGTAAGGCGGTGAAGTGACAATTAGCTGGACTTTTTCATTTAAGAACTGATTCAAATATCGCGAATCACCAAGAATAAGTCTGTGTTCAGTCTTTAGAAGCCTTAAAATATTCTCAGTTTCTGTTATGGTCTTTTTGTCTTTGGCCCTCATCGGGATTTCTTTTTGAAGGTCTTGACTAAATTTGTTTCTAAAAAACCTCTCTGGAATCCCGACTTCTTTTAGCATTTCATCCAGACTACGCAAGCGGATTTCCTTCCTGCTCCTTTATAATCTTAAATTTGTTCTTAAGTTAATCCTGCCCTAAATTCCAAGTTTTGGTACACATGCAAGATACATTCTTCTCAGTTCTCTCCTATCAATATGGTGATATACATCTATTGCTTCGCTTCTTTTGTCGCCTCTTAGTTCTTTTACATATTCTCTTGGCATTCCATTCCTAAGTAACCATGTTGTAAACCAATGCCTAAAACAGTGCGGAGTCAAATGATCCTCTGGCTTTTTACTCTTTGAATTATGTAAGCCAACCTTCTCCGCATACTTTGTCACAACACGATATACACCGTGCCTTTTCAGTCTTTGTCCACGTCTCCCTATGAACAAAGCTTTACAGCCAGGAGCCACTTTCCAGTTCTTCCTAGCATTAAGCCACCTATGCAATACACGTGCACACTCATCGTCAAAAAACACTATTAAATTGCTTCTCTTAGGATGGGGCTTTAATCGAATGCTCTGTTCCTCCCAATCAATGTCATCTACATCTATATTAATCAGTTCCTTTCTACGAATGCCAGTCTTCGCTAACAAAGTGACAATAGCCTTATCCCTAGGATCCAATATGGAATTTATCAGCATTCTCATCTGTTCAACTGAAATAAGCTTTCTCTCCGAACCCAGATTACGTCTCTCCGCCTTATATTGACGAATATACCGTTTCCTAAAAGGTAACACAGGATTCCTCTCTACGAACCCTTCATAAGCCAAATAATCGTAGAAACTGGACAGAGCCGAAAAATAATTTTCTAGAGTCTTGATTGCATAGCCTTTATCATTAATCAAGAATTTTAGTAACTTTTTCAATCCAGTCCTATCTAGACTAAGAAAGGATAGTCCATTTTGTTTGAGAAAGCTTGAAGTAATTCTCAGTATAGATTTATAACTCCTAACGCTTTCTTCGGAAAAATTTCTTAACTTGCAGTCGACAAGGAAGTCTTCAATAAGTTTGGCATCATCAACTTCGCCTTCTAGTAAATTTACTTGCTTCATCCTATCCATCTCCAGCCAGTAGGCGTATATTTCACAAGTCCATATGCCTCCAAGTTTTCTAGCTGCCTCGAGATAGCCTTAATTACAGCTGATTCAGAAGGATCTATGCCTAAATGTGAGAATATCTCATCGCTACTAACGACCTCTCGGCTCTTGAGGAGATTTATCAGTTCTTTTTCATAAACCCTAATACCTTCAAATTCCTCTTCCAAGAATGGTCTAGCTCTGTATCTCCGAAGTTCCTCCTCAAGCCGCTCTACAGCCCTTTCTAAAAGCCTACATCTCTTCGAAAGCTCTTGTACTTTCTTTTTTAATTCACTGTTCTCCTTCAAAAGGTCACTACGAGACTTATAGCCTGGCTCCTCTTCTTGCCGAATAGAATTTTCAACATACTCAATTACAAACTTCGAAAGACTGACT